>JAEEGJ010006753.1_pt1 | contig 33980 bp, 23 predicted proteins | sample 8958761 | NCBI WGS metagenome assembly JAEEGJ01 (sample SAMN16246546, study PRJNA631951) | gut metagenome | biome: gut microbiome; feature: rumen; material: RS-attached | host: Bos | place: Iran: Karaj | collected 2018-10
TTCCATACCTCTAAAATAGCATTTTTTTTGTAAAAAAGTGCTAAAACGATTAAAAAATGTATCAGTTTAGCACTTTTTATTCATTTTATTGCTAAAACGATGCGGAAAGTGGCTGTTACGGCACCATGTGGTGTTACCTGATGGCGCGAGGATTTCTCGTGAGCGGGGTTCGAATAGAACCGCCGCTCTTTTTTATTTAAGCATGATATTTTATACATTTTCATCTTCGAGTAAAAAAATTTTCTAGGCTGTTGTTTTGGATGTATATTAGATAAAAAACAGAACGAGATATTGAATATGCAAATATTGGACACAATTGGAAAATATACAGTCACTTCTGAACCAAAGGAATTAAGTGATCATCTTCACTTTTATGAAAATTGCGAAGATGCAACTGGAGCCGTACAAGATATTTTGGTTTTGCAGGAAACCATTGAAAATAGACGCGCACTAAATCGACAGATTGAAAATGAAATCAAGCCCTTAATGGGTTGTGACGTTCAGGGATTCATAAAAACAATCGATGTCGGCTATAATGCAGACGAAAGCTTTTATTACATAGTATATGAACATTTTTCAGATGAGTATTTAAAGGATTTTCCAAACAAAATTGATATTCCTGCTATTACGGGCATAGCAAAGGGGTTAGACTACTTTAAGAAAAATGGAAATAATCAAGGTTTTATCATATCTCCTGAGTTTATACAAGTAAACGAAAACAATGAAGCAAGACTTATTTTCCCAAAACTCTATGAAATTTTCTTACATGAAAAATTGCTAGACGAAGAATATTTGTCTCCGCAAGCCTTAAAGCATAATAAAGGTGATTCACAATTACCGCCGAATCACCAAGATGACATGTTTTCTTTGGTCAAGACCTTTGAGGCCTTTCTTAAAGACAACTATAGTGATGTAGAAAAAGAAAAGCCGATTCTAGAGGAACTTATCAAAAGGACCCTTGATCCCGACAGAAAGAAGAGATTTTCCAAATATTATGAATTAATTGATTTATTGCAAAAATTGACACCGATAAAACGGTTTCAATTACTCTCGTTGGCAGTAATAACACAACAGGGTTATGAAGATGATATTGATGAAGTCATATCGTCAATGAACGAAAATACATGGATGGTGGTTGATCCAGAATTATCCGAACGTAATCAAGTTACAGGACGATTTACAACCAATGAATGGACGGGAAGATTCTTTGTAGATGATGCTGGCTATCTCTTTATTCCTTACAACGGATGCCGGAATAATTGTAACAATGCTATTATTCAAGATGAAGATGCGTTTTTGTTAGAAGCTCAAGTTGAGTATGAAACAAATACATCTGATTATTGGATAGTTTTTTTCTGGAAAAAATATCAGGAAAAAAACCAACTTGCGAAATTGTCGCGTAAGAAACAGAATGAACTTGAAGTATGGCAAAAATTGCCCGAGACAGAAAAGAAATTTATTGAAATGCGCGCCTTTAAAATTCCATATAAAAAAGTGGAAGAAGGAAAGGATGGGTCTAAGTTACTATTCTATTTAGATGACGAACAAGAAAATGCTCCCAAAATTAGTTGGGGAAAAATAAAGAATATGAAAAACGAAAAGAAGATTCTTTTCGTTGGTGATCAAATTGTTGGTAAAATTGGAGATTGGCGTTCAGATTCTAAAGTCATTACTATTCAGGATCCTTTTTGCACATTTCAGGAAATACCAAGTCAAGGGATTCTTTCAGAGGATATTAGGCAAGAAACAAGTCAATACAAGAAACAGGTAGAGGCGTGTCAAAAGTTTATTAAATCTAGCGTAGCTAATAAGGAATTAGGAGATATAATAGCTACTCCAGAAGCGTCTATAGAATGCAATGTGCATGATTTGGATTATGACGGATTCAAAGACAAATTATTCAATTCAAATATTGCAAAAGATGATTCTCAGCTTGAAGCGGTCTTGGAAGCTATTAATTACAAACCAATATACATAATTCAGGGGCCTCCAGGAACCGGCAAAACGACCGTTATAGTAGAAACTATACGGCAAATTGTGAAAGAAAACCCAAATGCGAAAATTTTGTTGACATCGCAATCTAATTTGGCCGTAGATAATGTGCTTGAAAAATTAGTTGGCGAAACGGAGATTCGTTTTATTCGTTTGGTAAGTGACAATGCTCTTGAAAATGACAATGTCTCTGAAAGTATGAAACCACATTGTTATGAAGAAAAATTGAAAAGTTGGGTTGACGAAACGGAGCAGAAGTCAAAAAAATATATGGAAGAAAATTTTCCTTCGCAAGAAGGAAATAGAAACCTGTATGAAATTTTCAGAGCCTTTGAAGATGCCAAAAATAAAAATGACATCAAGTTATTTAAAAAGGCTCTAGCAAAGGGTAATGATTATGTAAAACAGTTATTTGAAAACGCAGAGGATTTTGCTGATATTGAAGCCGTTTTTAAAGAAACATTTGGAGAGAAATACTTTAAGTTAAAGAAAATTCAAAAGGACTGGATTGCGTTTATCGGCAATTCTTCTGTAAATTACGACACCGATAGAAAGGTGTCCATGCTTAACAATGGTAGTGAGGAAATCAATTTTTTAACGGCAATGCTTTTAAAAATGAATATTCTCGGGGCTACTTGTATCCATATTGCCAGCAGTAGATATAGTAGAGTAAACTTCAATTTTGACTATGTCATTATGGATGAGTCAAGCAAGGCGACGCCTGCAGAATCCTTAGTTCCTATAAGCATGGGAAGAAACATTATTCTGATTGGCGATGACAAGCAATTACCCCCAGTTATTACACGAGATGATGCTGTTAAACAAGATATCAAAGAACAAGTTGAGGATGAGGGACTTGATATTGAAAAAACATATGGTGTATCGTTGTTCGAGAAAATAAAAAAGGAATTTGAATCGTCAAATAATAAACGATATGTCAAGATGCTGGATATTCAATATCGAATGCCTAAACAAATTGGTTCATTGATATCCAAGTATTTCTATGATGGCAAACTAAAGAATCCTGATATTGAAGGGTACGATGAAAAAAAATCCCATAAATTGAGCTTGAAGAAAGAAACATCAATTGTCTTTTTGAATACATCGAATAGAGAGAATCACTATGATAATGGTGACAAGTTCAATAGGCAAAATCAGTGTAATGTTGATACAATTAAGGAACTACTCTCAAGGTTGAACAGCCTTTACCCACATAATGCTTCTAGCGATAATCCATTTGATATAGGAGTGATTGCTGGCTATCGAGGGCAAGTTGATCTTTTGAAAAAACAGGTGAATTCTAAAGAATATGGTAATTTTATCAAAGACAATGAACCATTGATACAAATAAATACCGTTGATAAATTCCAGGGAGCCGAAAGAGATATTATCATCTATGACATAGTGCGCAGTAGTCATGGGCATGACAATATCGGTTTTTTAGCCGATTATAGGCGCATCAATGTGGCATTTTCTCGCGCAAAGCGGCTGCTATTTATTATAGGCGATAGTGATTACCTGTTAAATAGGGCTGTATTTACGAAATCAGAGAACTTTACTGAATTTAAGTTAAAACAAATTGTCGAGGAACTCCAAGGGGAAGGACTTGTCTTCAATAATATGGAGGAAATTTTCAATGAATGATAGCGTAAAACAAAACACGTGGTGTATTCATAAAGATGATCATCGGACTGAAAACTTTTTTCTTGCAGAAATCCTTGAGATTGACCTGCCTTTTTGGGAGTGCAAGCAAAATGTCATTGTAGAAAAGGATGTTGAAGTCGATAGATTTAGCCACATTCTCCTAGAATTAATTGATAGTGGGATTAATACATATCCCGAAATATTTAATTTTCTCGGAATAAAAGAAGATTGCTTTGTTAATATTCAATTTCATTATCTCTTAAAAAACAGATTCATTAAAGAAACAGTCAATGAGACCCTGGAAGTCACTTTGGATGGAAAAAATTTTATGAACAAAAAATCCAAAGCGAAAAAGACTGAAACAGAAGAATTTGAGTTCTTAATGCTTGATCGGTTTGATTTTATCAAAAATGATATGAATAATGAATTTTTTGATCCAAGCAAACCCATAGATAAAGCTAGTGAGGGAAAAAGTAACGCTTTCTCTGGTTATAAATTAACTCAGACACATAAAAAAGAAAAGACAGAAAAAGATGTCTTAGCCATAAAGCATCAAAATATCCCCTCCTATGGCGCATTAGCCAGCAAACGAAGTGACTTTAGTATTTTTTTCAATAGTCAATTCAAAGAAAAAACATTTTATGATTTTGCCGATAACAAACTTAGGCAACACAGAAGAAACATTCGCTTTTTGGCACTCATTTTCATTAGTGATATTAATAGTTATGATATACGAATCGATATTCGACAATTTAATTCTTCTGTGAAAAAATTCGATAGAAAATTTGCACTTGAAGAAAAGCTATCTAAGATAGTAACGGACTACTATCAGAAAAATTACGATGAATTAGAAGAATATTTACCTAAAACGGAATCTAATGATTTAAGTAATCGCACAACAATAGAACTCTCATTGAAGTCTTTTAGCCCTAAAGCCGCATTGTCTTTTTTAAAAGCAATGGAAAGAAATAAGAGTAAAACAAAAAGACGTTCTTGGTGATTATTTCATCGCCCTCATCACATCCTCCGCAATCTGCTTGGGCGTGAGGCGGTTATGTTCCATGAGTTCGCTGTAAGGCACCTTGTCGTAGAATTCCTTCTTGAGACCCTTCACGAGCACGCGCATGCTTGTGTTGCCGTAGAAGCGGGCAATCTTCTCGCCGAAGCCTCCGTTGACCACGCCGTTTTCGAGCGTCACGACAACCTGGTGGTCGGCGCGCAGCCCATCCAACACTTCGCAGTCGACGCCTGTCGCAAAACGCGGGTTGATAACCGTCGCGTCGATTCCTGATTTCGCAAGTTCCGCAGCGGCCTCTTCGGCGAGCGCATAATAGCTCCCGAGACCGATGAGGGCCACCTTGCTTCCGCGCTTGTCAACCTTGAATGTGTTGAGCTTGGAGTAATCAGTGTCGAATTTTACGCTGCGGTGCGCAACACCGTTCGGGATGCGGATGGCCATCGGGTGTTCTGTCTGGTCAATGGCGTAATCCATCATGGCGATGGCCTCTTCCACGCAGGTGGGGCAGAGGTACACCAGGTTCGGGATGTTGCTCATCATCGGGATGTCAAAAATGCAGAGGTGCGTGGTATCGTTCATGCCGTCGGCGCCCGACATGGTCACAAGAATCGTTGCCGGGTTGTTGTTCGCGCAAAGGTCTTGCGAAAGTTGATCGTAAGTGCGCTGGATGAATGTACCGTGCGTGCTGTAGATGGGCTTGGCGCCGCCTTTGGCAAGGCCCGAGGCGAGTGCGACGGCGTGCTCTTCGGCGATGCCCACGTCAATAAACTGCTTGCCCGCTTCTTTACGGCGGTCGGCAAAGAATCCGATGCCTGCAGGTACTGCGGAATGGATTACGACCACCTTCGGGTCGGCCTTGATTTTTTTCATCAGGTATTCGCCGAGGATTGCACCGTAAGATTCGCCGCTACCCCAGTTCACGACGCCGGTCGGAATGTCAAACGGTGCGGCCCAGTGGAAACCTTCCTTCGCGTTTTCGGCGAAGCTGTAGCCCTTGCCCTTGAGCGTGTGGATGTGCACCACCACGGGTTTCGTGGAATCTTTCACTTGCTTGAACGCTGCGATGAGCGATTCGATGTCGTTACCTTGTTCTACATACAGGTAGTCAAAGCCGAGGCTCTTGAAGTAATTGTTTTCGCTCTTGCCCTGCGTGGCGCGGAGTTCTGCGAGGCTCCCGTAAAGTCCGCCGTGGTTTTCGGCGATGGACATTTCGTTGTCGTTTACCACCACGATAAAGTTCGTCGCATATTCGCCCGCGTTGTCGAGGCCTTCGAACGCTTCGCCGCCGCTCAGGGAACCGTCACCGATGACTGCAATCACGTTGCCCTTTTCGCCCTTGATGTCGCGTGCGGTTGCTAGCCCGAGCGCAAGACTCACGGAAGTCGAGGTGTGACCAATCATGAAATGGTCGTGTTCGCTTTCGCAGGGTTCGGTGTAGCCGGTGACGCTCCAGTACTTGTCCGGATTCAGGAACGCCTCGGCGCGGCCAGTGAGAATCTTGTGCGTGTAGCTCTGGTGGCTTACATCGTAGACAATCTTGTCCTTGGGCGATTCAAATACATAGTGCAGTGCGATAGTCGGCTCCACGAATCCGAGGTTCGGAGCCAAATGCCCGCCGCATTTTGAAATCTTGTTCAAAAGTGCCGTGCGAATCTCGCCGGCCAGCGCCTTGAGGCTTTCCGTGTCCATCTTCTTCACATCTGCAGGGGATGCAATCTTTTCAATTAACATAGGGTACCGTCTTAAAGTTGTTCTAAAGTAAATATACAACCTGCTGCGCTTTTTATTCTTCCCGAAAACACTTTTTCTGGTTCTTACAGGAAACAGGCGATATCATTTATTATTTTTTTCCTATGCGTCGCGTTTTATCATTGCTCGCTGGGCTTTTCCTTGCTGCGCTGTTTGTCGCCTGCTCCGAGTCGTTTACCGACCCGCGTGACGGCCGGAGCTACGACGTAGTAAAGATTGGTGGCCTCACCTGGTTTGCGGAGAACCTGAATTTCGTGACCGAGGGGAGCGTGTGCCCAGAAGACGACAACCGCAACTGCGATAAGTATGGGCGGCTATACACCTGGAACGATGCGCAAGTGGCTTGCCCCGAAGGCTGGCAGCTCCCGGACAGCGCGGACTTTGCATCTCTTGTCGTGGAGGCGGGCGGCGCGGATTTTGCGAGCGGCATGGCAGTTGCGGGCGAAAAACTCAAGTCCACCGGCGGATGGTTCAAGAAGGGGAACGGTACCGACGCGCTCGGCTTTAGCGCGCTCCCCGCAGGTTATCGCGGCGCCGTTTATGAAGGCGAGGGCGGCGCACTTGTTGGCGGTACTTACGACGGCATCGGCGGTTACGCCTACTTCTGGAGCGCGACAGTTACGCCCGACGATCTCGCGTATTACCTGTTTCTCGATTTCAGCAGCAAGGCGGCAAGCATGAATGCCTTCCCCAAGGGTGACTTCCGTTCAGTGCGTTGTATCAAGGCCGCATCATCTTTATAATTATAGATAGAAGCTTACGCCGCCGGTATAGCCGCCGGTGGCGTTGCCTTGTGTAACATGAATGTAGTTGATGATTCCGCCTGCGCTGATTTCTATCCAGTCGGTGATCCTGTAGCCCACGGTGAAGTAGTGGCTTGTGATGCGGGGTACGCTCAATTCCAGTCTGTCTTCTATTGTAATGTAGGAAGGCAGGTATGTGCTTATGCTGTAGTTGAAGAATAGCTTTTCGAGATAAAGGCCTGCATAGGCGCCTGCGAAAAAGCTGGTGCCGGTATGGTAGTTGTTGTCGCGGATGTTTTGGGCGACGTTGTCATCGTCTATCACGGTGCCCTTGTATTCTACTTCATAGAACTGGGTGTACAGCCCGGCGAAAGCCCCGAACTCAAAGTGCGAGAAGTTCCACCCGAACAAAAGGTGGTTGAATAATCCATCCTTGTAGCCGGCGCCTAACCCGTACACAAAGTAATTTGTCTTTCGCAGGTAGTCTACTTTCCCGGTAAAGTCGAGTCCGCCCATCTTGTATGCCGCGTCGTCAAACTTTAAAATGTTCTCGTCGAACAACTCGTCGAGATCCATTGCTCTGTGTATGTCTTCGGAGATGTTCACTTTTTCTTCATAGTTGTAATTGACCTTCCCGGTGAAACGCCAGACGCTGGAGTTCTGCTTCTGGTTCGTGTTTGCACCATGGACTTCCGGCGCCTCGGATGCCGTCATCCGGAACTTGTGTATTTGCGTCGTGACGCATCCTGTATTAAGCAGGGCGAATATCATGCAGAGTGCGAACAATGTAGCTTGTTTGAACTTCATGCTAAATAAAATAGGTTTTTGTGCTGAAGAATCAATGCACAGTAAGCGTGTTTGCGATAAACGGCCAAAATGTACGGATAAAGCATTGCTTATCCGGTTTAAAGCAAATAATCCATGCGGATGTTTCGCATGCTTTCGAACAGGTTTGCCTTCAAGGTTGAATTGCCCTTGGTGAGGCTCTTGATTTCTTCGCGTATGGTCTTGCGGTGTGATGCCTTCGAGAACTCGCACGTGCAGGTGAACTTGCGGATGCCCGCATCCTCCGCGTACTCGATGATTTCGCTCTCTTCGCAGTAGCATAGCGGGCGAATGATACTGCACGGGTACTTCTCGTAGGGTACCATCGGGGGCATGCCGCTGAATTCGCCCTTGTACAGCATGTTCATTAAAAGCGTTTCCACGATGTCGTCCATGTGGTGCCCGAGCGCGATCTTGTTGTAGCCTTTCTCGCGGGCGAACTTGATGAGTTCGGTGCGGCGCTGCGTACTGCACCAGTAGCAGTTGAGTGTACGGCCTTCCTTGAGTCTGCCTTCCACTGCAACGTCCTTGAAGTAGAACGGTATCTGCGGGTACTGTTCCGCCATCCGTTGCAAAAATTCGCGCGGGGCCTTGTCCGCAAAGTCGCTCTGGATATGTATCGCACCGATTTCGCAGTTCGGCAAAAACTTGCCCATGCGGTTTGCCAGTTCCATCAGCAGCACGCTCGAATCCTTGCCGCCACTTACGGCGACGAGCACCTTATCGCCGTCTTCAATCAGATTGAAGTCGTGCAGCGCCTTGGTAATCTTCTTGCTGATGCGTTTGCGGATTGCGTTTGCCATTTCATCTATAATATAAAATTATAGGTGGTAGGGCGCATTCTAGTAGAACAGCTTCACGAGCAGTGTACCCACGATTGTCGAGACGACGACGCTCACGAGGCCCGGCCGCATAAAGCTGTGGTTCAGCAGGTACTTGCCGATGACGGTTGTGCCCGAGCGGTCGAAGTTCACGGTCGCAATGTCCGAGGGATAGTTCGGGATAAAGAAGTACCCGTACACGCTCGGGAGCACGCCCAGCAGTACTGGGCCCGGGATGCCGAGACTGTATGCTAGCGGGAGCATGGCGACCACCACAGCACCTTGCGAGTTGATGAGCACGCTCACCGCGAAGAAAGCGAACGCGATGGCCCACGGGTAGTGTTCTACGATTCCCTTGAGGCCGCCCTGCATCACGTCGAGGTAGTTTGCGAAGTAGGTGTCGGCGAGCCACGCGATTCCGTAGATGGCGACAACGGCCACCATGCCGCTCTGCCACACCGGCCCGGCGACCGCCTTCTTGGGGCTTGCCTTGCAACAGATAATCATGAACGCGGCTGCGGCAATCATCACAATCTGGATAATGATGTTCATGGCGAGCGGCTTGACCTGGGCAATACCGTCGATTACTTTACCTGTAGGGAACTTGGGGCGAATGTCGTGGCCCGCAATCTGCATGATGGAGAAGAATACGATGACGGCGAGGGCGCCGAGGAAGATGAATACGGCGCGCTTGGCTTCCTTGGAAACTTCCTTGTCGAGCACGGAAGCGGTGCTGCCGTACATGTATTCTTTCATTTGCGGGTCCTTGAGGCGCGTCTGGAATGCGGGGTCCTTGTCGAGATCGAGCCCGCGCCTGTACGAGACAAGCGCTGCGGCCATGAGCCCGCAGAGGCACGCGGGAATCGTGATTGCGATGACCTGCAGGTTGTTGATGTCAAAACCGTTTGCGTTCGAGATAATCACGAACGATGCGACCGCGGCTGCAATCGGCGAGCAGGTAATGCCGACCTGTGATGCAATCGAGGCCACGCCGCAGGGGCGCTCCGGGCGGATTCCCTTCTTGAGCGAGATGTCGCAGATAATCGGCATGAGGGTGTAAACCACGTGGCCGGTACCCACGAGAACCGTGAGGAAGAACGTGCAGAGCGGGGCCAAAATGGTGATGTGGTTCGGGTGCTTGCGCAGGAGCCTCTCCGCAATCTGGATAAGCCAATCCATGCCGCCCGATGCCTGCAATATGCCCGCGCAGGTCACCGCCGCGATAATGATGTAGATAACGTCGGTAGGCGGCTTGCCCGGCTGTAGGCCGAAGCCGAGTACGAGGATGGCAAGGCCGATTCCCGAAATGGCGCCGAGGGCGAGGCTCCCGTAACGGGAACCCACGTAGAGGGCGAGGAGCACAATCAAGAGCTGGATAATCATCAATGTCATGGTTTTAAAATAATCTTTTTTCCCGGAAAAGGGTTTGGCTTTTTTGATAATTCTCCGTAAAATTACGCCGGCAGTGTTGCCGCCGGTGAAAAAAAAGACCCCGCCGGGCGGAGTCCTTTAATTTGTTTGTAACGCGTAGCTCAAAGCGCGATTATTAGTCGTCGTTCAGGTGCGTCGGCATCAGGAGGAAGCTGAACCCGAGATTGTCGCCTACCGGTTCAATGATGCAGGCGCCGATGGGGTTGTTCATCTTCATGATGGTCTCTTCGCTCTTGCACATGCTGAAGATTTCGGAGAGGTAGCGGCCATCGAACCCGATGCTGAAGTTGCCTTCGCCGTTGTGCGTCACTGCGAGTGCTTCGCGGGAATCGCCACCGACATCCGGGTCGCTTGCGCTGAGTTCCATGTTGTTGCCGTCAATCTGCAGGCGCACCTTGTGGGTACGCACGTTCGCCATGGCAATCACGCTGCGCATCTTGTTCTGGAATTCGACCGTGTTCATCTGGACGGTACGTTCGAAGTTTTGCGGAATCACCGCACGGTAGTTGGGGTACGGTCCTTCGAAGAGCTTCGAGATCACCTGGGTGGAACCGGTGTTGAAGAGGATGTGCGTTGCAGACGTACGGACCTCGACTGTCGCATCGGGCTTCACCATGTGGAGGATAAGCTGGAGGGCCTTCTTCGGGATGATGGCGCCGTTCGTGAGGTTCGCGCCTTCCTGTTCGATGGAGGCACGGCCCAGACGGTGACCGTCGGTCGCAATCATGGAAATCACGCCGTCCTTGGCTTCAAGATAGACGCCGTTCAGGTTGAGGCGGATAGTGTCGGTCGAGCAGGCGAAGGTCGTCTTTTCGGCGAGGAAAGCGAGTTCGCTTGCGGCAAAGTTGAGGGATTCGCCTTCGGAGACTTCGGGGAACGGCGGGAAGTCGCTCGCGTCGATACCGCTGATGGAGGCCTTGCCCTTCGCGCTCCACTGGATGGTGGCGAGGTAATCCTGCACGTCGAAGGTGACATTCGTGATGCTCGGGTCGACGAGGCTCTTCACGAGGTCGAGCAGCTTGCGCGCGTTGATGACCACGGAACCGTCGCGTTCGCCCTGGACTTCGACCTTGACCCTGATACCGAGGTTCAGGTCGGTCGCGCTCACTTCGAGGAAGTTGCCTTCCAGGCGCAGAGCGAAGTTGTTGAGAATCTGGATGGTGGACTTGTTGGGGACTGCGTTGATGGCTGCCTGCAGTACATCCAGGAAAGCGTTCTTTTCGATCACGAACTTCATTGTTTAGGCACCTCTCTGAATAAGCATCGTACCCACGAAGAATACGACCGCAATAATTCCGATAATTACGATAACCCCTTTATTCAGGGTGTTCTTTTTCTTTGGCGTAAAATTTTTGACGTTTTGCTTAGCGCGTCTGCGTTCGCTTCGGCTCATGTTATGTCTCCATTGTTTTTTACAATGAAAAACTACTATTTTTTAAGGCCGAGCGAGGTAAGATTTATGAACGGAACGGCTCTAAACAAGATAAAAAGCAAGGCGCTGGGGGTTGCCGGCACCGCACTGAGCAGGGTTGAACTGGCAACGGAAGAAGGTAGGCTCAAAACCAAGTTCCAGTCCCTCGGTCAAAAGCTCTACAAGGCGGTTCAGGGCGACCTTCTTTCTACCATCAAGGACGACCCGTCGGTGGTGGAACTCATCGGCGATATCGAGGAGACCAAGCGCCGTATCGAAGACCTCGAGGCAAAGATTGCCGGAGGGGGCCGCTAGCCCGTGCGCAAGCTCGAAGTCCATGTGTTTACGGAACGGACGTCCGGCAGCAAGACCTTCCGGCTGTCGTTCTGGCGCATACTCCTTGTGCCGGTGGCCATACTGCTCGCGGCAGTCGGGTTTATCCTGTTCTCCCCGACGCAGATTATAGACAACTTAACAACAGACGATATCGTTTCGGTTTACCGCCAGAACAAGACCATCAAGGAAGAAATCAAGGGTATCCGCGAGACGGTGGACGAATCTATCCTCAAGGCGGAGGAGACGAAACTCCTGCGCGACAGCACCATGAAGCTGAGCGGGCTCGGGTTTACGCTGGACGATGCCCTTGGCGAGGAATCGGTGCCGTTCTCTTCCAGGAAGAGCCTGCGCGAGATCGAGGGCAGTTTCAAGAGGCTATTGAAGGGCATCGAGGCTGATTCTGCGCAGGCGGCGCGCTTCCCCGTGATTCACCCGCTCAAGAACGGGCATGCGATAAGGAACCGGTTCGAGATGATCCGCGACCCGTTTACCGAGATTGAACTGCCGCACCGCGGGATTGACTACGTGGCCGACGTGGGCGACACGGTGTACGCGACAGGCGCGGGCGTGGTGATGGAGGTGCGTTCGCATCGCGGGTTCGGGCTTTCGATGAAGATTAGCCACCTGCCGAAGGTCCGCACGTTCTACGCGCACCTGGGGCATGCCCTGGTACACGAGGGCGATATGGTGCGGCGCGGTGACCCGATTGCGACCGTGAACGAGAGCGGGCGAGAATCCGGCGTGGGCCTGCATTACGAGATTCGCGTGGATGGCGTGCCCGTAAACCCGGAAGACTACTTTATTACTAAATAGCGGAGGTGCCGCCATGAAACAGGCGCCGTTTGAACAGAATATCATCGCGATGGTGTGGGACTGCGACAAGACCCTCATCAGTTCGTACATGCAGGAACCCCTGTTCCGTCACTTCGGCGTGGACGGTAAAACGTTCTGGGCCGAGGTGAATGCGCTCAAGGAACGTTACGGCGCGCAGGGCATTTCGGTGAATTCCGATACAAGCTACCTGAACCATATCCTTACCTACGTGAAGGCGGGGCTATTCAAGGGGCTTTCGAACAAGCTGTTGCGCGAGTTCGGCAAGGAACTCGTGTTTTACCCGGGGCTCCCGCAGTTCTTTGGCGAAATCAAGAAGCTTGTGGAAGACGACCCGAAGTACAAGGCGTTCGATATCCGGCTGGAACATTACGTTGTCAGTACCGGGTTTGCGGAGACGATTCGCGGGAGTTCCATCGCGCCCTACGTGGAGGGCATTTTTGGTTGCGAGTTTATCGAGAACCCGCTGCAGCCCGGTTTTCTGGATGCAGCGGGGGACCTGAAATCGGGGGCGTCTGCCGCGGAACTCGGCCTGGTTCCGGCCTGCGAGATTTCGCAGGTCGCCTGTGCGCTCGACAACACGAGCAAGACCCGCTACCTGTTCGAGATAAACAAGGGGAGCAACAAGTATCCCGATTCCATCGACGTGAATTCGGCGATTGCCCGCGAGAGCAGGCGTGTGCCCTTCGAGAACATGGTCTACATTGCGGACGGCCCGAGTGACGTGCCCGCGTTCAGCATATTGAACTACAACGGCGGTTCTACCTTTGCGGTGTACCCGAAGGGCGACGTGAAGGCCTTCCGCCAGGTGGAGGCTCTCCGGCATGCCCAGCGCGTGCAGATGTTCGGCGAGGCGGACTATGTGACGGGTAGCCAGTCGTGGCTGTGGCTGACCGAGAAGGCCCGCGCCATCGCCGACCAGATTGTGGCAAGGAAGCAGGCCGCCATCCGCAACAGCGCCGGCGCCCCGCCGGCCCACTTGTCGTGAGCACTCCCACCTAAAGGTGGCCTACACGACGGATTGATATCGGTCGCTTCGTCTCACGTGACTGCTCATCTGGTTTAAATATCTTTTATTATATTTATATTACCTTTTACGGCTCTCCGGACCCGGATTGCCGTTTTGGGCGTTTTTCTATAAAGTTTTACCATACTTTTAGGATTGTTAATGACGTATAAGTGCAAACGTGGAATTTTGATTAGTAAGACCCCTTACGAGACGCGCTATGCCATTATGGAAGATGGCGAACTGGCGGAACTCGTGGTCGAGGGGAGTTCTTCGAATCAGGTCCAGGGTAATATTTATAAGGGTGTCGTACAGAAGGTCGTTCCTGCGGCCGGGCTTGCCTATGTAGATGTAGGGCTCGGCCAGGACGGTGTCTTGCGGCAAGAGGATGTCTTTGACGCGAAGGCCGCGCTCGAACGCAGGTTCGATGACGACGATTCGGATGCCTACGGGCAGTCCGCCATAACCGACGTGCTCCACGAGGGCGATGAGATTATGGTGCAGGTCTCGAAGGAAGCCGCGGGCGGCAAGGGCGTGGGGCTCACCATGCGCGTGACGTTCGCGGGTAGCCTGCTGGTCTGCATGCCGGGCACGAACTTCATCGGCGTGTCGAAGCGTGAACGTGACATTGCCCGTCGCCGCGAGGTGAAGGGGATGATCAACCGCCTCAAGGCCGGCGACGTGGGTTACATCGTGCGTACCTCGGGCATGGAAGCGACGGAGGAAGCCCTCCAGCAGCAGATGCAGGAACTCGAGGCCCTCTGGAACCGCACCAAGGAAAACTATGCGGGTGCCACCGTCGGTACCTGCGTGTACGAGCAGTCCAATTCCGCGGGCCGCGCTATCGGCGAATACTTCAACGGCAACACCGACTACGTGTACGTGGACAACCGCGACGAGTACTTCTCGCTGCGTGACTACCTGCGCAGCGCCGCTCCCGAGATGCTCGACAAGGTGAAGCTCTGGAGCTCTAGCGAGAGCCTCTTTGAATATTTCAAGATAGAGAACGACTACGCGCGTTCCCTGCAGCGCCAGGTACCGCTCCCGCGTGGCGGAAACCTCGTGATCGAGCAGACCGAGGCGCTCATGTCCATCGACGTGAACACGGGACCCAAGGTGCACGGCAAGGACCAGGGCAAGATTATCCTCGAGACGAACATTGACGCCTGCCGCGAGATCGCGAAGCAGCTTAGACTCAGGGATGTGGACGGCTTTGTCATTGTGGACTTCATCGACATGGAGACCGACAACGACCGCGAGATCATCTACCAGGAATTCGTGAAGGCCGCACGCCGCGACAAGGCGATCGTGAAGCCCTCCCCGATTACGCAGTTCGGGCTCATGGAAATCCGCCGCGAACGTGTGCGTGAAGATTCGTACAAGAGCAAGTTCTGCCCGGTGTGCCGTGGCGGTGGCCGCATTGCCACTCTCGAATCGGCCCTCGGGACAATCGACCGCTGGATGGCGCGTGCCCACTCGAAGGGCGGCCTCAAGCAGGTGACGCTCGTGCTCAGCTCCCCGATGGTGGAGGTGCTGGTGCGTGACCGCGCCCGCATGCTGCACTACCTGGAATACAAGCACGACATGAAGGTCGAACTCGTCGAGGACGACCGCGCCCACGTGAACCAGTTCTGGATGTTCAACGACCAGAAGGAAGACATCACCGAGCTCTACGACTTCGTGGAGTCCGATGCGCCCGCGAAGCCTACGCGCCCCAAGCGCGGCAACATGCGCGGCCGCAACAAGGTGAAGCGCGAAATCCTCATCAGCAAGACTCCCTACGAGAAGCGTATCGCCATCATGGAAGACGGCGAGCTTGCCGAACTCGTGGTGGAAAGCGTTTCCTCGACCCGCGTACTCGGGAACATCTACAAGGGCGTGGTGCAGAAGGTGCTGCCCGCGCTCAAGGCCGCGTTTATCGATATCGGCATGGAGAAGGCCGGGTTCCTGCATCAGGACGATGCAATGGACCGCAGCGAACTCCTGCGCCGCGAATACGGTGACGACGATGACGAAGATGGCCCGTCCAAGGAAATCTCTATCGACGAGATTCTGAAGGAAGGCCAGGAAATCATGGTGCAGGTGGTGAAGGAACCCATCAGCACGAAGGGTGCACGCCTCACGACTCACCTGAGCTTTGCGGGGCGATTCCTCGTGTGCATGCCGGGGACCAACTTCATCGGCGTCTCGAAGCGTGAACGCGACCCGGCCAAGCGCCGCGAGTTCAAGAAGGTGGTGCGCCGCCTCAAGGCCCGCGACGTGGGCTACATCGTGCGTACCAACGGCCTCAACGAATCCGAATTCGAAATCCAGAAGCAGATGCGCGAACTCGAGAGCAAGTGGGAACAGACCAAGTTCAACTTCGCGAACCAGCCCGCCGAAACCTGCATCTACGAGGAATCCGATTCCATCGAGCAGACCGTGCGTGAATACTTCGGCGAGAACACCGACTACGTGTATATCGACAACCGCGAGGAATACCTCGCGCTGCGCGACTACCTCAAGGTGCTTTCTCCGGACAAGCTCGACAAGGTGAAGCTCTGGGACAAGAACGAGAGCCTGTTCGAACATTTCAAGATAGAGAACGACTACGCGCGTTCCCTGCAGCGCCGCATTCCGCTCTACAACGGGGCGAACCTCGTAATCGAGCAGACGGAAGCGCTCGTTTCCATCGACGTGAACCTCGGGCGTGCCCGCGGCAAGGACAGGAACAAGCTCGCCCTCGAGACGAACCTGGACGCCTGCCGCGAAATCGCGAAGCAACTCCGCATGCGCGACGTGGGCGGCCTCATCATCATCAAGTTCATCGAGATGGGCGCGGATTCCGACCGCGATGCCGTGTACCAGGAATTCCGCAAGGCTATCCGCCGCGACAAGGCGCCGATTAGCCCTGCGCAGATTAGCCAGTTCGGCATCATGGAAGTTACCCGCAAGCGCGTACGCGTGAACCTCATGACCGAGAAGACGGAAATCTGCCCGGTATGCCGTGGCGGTGGCCGCATCGCGACGCTCGAATCTACGATGGGCGAGATCGACCGCTGGATGGCGCGTGCCCGCAACAAGGGCAAGCTCCGCGAAATCAACCTGGTGGTAAGCACTATGATGGTCGACGCGCTGTGTGCAGATTCGCTGCGCCTCTACCGTTACCTGGAAGCGAAGCACGGGCTCAAGATAAACCTCGTCGAGGATACCTGCGCTCACGTGAACCAGTTCTGGATGCTCGACCGCAGCAACGAGGACATTACCGAACTCTACGGAACGGTGTAACGTACCGCGCCCGGCTTGCCGGGCACGCTCGTTTATCGAAGTTCGTTTTAACAAAAACGCCCGCGGATTTTTCCGCGGGTTGTTTTTGTTGCAGAAAGAGAGAGCTAGTTCTTTTTCTTCTGGTCGTTTCCGTTCAGGACGTCACCGAGGTTGATGGCGTTCTTGCCACCGCGACGCACGCCCCACAGCAGGTCGCGCGTGATGTTCGAGGCGGTCCTGCGGCCAACCATCACCTTCACGTGCAGGCGGGCGATGTAGGCGCCCGTACCCACGAGGCGTCCGTCGTCGGCGCGCATGTTCCACGCGAGGAACAGGTTGCCCGGGTTGGCGAGGCAGCCCGCGTCACCGTAGACTTCCTTGTCGGAGCAGAGGATGGTTCCCGAACTGCCGCCCACGTAGTTGCCCAGGTGCGTGTAGTAGTGCGTCTCGTACTTGAGCTTCACGTCGTCGGGTTTCGCGAGAGAGAGCGTGCCGTCGCGGAACTGCTCGATGTTGCTTGCGGTAATCGTGCCGTTCTTGATGGCGTCAATCACTTCTTCGCTCACGCCGGCCTTCTTGAGTTCCTTCTCGGAGATGTTCCCGTCGATGATATCCTGGAACAGGGCTCCAACATCCATGTCGGCTGCGGTCTTGATGTTCATGATGGAATCACGGCTCGCTTCGATACCGCGCTGCACGTATTCCTCGAACAGATCGAGGTCTTCGTCACTCAGTTTGCTCTTGTAGTTGTCGGCGGTAATCGTGCCTTCGGTAAACCCGTTGACGGCCTCTTCGCTGAACCCGCCTACCGCGCTTGCCGTGATGCCTGCGATAAGCTGGGCCACGGATTCCTCTTCGGTAATCTCGAGCACGGTGTACGTGGTGTCGTCTTCGCCGCTGTTGAGCAGCGTGGATATAAGCGCGTCGAGGCTCGCGATGTCTTCGGCGGTCTGTGTCTGGATGAGTTCAGCCACGTCGAAGCCTATCAGGTGGCCCTGCACACCCTTCTCGTCGGAAACCTGCTTCGCGTCAGCATCCTTGTTGGTGATGAGGATGGGCTGCGTCGTTGTCGGGTTCTGCACAATCGGGTTGTTGGGGTCAAGCGGCAGCACGTCGGCGCCGGTAATCTGCATATCCTGCTGGCCCGTGATGCGTACCATCGGCGTGTACTTGTGCGGCTTGTTGCTGCTCATGTCTTCGCCGAGGTTCACCGTGGAGCCTCCCTGCGGTACAAAGCCTATGGAGTCGCCCACGGAGGGTATCACAGCGTCGTAGGTGCTTACGCTGAACAGCAGGACCATCTTGCTCTGCGAAGAAGAATTGCTTGCACCTATGGGCTTTTCCGGATCGACGACGGCACCGGCGCGTACGCAGTGGTACCGGAACATGTCCTTGAAGTGTTCCATCGATTCGCTGGTAATCGCCTCGCTGAAGGTGAGTTCCAGTTCGTGCCCTTGCTTGGTGATGCTCTTTACCGCCTGCGTCACGATCGGGTTTACCTTGTCCGTAAGCGGGTCTGCCGCAATGTGGAAGTGGTAGCCCTTGTTGTTCTCGGTGTAGGTGAACCAGGTGTCGATGCTGCCCGTGTAAACGTCTTCCTTGCCGCCGGTGAATATCAGGCTGCTGAAACCGCACGGCTTGTAGGGTTCGCAGGCGCCCTCGGTTACAATCGTGAGTTCAGTCTTGTTCCCGTGGATGTGGAAGTTCTCTTCCTTCTGTATCGGGAAGCCTTCGCCGAACGCAAACTTCAGGGAGTCAAGGTGGTTCTTGCCGCCGAGTTCCTTGTTGAACGTGATGTGCAGGCTGTCGCCGCGTCCGTCACCGTTACGGTCATAGAATTCTGCGCTGGAGATTCTCGGGATAGGCGGTTCCTGGAACACGAGGTTCGTCCATACTGCGGCAGAGGCCGCGGCTCCCTTTGCCTGTAGCGTCGCGCCCGTTACGGGAGCGTTCGCGATAACGTAGAAGGTCGCCTTGCCCGTGGAGTCGAGCACCACCTTGTTGATAGGCTTGCCGGTCTCGTCGACGGTCTTCAAGTTCAGGTCAGACGAGTTGAGGTTCACGTTCTGGTTGTAGAGCGTGACTGTCGCCCAGTCTTCGAGGAACATCACCTGTACCTTGTACATCTCGTACGCCCACTTGCCAATCTGGAGCGTGTCGCCCGAGACCTGTGCGCCGAGCGGCTTCCATTCTTCTGTCGCGTAGACGAGCGTCGGGATCTTGTACGGCGGGATGGTAATCCACACGCCGGTCTTCTGCGTCGGGTCGGTCTTCAGGGTGATTTCCAGGTAGTAGTGGCCCGGAGCAAGCCCGTTGTTCTCGACAATCCTTGCGGAGTCGATGCTGAACTTCGCCCAGCTCTCGTCGATGTTGATGCCTTCGAACCACATGCCTACGGAGTCGAGCAATACGCCCGCTTCGCCGAGGTTGCCGCCGGTGAGGCGGAAGTTCGAGGGACCTTCGGTGGTATCGACCTGGCCGCCTTCGTTCGCGTCAAAGTCGCAGCTGAGCGCGTCGCCCTTGGTAATCTGCCAGATGTCGTAGTTCTTGGGGCTCCAGGGCTTGCCCATCGCGGCCGCGTTGAGCGAGTCGTTCGTGAGGAATATGCTTGCATCGGTGTGCAGGTCCATAGACGTGCGCATCATGAAGTTCGAGGAACTGGTGTGGCGTTCCACGTAGAAGATGTGGAAGGGGTATTCCTTGCCTTCGACAAGGCCGAGCGTATCGAGGTCCACGGAACCGACAACTTCGCTGTGCTGCCCGCCGAGGTCCACCACCAGGCGGTTGTTGATGAACACCCACACGTCGTCATCGCCCTTGAATTCGAACTTCTGGCCGCGCACGTATTCGAACTTGGCCTGGAACTTCATCGTGAAGCCGAAGTTGTGCTTCTTGTTCCCTGACTTGCTGTTCAGCTGGTCGAAGAAGATGTTCTTTACGGTCTTGGCGTCGTCGAGGTATTCGAGGTCGTCGAGCAGGAAGAAACCGCCTTCCGGGCTGCTGCCGTTCTTCTGGCCGTACCAGTAGCCTTCCTTGTCAAGTTCAAGGTCGACGTCGCGGCATGCAGAGTTGGTATATTGCTTGCCGCTCGCATCCTGGCCGATTACGATGGGGAGGAACCAGTAGTCGAGGTAGTCGGAAAGCAGACAGTCTTCCGGGAAGGTCGGCGAGCGTACGGGGACTCCGTTCGGGCCGAGCGTCTCGCTCACCATGCCAGACATATAGCTGGTGCCCTTGCTGTCCTTCGCGTTGTTCTTGTAGTTGTTGTAAGATCCGCTGCAGCCGCCGCTACCGAAGTCGTTGCTGATCAGGTAGAGGGTGTTGCCGAAGTACTGGTCCTTGGCACCGTTTGCGTAGGGCTTGTTCGAGGAAGCGGAGCATTCGATGCCGTCACAGCCATCGCCGTGCAGCCAGTCGAACATCATCACCTGGATGGTGCGGACCGGGCACTGCCCGAGCACGCCCGGGTACTGCGCAAACATTTCGGGTGCGTCGTTCTTGAAGCTCTGAATCCAGAGCGTATCGCTCAGGGCGGCGATGCTGTCGAGCACGATTTCGCCGCCTACGGGGATGCCGCCCGCGGCGACTTCCTCGTTGCCCTCGGCGCCCACGTAGGTGTTGCCGATGGTCTGCTTGAACCTTACGGTGAAGTTTGTCGCGGGTACGTTCTTGACCTTCGTCTCGAACCAGCCGCAGTAGTTCTTCACCGCGGACATGATGGTTTCGGTGCCGTTGTAGATGAACACGGCATTGGTATTCGTCCAGTTCGGCATGAACCGGATGATTTTAGTTGAACTTGTGGTGGCGGCCGGCTGGTCGGGTTCGCCACCGGGCGCACGCTGTGATGCAGCGCACACTGCCAAGACTAGGGTCAACAGCAGTACATGAGTAATTGACTTACACACAATCTCGCTCCTTTAACATCCCTGTATAAAACGCGATAACTCTTCTATATAAATATGCCTTATTGTAAGCAAAAAAGCAACTATATAATTATTTACAACACAAGAACATACGCGAAAAGGGGCGTTTTTCGCGTATTGAATGTTAAAGGAATTTTACAATAGGGTATAAAGGTTCCGAAAAACCCTTTGATGCCCTACTTTTTCTTTTTCTCGTTCAGGATGTCGCCGAGGTTGATACCGTTCGTACTCCCGCGGCGCACACCCCACATCAGGTCGCGCGTGATGTTCGATACTGTCCTGTGGCCCACCATCACCTTCACGTGCAGGCGGGCGATGTAGGCGCCCGTACCCACGAGGCGTCCGTCGTCGGCGCGCATGTTCCACGCGAGGAACAGGTTGCCCGGGTTGGCAAGGCAGCCCGCGTCGCCGTAGACATCCTTGTCGGAGCAGAGGATGCTGCCCGAACTGCCGCCCACGTAGGTGCCGAGGTGCGTGTAGTAGTGCGTCTCGTACTTGAGCTTCACATCGTCGGGTTTCGCGAGCGAGAGCGTGCCATCGCGGAACTGGTCGATATTGCTTGCGGTAATCGTGCCGTTCTTGATGGCCTCGATCACCTCTTCGCTCACGCCGTTCTTCTTGAGTTCCTTCGCGGAGATGTTCCCGTCGATGATATCCTGGAAGAGCGCGCCCACGTCCATATCGGCGGCGGTTTTGATGTTCACGATGGTATCGCGGCTCGCCTCGATACCGCGCTGCACGTATTCCTCGAACAGTTCGAGGTCTTCGTCACTCAGTTTCTTCTTGTAGTTGTTCGCGGTGATGCTCGAGTCCATGAACCCGGTGATGGCCTCGTCGGTGAACCCGCTGATGGCGCTCGCCTTGATGGCCTCGATGAGCTGCGCGATGGATTCCTCCTCGGTAATCTCGAGCACGGTGTACGTGGTGTCGTCTTCGCCGCCGTTCAGGAGCGTGGAGATGAGCGCGTCGAGGCTCGCGATGTCTTCGGCGGTCTGCGTCGAGATGAGCTCGGCGACGTCGAAGCCTATCAGGTGGCCCTGCACGCCGAGGGAATCGGACACGTGCTTCGCGTCGGCATCCTTGTTGGTGATGAGCTTCGGCTGCGTGGTGTTCTCTTCGTCCTGCACAATCTCGTTATTCGGGTCGAGCGGAAGCACGTCGGTGCCGGTAATCTGCATATCCTGCTGGCCCGAGATGCGCACCATCGGCGTGTACCTGTGGGGCTTGTTGCCGCTCATGTCCTCGGCGAGGCTCGTGGTGGAACCTCCCTGCGGTACAAAGCCTACGGAGTCGCCCACGGAGGGGATTACCGCATCGTAGGTGCTCATGGTAAACAGCAGGGTCATGGAACTGTTCGAAGAACCGTTGTCTGCGCCTACAGGCTTTTCGGGGTCGACCTTCTCGCCGCCGCGCACGCACGAATAGCGGAACATGTCCTTGAAGTACTGCTTCGTGTCTTCGGTAATCGCCTCGCTGAAGGTGAGGGTGAGCTCGTGCCCGCTCTTGGTGATGCTCTTTACCGCCTGGGTGACAATCGGGTTTACTTTATCCGTAAGCGGGTCGGCCGCAATGTGGAAGTGGTACCCCTTGTTGTTCTCGGTGTAGGTGAACCAGGTGTCGATGCTGCCCGTGTACAGGTCTTCCTTGCCGCCGGTGAATATCAGGCTGCTGAAACCGCAGAGCTTGTAGGGCTCGCAGGTGCCGCTCGAGACAATCGTAAGTTCGGTATTGTTGCCGGAAACCTTCCAGTTTTCCTTTGTCTGTACCGGGAAGCCTTCGCCGAACGCGAACTTCAGGGAATCGAGGGTGTTCTTGCCGCCGAGTTCCTTGTTGAACTTTATGTGCAGGCTGTCGCCGCGCCCGTCGCCGTTACGGTCGTAGAATTCCGCGCTGGAGATTCTCGGGATGGGCGGTTCCTGGAACACGAGGTCGGTCCAGACGGCAGCGGAAGATGCGGCGCCCTTCGCCTGCAGCGTCGCTCCCGTAACGGGCGCGTTCGCGATAACGTAGAACGTGGCGCGGCCCGTGGAGTCGAGCACCACCTTGCTGATTGCCTTGCCGGTCTCGTCGACCGTCTTCATGTTCGGGTCGCTAGAGGAGAGGTTTATGTTCTGGTTGTAGATGGATACCTGCGCCCAGTCTTCCTCGAACATCACCTGCACCTTGTACATCTCGTACGCCCACTGGCCAATCTGGAGCGTGTCGCCCGAGACTTGCGACGTGAGCGACTTCCACTGCTCGGTAGCGAACACCAGCGTGGGCACCTTGTACGGCGGGATGGTAATCCACACGCCGGTCTTCTGTTCGGGGTTGTTCTTGAGCGAGGCCTCGAGGTAGTAGTGGCCCGGGGCAAGCCCGTTGTTCTCTACGATGCGTGCGGAGTCGATGCTGAACTGGTACCAGTTGTCCTCGATGGTGATGCCTTCGAACCATGTTCCTGCGGTATCGAGCATTACGCCCGCTTCGCCGAGGTTGCCGCCGGTGAGCCTGTAGTTGGACGGGCCTTCTACCGTGTCGACGTCTGCAAGTTCGTTCGCGGAGAAGTCGCAACTGAGGGCGTCCTTCTTCACAATCTGCCACACGTCGTAGTTCTTGATGGCGGGCGTGGAGCGCAGGTCGGTGAGGAATATGCTCGCCTCGGTGCGCAGGTCTATGGAGGTGCGCATCATGAAGTTCGACTGCGTCTGCTTGCGTTCGGCGTAGAAGATATGGAACGGGTAGGTTTCGCCCTCGGTAAGCCCGAGCGTGTCGAGGTCCACCGCGCCCGATGCCTTCGTGTGCTGCCCGCCGATATCGACCACCAGGCGGTTGTTGATGAACACCCACACGTCGTCGTCGCCGTTGAACTCGAAGTACTGTCCGGGCACGTATTCGAACTTCGCCTGGATCTTCATGGTGAAGCCGAAGTTGTGGTAGCCCTTGTTGCCGCTTAGGGAGTCGTAGTTCACGTTCTCGACAGTGCCTTCCTCGTCGAGCCAGCGGAAGTCGTCGAGGAAGAACAGCCCGCCTTCGGGGCTGCCGTCGTCACGCTGGCCGAGCCAGAATCCGTCGTCGGTCAGTTCGAGTTCCAGGTCGCGGCAGGTGGCGTTCGTGTACTTCTTGCCGTTCGCGTCGGTGTTGATGACATCGGGCAAGAACCAGTAGTCGAGATGTGTCGCGTTCGTGCAGCTGGAGGGGAGTTCCTGTACGCGCACGGGTACGCCGTTGCTGCCGAGTACGGGTTCGACCATCCCCTTGGTGAGCGTGCAGCCGTCTGCGCCGAAGTCCTCGTTGGTGCCTTCGCCGCGCCTTGGGACCCCGCGCGCCTCGTAGCCGTTGCGTCCGCCCCTTTCGGAACCGTCGTACCAGTCGAACATCATTACCGAGAGTGTCTTTACCGGGCAGTCGCCCAGGCGGTTCGGGTATGCGGAAAACTGGTCCGGGGGGCCGGAGGGGTTTCCGATAATCCACAGCGTGTCGTTGAGTGCCGCGATGCTGTCGAGGTTAATGGGTTCGCCTACGGGGTTGAGCCCGCGTGCTACGTGCTCGGGGCCTTCCGCGGTCACGTAGGTGTTGCCGATGGTCTGCTTGAACATGACCTCGAAGCCGGTGGCGGGTGCGTTCTTGACCCTGGCTTCGAACCAGCCGCAGTAGTTCTTGACCGCGGTCATGGTGGTTTCGGTGCCCTTGTAGTTCAAGATGGCGTTGGTGTTCGTCCAGTTCGGCATGAACCGGATAACGACGTTAGAACCGCCGGCAGGTTCCTGTTCTGCAGGTGTTTCCCTGTTGTTGTCTCTGCCGTTCCCGTTCCCGGGCTGTGACATAGCGCACATCGAGGCGATGAGTGTCAACAACATGACACGGGTGATAGCCTTATACCACACAATAAACGCTCCTTATAAACATCCCAATCAGTGGGGCGATACTATAAATATCGCTTATTTTGGGTAAAAATGCAACAGGAGGCAGGGTTCCAATTTAAAATAAGCGTGCAAAAAACGTGCATAAATCATACTTGCAATGTAAATAAAAGTTTACTACGGGGCGAAGGGTGCCGTTTTTGGGTCTGGCTCCGGTTTTTCCCGCGGTTAAAACTTACTTTTTATGCGTTCAACAAACAGTTTTTTTTGGAGATAATTTATGAACCGTGTATATCTGGTTGCTTCTGCCAACATGGAAGCGAAGGTCAAGGAAGTCGTCGACGGCGTTGCCGCTGCCGGCCTCAAGTCCGCCACCTACAAGCCCTGCGTGAACGGTGCCGAAGCCGCCGCCGAACTCAAGGCGCACAACTCCGCCGTGCTCATGGAAAAGATTGCCGCCGACTTCCTCAAGCAGGATTTCGATTCCGTGGATGCAGTCGTGGTGGAAGGCGCTGTTGGCATGAGCGACGTGATGGCCCAGAAGTTCAACGACACCCTCGCGACCGCGCTCGACGCGAAGATCTATTCCGATAGCGAGGATGCCGACCTGTTCTGCCCGTGCCGCCTGCTGCATTGCGGGAAGTGCCTCGCGAAGGACCTCGCCGCAGAACCTGCCGAACGCAAGACGAGCCAGGCGATGTTCCGTGCGGGCCTGCTCCTCAAGGCGTCCAAGGCGAAGAAGCGCATTGTGCTCCCCGAAGGTAGCGAACCGCGTACCGTGCAGGCAGCGAAGCTCGTAATCGACCGTGGTATCGCGGTTCCCGTGCTTGTGGGCAAGAAGGAAGAAATCCTGAAGGTCGCGAAGGAACAGGGCGTGCAGCTCCCGGCTGACATCGAAATTATCGAACCGAGTGCAGAGCTCGCCGAAAAGTACGTTCCGACGCTCGTGGAACTCCGCAAGTCGAAGGGCATGACCGAAGACCAGGCCCGCGCGGCTCTTGCAGATAACGTGATGCTCGGTACCATGATGCTCAAGATGGGAGAAGTCGACGGTCTCGTCTCTGGCGCCATCCACTCTACCGCAGATACTTTGCGCCCTGCCCTGCAGGTGATCAAGTGCGCTCCGGGTGTGAAGTCCGTGAGTTCCGTGTTCTTCATGTGCATGCCGGACAAGACTTACATCTACGGCGACTGCGCCATCAACCTGAACCCGACCGCCGAGGAACTCGCTGGCATTGCCCAGCAGTGCGACGACACCGCCAAGGCCTTCGGCCTGCCGAGCCGCGTCGCGATGCTCAGCTACAGCACCATGAACAGCGGCAAGGGCCCGGATGCAGACCTCGTGCGTGAAGCGACCGCCCTCGTGAAGGCCGCACGCCCCGAAATGCTCGTGGATGGCCCGCTCCAGTACGATGCCGCCACTACCCCGAGCGTGGGTTCTTTGAAGGCTCCGGGCAGCACCGTCGCCGGCAAGGCGACCGTGTTCGTGTTCCCGAGCCTCTCTGCGGGTAACATTGGCTACAAGGCCGTGCAACGTAGCGCGCAGGGCACCATCGCTATCGGCCCCATGCTCCAGGGTCTCGCGAAGCCGGTGAACGACCTGAGCCGTGGCGCCCTCGTCGAAGACATCGTCTACACGATTGCCTTGACTGCTGTGCAGGCGGGTTAAGCCCGCGTCACACCGAAGCCTTGCGTAGCAAGGCAAGAGTGTCCATCAGAATAATTGCGTCACACCGAAGCCTTGCGTAGCAAGGCAAGTGTGTCCATTAGCATATATCAAAAAAAATCGCCTGCTATTTCGCAGCCGATTTTTTTTGGATGCCCTTGTCAAGCAAAGCTTGACTGCGGCAAGACATTTCATATTATTTCTTGTCTAACTTCGCGTTGATTTTCTTCTTCAGTTCTTTCAACTGCCAGCGACCGCGCTTGTCTTCCATAAAGTAGCTTGTACGTATTCCGCGGGAAAGTCCACGCTCTATCAGGTCGAGCGCGTCGGCGTATCGCTTCTGCTCGAACCGCAGTTCGGCAAGGAAGAAGTAGTTGTATAGGTCCTTCGGGTCCTGCTGCAGGGCCATGTTCAGGTACTTGTCGGCGAGGTCCTTGTCGGGCCACGTGAGAATCAGGGGCACGTAGGGCAAAAGCTGGTGGGCGCGACCGAGCACTTGCCAGTCCTCGGTTTTCGTGGCCACGTCCCGCACGATTGTCGCAATCCCGTCCTTCACGGCCTGCAGGGGGTTCTTGTCGGCCCCCCACATCGATACCGCGGTCGCGTAGATATGCGCGATGTCCTTGTTCTTCGGGAACTTCGCATAGGCCGCCTCGCTGATGTTTTTCAGGGAGTCCAGCTTCTGCGAGCGCTTCTTTTTGTCGAAGGGTACAAAACGGAAAGAAAAGTACAGGCTCTTCACGTAGCCCTCGGTCGCCGCCTCGGCAACAGAGGCGTCGTCCATCGCCTTCCTGTAGGCATCAATCATGAGTTTCGCATTGTGTGCATCCGCCTTGTCGCCCTTTGCGCGTTCGGCCCTGGCCGCATAGCACGAATCCGCAAAGCGCAGGTCGTCGTTTGCGAAAACCGTGAACGTACAGAGCAGTACGGCAAGTGCTATTTTGGATGCAATACGCATTTAGGTCTGCCAGTTCCTCAGAAACTTGTTGACGTGCGCAATCCTGTTCTTTTCTTCGTCGGTGCCATGGAATGTCTTGAACAGCAGGTTACGGTATTCCATCATGGCGGTGCGAATCAGAATCTTGTCTTCTTTCTTGAGCATAGTGCGGTAATAATACAAAATTTTAAAGGTTACTTTATTTGTTGCCCTTGCCCTTGCCTGCAAAGTAATCCTGCTGGCGGGTGGCCCCGAGCACGGCGTGCCACAGCGTGCCGTTCGGGTCGATCTTCTTCCTTTCGTTCACGGCGTACTCTATGGGTACGTGGCTGAACTGCTCGTTCATGCTGCCCACCACCATGTCGGTCTTGCCTGCCATGCCGGCGTGCACCGCGCTTTCTGCCAGCTGGAAGCAGAAGATGGCGTCGGTTCCCTTCGCGGGGATGCTCCGCACCATGTAGCTCGGGTCGAAGTACTTGATGTTCACTTCCTTGCCGACCTTGTCGAAGTGTTCCTTTATCTTGCGCGTCAGGAATTCGCCGATGTCGTTCTTCAGGATGTTCCCGCTCGCGTCGCGGCGTTCTTCCTGGTCCTTGAACAGTTCCTGCCCGGCGCCTTCGGCGACGGCGATAACCGCGTGTGTCTTGCCACTGCTGTAGCGGCTCTCGAGAGCCTTGAACAGGCCTTCCAGCGTGAAGGGGACCTCGGGCACGAGGCAGAAGTTCACGACCGTAGTCGCGAGCGCTGCGTATGCGGCAATGAAGCCCGAGTCGCGGCCCATGAGCTTCACTAACCCAAGCCCGTTGAATGCGCCGTTCGCCTCGTTGTGTGCGCTCGTAATCACGTCGGTCGCGCTGAGGACCGCGGTCTCGAAACCGAACGTGCGGTCGATGAGGTTCAGGTCGTTGTCGATAGTCTTCGGGATGCCGATAATCGAGATGGGCTGCCTGCGCTTCTTGACCTCTTCGGCAATTGCGTGTGCGCCGCGGAGGGTGCCGTCGCCGCCGATGCAGAACAGCACGTTGATGTTGAGGCGCATCAGGGTATCCACCATCACCACCGGGTCCTGCATGCCGCGCGAACTCCCGAGAATCGTGCCGCCGTCTTCCTGGATGGAATCGACCACGTCGGGGTTGAGCGTGATGGGCGAGTAGCCGTATGCGGGGTTGAGCCCGCGGTAGCCGTAGGGGATGCCAAAAATATTGCGGACGCCGTAGTCGAACCACAGCACCTGTACAAGGCCCTTGATCACGTTGTTGAGGCCGGGGCAGAGTCCGCCGCAGGTCACCACGCCGGCACGTGTCCAGGCGGGGTCGTGGAAAATGGTTTCGCGCGGGCCGGCCGCCTCGAGCGACGGGACCTCGATACCCTTGTCTATGAATTCGTGTATGCGCTTGATGTCGGTGGTAAGGCTGATGCGGTCGTCTTCCGAGACGAACTTGATTCCCTTCATGGGGGATTTCAGCGTGCCCTTGCCGACGGTTTCAATGGATAGGTCAAAATCTTTCGGATTGGCGAGAATATCTTCCTGGGTCATAATGCCCCTAAAATACTAAAAATCCGGAGCCCGCGCCCGCTAGACCATCGGCGGGAAATGGATTTTCGTGCGCAAACCGGGGTTCGCGTTCTCTATCTCGATTTTCATGTTCGAGAGCGCGCAGAGTTTTTTCACCATCGAGAGCCCGATGCCCGTGCCCTTCGTGGTGCGGGTCATCTCGTTTTCTACGCGGTAGAATTCCTGGAACACCTTCTTCATTTCGGAGGGCGGAATGCCCGGACCGTAGTCGCGCACGGCGAGGTACACGTGGTCGCCTTCCGTCTTCATCTCGATGATAATCATCTTGTAGTCGGCGTTCTTCGAGAACTTGAGCGAGTTGTCCACGAGGTTCGTGAGAATCTGCATCACGGCGTCGCGGTCCATCATCAGCTGCACGCGGTCAATATCCGAGTCGCACGACACGGTGAGCGAAAAACCGTGGTCCTCGATGTTCTTGGTGTACATGGTCACGAAGTCGTCGAGCACGGCCTTCGGCCAGTCCTTCCTGATGTTTGCCACCCAGCGGTTGCCGTCGATTTTCGAGAGGTCGAGTACGTTCTGGATAAGCCTCGTGAGGCGGTCGCTCTCGCTTGCAATCTGGTCAAAGCTGCGCTTACGCTTGGCGTCGTCCATCTTCTGATAACTTGTCTGTAATATCTCGGCGCGCATCTTGATGGTGGTGAGCGGTGTCTTGAGTTCGTGACTCACCGCCGATATAAAGTCCTGTCGCTTCTGGGCCAGGTTGAGCTGGCTCTGCGTAAGCCGGTAGATAGAGATGAGGCCGCCCCCCAGAAGCAGGAACATGATTCCGCCTATCAGGAACAGCAGCTGCCCGTTGCTGATAATCTGGCCGTTGCCGCCTGCCTCCTGCACCGACTTGTCGACGTAGACGCTCATGGTGATGGCGTTCAGCGGTTCGGCGAGGTTTTCCTCGAACACCTTCACGGCGAAGCGGGTGTCGATACCGAACGATACGAGGTCTCCCTTGTACGTAAACTTCAGGGCGAGGTGGTTGTCTTCGTTCGCGTAGTCACCCACCTCGAGATCCACGATGCTCCTCAGGTATTCGCGAAGGTCTACCACGAACCCCTGCACAAAGTTCTCCTCGCCGCGCAGCACGTTCCTGTAGAACACGATGTACTGGCGGTTCAGTTCCGCCTGGAACGATTCGATGGCGATGTCCATCGTGCCCACGTACGGGAATATCCTGTACAGGCCCGAGGTGTCCATCTTGGCCGATTCCACGTTGAACGCGAACTGTTCCTGCTCGGAGGTGCGCTCCACGCGCATGCGCTTCTTGCGGTTCTTGCTCTTGGAAAGGTCCACCTCGTTGGCGAGCTGGTCAAGCGCGTTGGAACTTTCGCCTGCAATCTTGGAGGTATCCAGCGTGGCGGCCGTCCCCTTGTTCTTGATGCCCATGTCGCGCACGATAAACTTGAGCCTGTTCTGGAACGACTCGCGGATATCCTTGTTCTCGAGCTGCACCTGACCGAGCGCGCCCGCCGGCAGGTAGGGGGTGCTGAACACGCCGTCGGGGTCTATCTGGAAATGCCCGATAAGTCCGGCGTACTGGCTGCAGTAGTCTAGCTTGCTGGAATCGCTATTGCACGATGTTACCGGGAAGTTGAGCGCGAGGTCCGAGTAGGTGGGCTGCTCGCCTGCAGAAATGGTCTTCGCGACCTTGATGAACCTGTACTCCATGAAGGAGCGCTTGTTCTCTATCGCGAGGTCGTCCTTGATGCGGTTGTTCGCCATCTTCAGGACCTGCGTTGCGTGCATGGCCCATTCCGCCTTCGACTCGTCCTGCATGTGCAGGTACGAATCGTAAAGCAGCCCCGCCACCGGGAGTGCAATCACGGCGAAGATGGCTGAATAGATGAGAACGAGACGTTTCTTTATTAAGCGGTTTTTGAGCATTCAGGTGTAGAACGCATCTGGTAGCCTTCGCCACGGAACGTGACCAAGAGCTTCGGATGGGAAGGATCGTCCTCGATTTTCTTGCGGAGCTTGGTGATGTGGATGTCGACGGTGCGGGTATCCACGGATTCGGCGTTCTCGTAGCCCCAGACTTCGCGGAGCAGTTCGGAGCGCGGGACCGCATGGTCACGGTTGTTCCACAGGTATTCGAGGATTTCGATTTCCTTGCGCGTGAATGCGAGTTCTTCCTTGCCGCGCGTGCCTGCGTATTCGCGGAAGTTCACGCGGAGGTTGCCTGCCACGAGCTTGCCTTCGTTTTCCATGGACTGGCGGCTGCGGCGGAGTACGGCCTCGATGCGTGCGAGCAGCATCGGGGTGGAGAACGGCTTCGGGATGTAGTCGTCGGCACCGAACTTGAGGCCGTTGATGATGTCTTCGTCGGTGTTCTTTGCAGAGAGGATGATAATGGGGAGACTTCTGTCCTTTTCGCGAATCTTGTCGCAGACCTCGAAGCCGTTCATGCCCGGGAGCATCACGTCGAGGAGCACCAGGCCGTACTGTCCGGTGAGGGCCTCGGTAAGGCCGCTTTCGCCATCGGCGACATGCTTTACGTGGTAGCCGTTGAGCTCGCAGAGGTCTACGAGGCTTTCTGCAATTGCAATTTCGTCTTCAACAATAAGAATGCTAGTGTTGCTAGTATTGTTAGCCATTTTTGTTTCCCTTAAACTCCTATGGGGGTATTTAGTTTAAATTGCGAGACCGACGCCGATTTCAGCAGCCATGCGCCCCGGTTCGATTTCTTCCGGGAAGTCGCCGCCGAAGTAGTACTTGAAGTTCGCGTATGCGGCAATCGGGATAATCGGAAGCTTTGCACGCAGGCCAACGAGAATGTGGCCGCCGATGCTGGTCTTGAGGCCTTCCTCGAGGGCGGCGTCCTGGATGTTTTCCACAAGGGCGTCGGTAAGGCGCTGTGCCATTGCGTTCTGGTCGGGCAGGGCAATGGAATTGGGGTCGAGCGCCGCTGCCGGGTTGCTCATCACGCCGTCAATCGCGTTCTGCATTTCGGCCTCGAGTTCGGCCTTCACCACGTTGTAGGTGCCGCCCACGACCTTCGAGGTGAAGGGCTGGTTCAGGATGAACGTGTTCATGTAGTAGGTAAGGCCGCCGCCGATGTAGGGGCGGATAATGGGGATGAACGTGATGGGGTAGGTAATGGAGAGGTCGCCGTTCATCTGCACGAACTTCGGGTTCGCCTTGCCGAACGGGGTGCCGCCGAGTTCGATTTCCAGGTCGATTTGCTTGTAGGCGTCTGCGCCACCTTCGGTACCGGCGAGCAAGTTGGTCGGATCGGACAGGAAGAACAGCGATGCGTCGTAGGAGCCGAACTGGATGTTGAAGGTCGCTTCGATGTCGATGACGGGGAGGAGGTCCACCCACACCTTGAAACCGAAACCGTGCATCATCTCGTCGAATCCGCCGTGCCACAGCTTGACTTCGCCGGCATCGGAAACGTTGACGCTGTTGCCGAACCTGTCGGGGGTTTCGACGAAACCTGTCATCTTTGTGCCGAAATTGGGGGTGTAGTGCGCGCCGATGCCAATGATGGCGAACGACTGAGAGGCGAGCAGGGCGCCTGCTGCGAGTAGGATTTTTGCGTTCATAAATGCTCCTAGGAAAACTTCTAAACTTGAAACTAGATAAAAATTTTCAAAATGGGGCGCTCCCGGGCGTGAAAAAGTGCCAAAATCCGCTTTTTTGTGATATTCTAGAGCATTTTATCGGTATTTATGGCTTATTTATCAAGACAATGTAAACAAAATTGTAAATATCACGAAAAAAAAGTATATATTATATAAGTTTTAAGGGGGTCCCCTGGGATCCCTGGCGACTTTCTTTCCAAGAGGAGAAATATGCGCAAACTGATAACACTGATCGCCCTTATAGGACTCATGGCGAGCCTTACCTTTGCGGCAGACGATGCCGCCACCCGCCGCCGTTCCTCAAAGGCGTTCGACGAACTTGATGCCGACGAGGCAAGGCCCGCGAAGAAGCCGGCTTACGAACCGCAGGCACCTGCCAGGCAGGCGCCCGCTCCCAGGCAACAGTCTGTAGCCATGGGCAACCAGCCGTTGCCCACGATTGTCGTTGTGCCCGCCCAGAAGGCGAAGGGCAAGAGCGACCTCCAGGCGTTCCAAAGCAACCCGAACAACCGTATGGCCATCGAGGCCATCAACGGCTACCTGACCCAGCGCCAGTACGAGGTGAAGTCGCTTGCCGGCGAGGAAACCCTCGGCGAGGTCATCCAGATGCAGCAGGATATCGCCGAGACGGAAGAAGACCTTTCGTACCTCGCGAGCCTCGCCCTGAGCGCCGATATCTACATCAAGTTTTCCGCCTCCATCGAGGGCGGCATCGTGCTTATCGAGCTGAGCGCCTACGAGGCCGCGACCGCGCGTCTGCTGGGTAGCCAGACGAGCCAGGCTGCCGCAAACGGGCAGAGCAAGGCCGCCATTGCGCAGGCGGTATTCGATGCGGCGAATCGTGCCATGCCGGGCCTCGAGAAGAAAATCAAGGGCTACTGGGAAGTGGACCGCAGGAACGGCGTTCAGTACAAGGTAATAATGAAGTTGCAGGGCGACTTTGACGAGCAGCGCGTGGAAGATATCCAGGACGACGTGAGCATGCTCGTGAAGAAGGCTTTCAAGCGCGTGAACACGAACGTGCAGACGGCAAAGACCATCGACATGACCGTGTTTGCCGACATGGACAAGTTCGGCGACTCGCAGGAAGTCTACAGCTACATCCGTCGCGGGCTCAAGGGCTCCGTGACCGTGCGCAAGATAAACATTACCAAGAAACTGATTCTTATCGAACTCAAGTAGTATGAACATCAAGAAGTTTGCCTTTTTGCTGCTTTCCCTTTCTGTCGCCGCGTTTGCGGGCAAGGTAATCACGTACACCGCTTCTTCGGAGGTTTCGCAGGAACAGGCGAACAACACTGCCATTGCGGGTGTAGCCAAGCAGGTTTCCTCGACGGTCGTGGCCGATGACCAGCTCCGTACCGAGGACGTTTCCGCGGGCGGCAAGGAAAAGATTTCGCAGACCTAC
>JAEEGJ010006755.1_pt1 | contig 33966 bp, 30 predicted proteins | sample 8958761 | NCBI WGS metagenome assembly JAEEGJ01 (sample SAMN16246546, study PRJNA631951) | gut metagenome | biome: gut microbiome; feature: rumen; material: RS-attached | host: Bos | place: Iran: Karaj | collected 2018-10
CCATCCTCGCCGAGGACGGACTGAAAATTTCCTTGTAGAACGAACACGGATTTCCCGAATCTTCACGAATCAAAAAAATCTTCCAAATCCTCCCAATCGGCCGCTTCAGCGGACTAGTCGATTGATATTTTTTCGTTTTCCGACTAATCCGCGTCGCGGATGATTTAGAAGATTTGGAAGATTAAGAAGAGAATAATTTGTCGGCAAGTTAATCGCCGTCTTCATCGTCGATGAGCGTGCCATTGCCGCCATTGTCGCCGCCATTGTCATGGGAACCGCCGCCATTGTCGCCACCTTCACCACCGCCTTCACCTTCCTCTTCTTCCTCCTCGTCGCCGGCTTTCGCCCAGACGAGTTTGGCCGACTTGATGGCAGCCTCCACCTCTTCGCCTGCACGGTAGTACAGCTGCGGTTTCACGTCCGAGAGCTTCATGTCCTCTTCCTTCTCGTACCAGCCGCTCGAACAGCTCGGATAGATTTTGCCCAACGGGCCAAGTTCCACGATGTAGCCCTGCTTCAGCATCTCAGTGACGGAGTCCATGCACAGCTCGAAAGCCATCCGCAGCTCGGCCTTGTGCATGGTCGTGTTGCGGCCGGCATCCTTCACGATGTCGTCGAATTCTGCCGTGCCATTGGTCAATACGCGGGTCGCAAAGCCTGGCTCCTTCGTCACAGGCTTCTTCATGCCGACCTTCTTGATACGCAACTTTAATTGTGCCATAATTCAAAGTTTTTTGGATTAAACAATAATATTTTGATTCACCGCGGTCGATTGGCAAACTGACCGTGGTCGATTGACCGATTGACCGTGGTCGATTGATGAACTCACCGTGGTCGATTGACAAACTCACCGTGGTCAATTGATGAACTCACCGTGGTCAATTAATGAACTCACCATGGTCAATTTGCATCTTCTGCCTGCAAAGAAACAACCTTTTCCACGTACAAAAAAAGTCTTAGCTTTTTTTCATCACTTTTTTTTCCTCGGCCGCCCTCCTTTCCGTCCCTTTTCGCTGTTGATTCTCGAGAGCGTCGCAGCATCCTTCCGCGCCCACTGCTCCACATTCTCGCGATAGACAAAGTTCTTGACCTGCTTCTCCGTCAGTCCCAACCGCCGTGCCACTTCCGCAGTCGGCATCAAGCGGAAGAGTCGCATGATCATTTCACCGTATAATGCCTTGCTGAATCTACGCTGCGGTTGTTCATTCTGATTTACCCTTTTTTTCATGCTATTCATAGATAAAAAAGTGGGCACGCCGCCTGGCGTACCCACAAGTTAGATGGATTGTATCGTTTTATTTAATAAAAACCTTCTTGCCGTCCACAATGTAGATGCCCGGCTCGGTGGGCTTGCCGTCGATGCCGTGACCCTGCAGGTCGTAGTATTTGCCGTCCGGCATGTCGGTGGAGAAGGCATCGATGCCAGATGGAGCACTGCCGGAAGACACCGTCCCTCTCTTGGGTATCACTTTCACGTCTTTAATTTTTGTTGCATCCTTCATGCGGAAGTTCAGGATGGTGTCGGCGGGCTGGATAGTATGACAGATTGTTTGATAGCCTACATGCCTAACGTATAATTTGGTGACGGTACGGGGTGGCCACATTACGAAGTGTCCGGTGCTGTCGGTGGCGGCTCCCATAATGCTCTCATCGCAAGCTATCCACGCATCGGCCAGCGGCTGGTCGTCTTCGCCCAGGACGTAGCCCTCGATGTAGCGGCGCGTCTGCTTCAGCTCAGGATGCTGGCTGACGTAGGCATCGCATAACGTGTCGGGCATGGTTTCTATTTCGATGAAACCTCCACTTGGTGGTGGAAATCCGTAAATGGATTCAAATCGTGCCCTCGAACTCTCATCTTTATACGCCTTTATACTGTTTATTATCTGGTGCTGTTTGTAGAGATAGAGCTGGGGGTCGTATGCCTCTCCCCGGGCAATAGAATCTTCCAGTATGACACCATTGAGGATGACTGCGAAAGAGTCTATGCGGTGGAGACGGACAGAGCCTGCAAGCCGTATGATGTTCCCGATACCCGAACTGTCAGAGCTTGGCACAATGTCCAGTCCTGAGATATGTCCCTGCAATGCCTCCGCTACATTGCGGGATTCTGGCTCGTTGTAGACTAACTGCCTTTGCTGCGATTGCTCGTATGCTGGTTCCGCACTTTGGTTTCCTTCTTCAGGGATGGTGTCTGCGGTCGAACTTTCAACATGGACGGGCTGCAGCTGAGCCACTAATGGCTGTTTCTCCGTTTCTCCCTTTCCCATATTCAACACAAACAACAATGCAATGGTTGCTGCAATGCCGATGCCGCCTGCCCATGCTGCCACACGCTGCCAGTTTGGCTTGGTATTCTTTCCGATTACCTCGCGTTCAAATCGTGCCCACTCAGCATCCACGTCGGGCATGCCTATTCTCTTGTCGATATCTTCTCTTTTCATATTACTTTGCAATTTTAAAGGTTTGTCTGATTTTTGCCAACGACTGCGTGATGTGTTTGTTCACCGCCGAGGCACTGATGCCAAGCACCGTGGCCGTCTTTTCGTAGGTCATTTCATCGTCGTAGTGTAGACTCAGCACGCGCCGGTCTTGCTCCGTCAAGTTGTTATCGATGACTTGCTGAAGCTGCTGTAGCAGTTCTTCACGTTCCTCGCTCTCGCTTGCGGCCGTGTCCCGTTGCAACTCTTCCTCCATCTGCCGCTGCAACTGTCGCGAATGCAGTATGTGTAGGCATTGGTTCCGCGTGGCCGCCAATAGGTAACCGCGGATGCTGCCATCGGCCACCCGTGGCTTTTTCTGCCAGATTTGGGCAAACACCTGATGCACAGCATCCTTGGCATCGTCTTCATTCTCCACCATCGAGAATGCCATGCGATACATGTGCGGATAGCTGTCCTTGAACAAGCGTTCAAACTCTTTTTTACAATAATCCATAAGTGTCTTTGTGAACATTAATCGTATATAAGACCCTCAAACGGCCAAATCAAATACCCCTCATTGCGATTTTTTTGAAGAAAGATAGATTTTCGCCTGCAAAGTTACGAACTTATTCTCAATAACAAAACAATTCGGGAGGATGCCGCAAAAGAGCGCGTCCTCCCGATGTGTTTTATACATTTATATATTATTCGTGCCTATAACGGAAAACTACAGGTATTTGTCCACGAACTCGGTGGGTGAGAGGATTTCGATTTTGGAGGTGTCGGCTCCGCGGTAGTCACGCAGATTGATGGTGACGAGGGAATCGCACTTGGCTTGCAGGGCACTCTGGTACTGGAAACTGTCCTCCACATCGTCGAATGCGGGGTCGCCGATGCCCTGTTGCAGGCGTCGGTGGCTCACTCCGACGGCGGTGACCATCGAGAGCACGGTGCTCAGCGTGGAACGGAGGCGCTCGGTCTGTTCGGGACGGTGGATGCCCTGTCGCTTCAGTTCCATGCGGATGAGATAGGCCAGCGTATAAACGCATCCCACGGACACAACCGCCTTGACGTGCCCGTCCTCGATGGCGCTCAGCAATCGACCGACGGCCTGGTATTCACGCCGCTGCTCGAAATATTCAAGAAAGATGTTGGTGTCGAGAAAAACTTTCATCGCCGGACTGTCAGTTTACAAGTTATACTTCTCCTTCAGATAGTCCTCGATGAGTTCGTCCGCGGTTGCATTCGAGTTGAAGATGCCGCACAGGGCTTCATGACGGTAGCCGCGCTTGGCAGACTTAGACCGAGTGACGAGTTGCTGCGCATAGGCTGTGAGTTGTTGCTGCAATCGACCGATGCCGTATGATCTGGGCACATTGACCGACACGTTGATAGTCCTTGCTTCCATATCCTTATCGTTTTAATTGTTTTCGCCGGCAAAGATACGAACTTATTTTCAATTACAAAACAATCGGGAGGAAAAACTTGGCGTTCGTCCTCCCGATGTGGTTCTGTGCATTGTTGCTTCCCGAAGAATGGGATTATTTCTCCTTGATGCTTGCAAAGACTGCCTGAACTGCAGCGTCGTCGATGGCTCTCTTTCCCAAAAATTACGATTGCAAAAATAAGGAATTAATTTCGATTGATAGCATCCGCAGGAAGAAAATTGCTGGAAAGCATGACATTTTCTCCTATTTCCATCCCTTTTCGACATGAAATTGCAGAAAATATAGTAACTTTGCAGGCAAATATAGGTGAAACGATATGAAGAAAATGAGCCTACCAATCATCCTTGCCGTCGCTGCCATTACAGCGACGTCGTATAATTGTTCCGATTCCAAAACTGACAATCCCGGCTGGCTGTGGGAGATAAGCGGCAATGGGCTCGCTCAGAAATCATACCTCTTTGGCACTTGCCACGGAGGTGGGCACAGCTTCACGCATGAGGAGATTTTTGGCTTTGAGGGCGTCGATGAAGCCTTGTCGAATGTGAAGACTGTGTACTTCGAGACGGACTTGACCGCCCAGATTCGGTTGGCCGCCAAAGAGATGAGTATAGCGGAGTATCTGGGATGCGACAAGGATATGGAAAAAGAGGATTTGAATCGTTTGGCTGCCAAAGAGATGAGTATCGCGGAGATTCCGGGATGGGACAAGGATACGGAAAAAGAGGATTTGATGCCTGAAGGCGTTACCTACGAGAGCCTCTTCGACAGCGTGGCCCAGTATCAGGAGGTGCATCAATTCCTGAGCCAGAAGATGGGTGTTGCAGAGTATTGGAAAAGGACCCCGAAATATTGGTTTGACCTTCTTTCCGAATACAATTCGACTAAGATGTATTATGGCATTCGAACCGCGGATGTCGTGTTATACCAGGAAGCCATCAAGCGAGGAATTGAGATTGGACAATTGGAAAGTGCGTTGCAACACATACAATGGGAAAAGGGTCCTATAATCCCTAAAACGCGACGACAGCGTCCTAATCTCCCGCTGAAGTATCAAGCCTGGATGCTTTACGTAGGCATACACAATAATAATGACGAGATTCCGGAGTGGGTTAAGGGAATAGAAGCAGCCTATCTGGAGAACGACACATGCAGCCTATATGATGTGCTGGAGAATCATGCGAAGAATGACCCAGACAATCCCATGATGCCAAATCCATTGATACCAGACAGTCTCTCACTTACTCAAGCCATGAATCAGGCATGGTTCCCCGTCATCGAGCAGAACATCGCCAAGGGGTCGTGTATGGTGGCCGTGGGTGCCCGCCACCTCCTTGGCAACAAAGGACTGATTGCGATGCTGCGGCGCAAGGGATACACGGTCGAGGCGGTGAAATAGATTTAATACGAAAAGCAAACATTTTTGCAGGCAAATAAAACAATCATCAATGGAAGAAATCAAATTATATCACAAGGTCTGGATGGCTCTGCCCCCTCTTCTTATATTGTTGGGATTTACCATAGTTTTTCTCATCCCTATTACCAAAGGTCTAAACGCTCGGTTCTGGATATGGAATTGGTCTTTACTACTGCTTTCAGGTGGGACCTTTCTTTGGGGTCTTTCCGTTCTTATTCGTGAGCGGGTATTACATATACCTCCTATCATCATCAAGGAAGATAAAGTCATCGTCGGTAAAAAGGAATATAACTTCGCTGATATCCACCATTTCGACCTTATTTATTTCTCCCAAACCACCAATATACGCATTCACTACAAGCCCGACGTGGAAGCCAAGAAGAAGAGCGAGGCAAAGGGCATGGACCGCATCGGCCGTAAGATAAATCGAATCCTTATGGGTGCTGAGGATTGTATTCAAGTCACGAATCTCACCATGAAACCTGAGAAGCTGTGCAACCTGCTCAACAAGCGGCTGAAACAAAGATTAATGCCAAAGCAATCGTAGAAACAATTCGGGAGGATGCCGCAAAAGAGCGCGTCCTCCCGATGTTTTCTATACATTTATATATTATTCGTGCGGATTCGATGGATTCGTGTTCGCCTGCTGAAGCTCTCCCTTGGCGAGGTGGCTGAAGTCGTAGTACCACCAGTAGGTGTTGCCATACTCGCGGTGGGTGTGGTTGATGCGCTCGGTCGCGTCGGTGAACTCGGCCTTGCGTTCGGTGTAGTCGCGGAACCGGGCCACCATCTCGCGGTCGGAAAGGGTGGCAAGGGTGTCGGCACCGATCACGATCTTGCCTTGGAGGGCGTAGGGCTTCTTGCCCATCTGGAGAAGGGCCTCGCGATAGGCTCTGGGGAGGTTGTCGTAGGCTCCGGCGATGCTGTCGGCGAGGTTGTAGTGGCGCGGCAACTGACGGAGGAACTCTGGCAGACGCTTGTCGAGCAGGAGGCTGCAGAGATAGTAGTCGGCGGTGTGCTGGTTGCAGATGGTGTCGCCCAACATGAGCCGATAGTAGCGGTCGGCGGTGTGGATGCTCGTGCCGCAATAGGCTCCCAGATGGAAGCAGATGTCCTGGGTCGTGAAGCGCTCGAGGGAGGAGGTGTCGGCAATGTCGAGGAGACCCTGTGAACCGTAGTACTGCGGATAGTCGAACAGGCATTCGGCCAACAAATCCTGCTTGGAGAGGGCATACATGCGCAACTGGGTGAGACGGGCACTGGATCGCAACGAGCGCTTGCCCACAGCGGCAGCACCCTCATAGTCCTTGGCGAGGATGAGACGCTCGGCCTTCAGTTCGTAGTGAAAGACATCGGTGGACTGAGGCACTGCCCCCACTCCGAGCATCATCAGGAAGAGGATGATGAAGTTGGGATAGATCTGCGACTTGATGTCCTGTCGATAGGCGGACTCTTCATCGTGCAGTTTCTTGACAAAGATGACCAGCAGGACATAGGCTACCAGCACGCACGGAGCTACCCACAGCCATGCGCCAAAGGAGAAATGCGCTATGGCCTCTTCGTTGATGTCGGTGAGCATCGCCAGCAGGAGCATCGAGGGGAAGTAGGACAAAGCGTACCATCGGGAGGGCAGACGCGACGATATATTGACAATCCACTGGACAATCTGCAGGATGACCGTGATGATGATGGCGCCAATCAGGATGTTGTAGGATGTGATGCCCTTCGAATAGACGAACTGTGCCTCTGCCAGGATTTCCCCTTGCAGGAAGAACAAGTAGCAGAAAGAGAAAAGCATAAACAGAAGAGCGCAGGAGTACTGGATGAGTCCTGCGGTCTTCTGTTCTGGTTTCGAATAATAGCGGTACACTTTTATTCAGCGTTTTTACGGAGTACAACAGCGGAGCGTGCTGGGATGTAGAGCATCAGCCAGCCCTTGCCATCGCGCTCGTAGATAGGATCATAATTGGTGAAGTGGCGAACGGAATCGTCGGCGAGGTCATTGCCGCCAAAGAGCTTGCTGTCGGTGTTGAGCACCACATCGTAGCTGCCCTGTGGCACGATGAATCCATAGTCGGTGAATGACCTGTTGGGCGAGAAGTTGAACACGAACAGCAGGTCGCCACGAGAGAAGGCGAGAATCTGATCACCATCGTTGTGCCATACCTCCACCACAGGAGTCTTCTGGAAGTTCTTCACGGTCTTGATGACCTTGAGCATCGCCTCGTCGAAGTCGCCCAAATAGTGGTAGCAAAGATCTTTATTGTCAACAAGGCTCCACTGACGACGAGCGTACTTGTAGCCCCATCCATTACCCTCACGCGGGAAGTCGATCCACTCTGGATGACCGAACTCGTTACCCATGAAGTTGAGGTAACCGCCATTCATCGTGGAGGCAGTGAGCAGGCGAATCATCTTGTGGAGGGCAATGCCTCGGTTCGCCATAAAGTTCTCGTCGCCCTTCTTGAAGTGCCAGTACATGTCGGCATCAATAAGGCGGAAAATGATGGTCTTGTCACCCACGAGTGCCTGGTCGTGACTCTCCGCGTAGGAGATGGTCTTCTCGTCCTGACGGCGATTGGTGGTCTCCCAGAACATCGAAGAAGGCTTCCAGTCCTCGTCCTTAAGTTCCTTGATGGTCTTGATCCAGTAGTCAGGGATGTTCATCGCCATGCGGTAGTCGAAGCCATAACCGCCATCCTTGAACGGTGCGGCAAGTCCTGGCATACCCGACACTTCCTCAGCAATCGTGATGGCCTTCGGATTCACCTCATGGATGAGGAGGTTGGCAAGGGTCAGATAAGCGATGGCTTCGTCATCCTCATGACCGTTATAGTAGTCGCCATAGCCACCAAATGCTTCACCTAGTCCGTGACTATAATACAGCATCGAAGTTACACCATCGAAGCGGAATCCATCGAACTTGAACTCTTCCAACCAATATTTACAGTTAGAAAGCAGGTAATGAATCACCTCATTCTTGCCATAATCAAAGCAAAGGGAATCCCATGCTGGATGCTCGCGACGACCACCCTGCATGAAATACTGGCAACCATCGCCAGCGAAATTACCCAGACCCTCAATCTCATTTTTCACGGCATGAGACTGCACGATGTCCATGATGACGGCAATGCCCATCTCGTGAGCCTTATCGATGAGTTCCTTCAACTCTTCTGGCGTACCGAAACGGCTGGAAGGAGCAAAGAAGTTGCTGACATGATAACCGAATGAGCCGTAGTATGGGTGTTCAGCCACAGCCATCACCTGAATGGCATTGTAGCCATCCTTCTTGATGCGTGGCAGGATGTTGTCCTTGAACTCGGTATAGGTTCCCACCTTCTCCGCATCCTGTGCCATACCGATGTGGCACTCGTAGATGAGCAGCGGATTGGTGTCGGGCTTGAAGTTCTTCTTCTTGAATTCGTAAGGCTTGGCTGGAGCCCAAACCTGAGCGGAGAAAATCTTGGTCGTATCGTCTTGCACCACACGGTTGGCATAGGAAGGAATGCGCTCCCCTTCTCCACCATTCCACTTGACTTTCAGCTTGAAGAGGTCGCCGTGGTGCATTTGACTGGCCTTGAGCTTGATTTCCCAATTGCCGTTGTCGATGCGTTTCATCTTGTAGGCCTCATCCTCCTGCCAATTGTTGAAATCGCCAACCAGATAGATGTCGGTGGCATTGGGTGCCCACTCGCGCAGCACCCAACCTTTGGAAGTCTTGTGCAGACCAAAATAGAGATAACCGCTGGCGAAGTCAGAGAGCGTCTGCTTGCCGCCATTGGTCAATTCGTTCAATTTCCAGAGGGCATGGTCATGACGACCGCAGATGGCTCCCTCGAAAGGTTCGAGCCAAGGGTCATTCTTCACGATTCCGATATGCTTTACTGGTGCCTCCTTCTTCTCGGAAGCCGCCTTCGATTTCTTTGTTGTAGCCATTATCTTTGAAAGTTAAAAGTTAAAAACTAAAAGTTAAAAGTTTAAGCTACCTTTTATCCGCATGGGGGATACTCTTACTTTTAGTTTTTAGTTGTTAGTTTTTAAATTTACTATGCTTTTACCTTGATAATTACTTTCTTATATTCGGGGATGGGCGAGATGCAAGGAGCATGTCCATCCTCTGGGAAGAAGATGACGAACTCGCCTGGATGCACAGTGATGTACTGCTCTGGACGCTCCAGATAGAACGTGATGTCCTTGGCTGCGTCATATTCAGCCTTGGGCAGGTACTGACGAGGCGTGAATCCCATCACCTCTGGACATGAGAGAGGAATCTGGATGTCGATCATCGCATTGTGCGTCTCCATCCTTGCGTCATCCACAGTCTTGCCTTTCGTCACGTTGTGGTTCACGAAGAGTTTGTTGCCGTCGATGTTCACACGTCCGGGCTCTTGCGCCATCAGATCTGTGTTCTGCAGATACTCCAACACCTTTGGGAACAAAGGGTTGAGAGAGGCATACTTGCCAAAGTTTTCAAGGGTGTCTAAAATCATAACGGTTATTATTTAAGGTTTATAAATATGATTGTTTTATCGTTAATGACGAAAATCGCCCAGCGCGTGGGCTGGCTACTGTCCCATCAGCTTGCCACGGCTATAAATGCCTTTGCGGATGACCTTGCCGGTCTTGTCCTTCTCCACAAACGAGCCATCCTTCTGATCATTGAAAAATGAGCCTTCGAAACGCGTGCCGTCAGCAGCCTCTTCCACACCCTTGCCGTTCTTCATGCCCTCCTTGAAATGACCCTTGAACTTGGTGCCGTCTGCCAGGCGCAACACACCCTCACCATTCATCTCGCCAGCAGCCCACTCGCCGTCATACACGTCGCCATTGGCACCCGTGAACTTGCCGCGTCCATGCTCACGGTCTTCCACCCAATAGCCCTCGTATCTCGAACCGTCAGGCCATGTGTAGGTGCCGAATCCATCCATCAAGCCGTTCTTGAACTGACCCACATACTTGCGCTTGTCGGTATAGGTGAAGATGCCCTGTCCTGTACGTTCGCCGTTTAGGTAGTCACCCTCATACACGTCACCATTCTTGAACTTGTAGATGCCCTTACCGTGCATCATGTCGTCTTTCCAACCGCCAGTGTAGAAGTCACCATTGGCATAGGTGTACTTGCCCTGACCGTTGCGCATGTCATTGTCCATGTCGCCCTCATAGCGGGAGCCGTCACGCCAGTCGAAAGTGCCCTTGCCCGACTTCTTGTCTTCTTTCCAGTTGCCATCGTAGTAGATGCCGTTCGCCCACGTGTAGCGTCCCTGACCTTCACGCTTGTCCTGCATCCATTCGCCTGTGTATTTATCGCCGTTGTAGTAGTACATCGTGCCGAAGCCCTGCTGGTAATCGATGTACCAAAGGCCATCGTACTTGTTATTATTGGCGAAGTAGTAGATGCCGCGTCCGTGCTGATGATCCTGATGCCAGTTGCCTTCGTACTTCTCGCCATCAGTGAACGTATAGACGCCATAGCCCTGACGCTTGCCCTTCACATATTCGCCCTCGTACGTGTCGCCCGTCTTGAATGTCGTCTTACCCTTACCGTTCGGCTTTCCTCCCTCCAGCTCTCCGTAATAAGTGGAACCATCCTTGGGGAAGACATAGTTGCCAATCATCACTTTCTGCGCCATCACAGACGATGCATTCATCAGCAACATCGCCCCTGCTATCATGTATCTTGAAATGTATCTTGAAATATTCATATCTATATCAATTCTTATTAATTCATTCAATCGTGTTGACAAAGATAGCAACTATTTTTCAATTTCCAGCCTTCCGTTAAGTTTTATTATGACTTTTGTGCCATTTTTCGCGACAGAACGCAAGAAATCACTCCATCCGAAGCGTCGTTACCTTCTCCAGTCGGGCTTTCAGACGAGGCATCGAATCCTTTCTGATGCGGAGCGTCATCGAGCAGTCGTTCTCGAATCCCTGCGACACAATCTGTGGATTTTCCTCCTTGACAATGCGCATCACATCGTTCATGAACGGGTATTCAAACCAGAACGTCACCTCTTCGTCCACCGTCTTCTCGATAATCTCAGCGGCGGCAATCGCTTCAGCAGCGGCCAAGCGGTAGGCCACAATCAAACCCGACGTACCGAGCTTCACACCGCCGAAGTATCTCACCACAATGATGAGGATGTCGGTCAGTTCGTTCGAGTTGATTTGTCCAAGGATGGGCTTGCCCGCCGTACCCGACGGTTCCCCGTTGTCATTCGCACGGAAATCTTTCCGCTCCGCACCCAGCATATAGGCGTAGCAGACATGGCGGGCGTCGTAGTACTTCTTCTGATACTCCCCCACCAGCTGCTTCACCTCCTCCACCGAACGCACGGGCATAGCAAAAGCGAGAAACTTGCTGCGTTTCTCGCTATAAGTGCCTTCGGCCAATGTCCGTATCGTTCTGTATGAATCCATTAACTGAGTTTATGAATCACCAATCCGCTGCGCAACTTCGGTTCGAACCACGTAGCCTTTGGAGGCATGATGTTGCCCGAGTCGGCGATATCCATGATCTGCTTCATCGTCACAGGATAGAGCGCCAAAGCGGTCTTCATCTCGCCACTGTCCACACGACGTTTCAGTTCGCCCAGACCACGCAGACCACCCACGAAGTCGATGCGCTTGTCGCGACGCAAGTCCTTGATGCCCAGGATTTCGTCGAGGATGAGCTTCGACGAGATGCTCACGTCAAGCACGTCGATTGGGTCGTTCTCGTCGTATGTGCCAGGCTTTGCCTTCAGCGAATACCACTCGCCGTCAAGATAGAGCGAGAACTCGTGCAACTCCTTCGCACGATACTCCTCAGCCCCCTTCTTCTCCACCACGAAATTCTTCTCCAGCGCCTTGAGGAACTCTTCCGACGTCAGACCGTTCAGATCCTTGATCACGCGGTTGTAGTCCAGAATCGTCAGCTGACTGGCAGGGAAGCACACTGCCATGAAGTAATTGTACTCCTCGTCACCACGATGGTTCGGATTCTGTTTTGCCTTCTCCGCACCCACCAGGGCAGCGGCGGCACTGCGGTGGTGACCGTCGGCGATGTATAGGTTCGGCATCTTCGCAAACTCCTCCGTGATGGTCTTGATGTCAGCATCGTCGCTCACCACCCAAAGCTTATGGCCAAAACCGTCGATGGGCGCCACGAAGTCATACTCAGGCTCCGTCTTCGCATACTTGTCGATGAGCTTCAGCAGCACCTCGTTGTCTGGATAGGCGAAGAACACCGGCTCGATGTTCGCGTCGTTCACACGCACATGCTTCATGCGGTCCTCTTCCTTATCGGCACGCGTCAGCTCGTGCTTCTTGATTACGCCCGTCTGGTAGTCGCCGCTGTACGCACCCACCACGATGCCATACTGCGTCTTCTCCTGATTGCCGTTCGCTGGCAAGCACGACGTCTGTGCATAGATGTAGTACTGCTCTTTCTCATCCTGCACCAGCCATCCTTCTTTCTGGAATTTCGCAAACTGCCTTGCAGCCTCCTCATACACCCGAGGATCATACTCCGATGTCCCAGGCTCAAAATTGATTTCTGGTTTGATGATGTGATACAGCGACTTCTCATTGTCGCCAGCCTCGGCGCGCGCCTCCTCAGAGTCCAGCACGTCATATGGGCGGCTCTCCACCTGCTCCACCAGCTCCTTCGGCGGACGCACACCCTTGAAAGGTTTTACAATAGCCATAGTCTTATGTTATTAAATTAATGTATTCCGTGTGCAAAGATACGACATTTTTTTCAAACGAACACGAATATGACAAAAATTCACAAATAAAAAATCTTCCCGATCTTCCCGATCGACCGCATTCTCGCCCCCCCAAGGTTAATGGGTTAAAAGGTTAATTGGTTAATTTGGGTTTTGCTGCTACACACATATATAATGTAAAAGAGCCCGTGCATCACTGCACAGGCTCTTTTGCCATAACAATAGGAATGTACAAAAGTAAAAACGAAAATCTTAATTTATTTATTCACCTGGAACTTAGTGATACCTTCCTTGATGTAGCCAACAATCTGATTGGCAGCTGCAAGACCTGCGTTGGTGTTAGCCTCAGCGGTCTGGGCACCCATCTTCTTAGGTGTTGAGAAGTAACGGCCTTCGAACTTGGCGAACTCGGCATCAGCATCAGGCTTAATGTCGGTGATGTACTTCAGATCAGTACGCTCAACCAACAGCTCGATGAGCTCGGGCTCGTTGATGACCTCCTTACGGGCAGTGTTGATAAGAATGCCGCCCTTCTTCATGCTGCCCACAAGCGCCTTGTTGATGCTCTGCTTGGTCTCAGCGGTGGCAGGGATGTGGAGGGAAACGATGTCGCAAGTTTCGAAGAGTTCGTTCTGCGATGCAGCAGCGTGAACGCCTGCAGCCTCAATGGCCTCTGCTGGGCAATAAGCGTCGTATGCAGACACTTCCATACCGAAGCCTTTGGCGATGCGTGCCACATTGCGACCCACATTACCGAATGCGAGGATGCCGAGTTTCTTGCCCAGGAGCTCAGAACCAGCCTTGCCGTTGTAGAAGTTACGAACGGTGAAGACAAGCAGACCGAGCACGAGCTCTGCCACTGCGTTGGCATTCTGACCAGGAGTGTTCATCACCACCACCTTATGAGCGGTGGCAGCCTCGAGATCCACGTTGTCGTAGCCAGCGCCGGCACGAACAACAATCTTCAGGTTCTTGGCAGCATCGAGCACCTCTGCGTCAATCTTGTCAGAGCGGATGATGATGGCATCCACATCAGCCACAGCCTCGAGCAGCTGTGCCTTCTCAGTATATTTCTCCAGAAGAGCCAACTCAAAGCCGGCACCTTCAATGATCTCTTTGATTCCAGCAACTGCAGGAGCTGCGAATGGCTTCTCAGTTGCAATTAAAACTTTTGCCATAATTCTATTTAAGTTTATGTTTTAATGCATTGCTTCAAATTCCTGCATGCACTTCACGAGAGCCTGAACGCCTTCTACAGACATTGCGTTGTAGCAAGAAGCGCGGAAACCACCTACGTCGCGGTGACCCTTCACGCCAACCATACCCTGGCTGGTAGCGAACTTCAGGAACTCGTCCTGGAGGTCCTGATACTCTGGCTTCAGAACGAATGTGATGTTCATGAGTGAACGGCTGTCCTTCTCTGCTGTGCCGACGAAGAGCTTGTTGCGGTCGATCTCTGCATAGAGAATCTCTGCACGCTGCTCTGCCAACTTCTGCATTGCCTCAACACCACCATGAGCCTTCATGTAACGGAGGTTCATCAGGGCTGAGTAGATTGGCACCACTGGAGGCGTGTTGAACATAGAACCCTTCTTCACGTGAGTGCGGTAGTCGAGCATGGTTGGAATGTGACGTGAAACTTTGCCGAGAGCGTCTTCCTTCACGATAACGAAGGTGAGACCTGCCATAGCGAGGTTCTTCTGAGCACCACCATAAATCATGGCGTACTTGCTCACGTCGATGGGACGGCTGAAGATGTCGGAAGACATATCGGCAATCACAGGGATTGGAGAGTCGAGGTCTTCACGAAGCTCAGTACCGTAGATGGTGTTGTTTGTCGTGATGTGGAGATAGTCAGCATCAGCTGGAATCTCGAAGTTGCGTGGGATGTAAGTGAAGTTCTTGTCAGCAGAAGAAGCGACTTCCACCACTTCACCAAATGCCTTGGCCTCCTTCTCTGCCTTCGTTGCCCAAACACCAGTGTTCAGATAGGCAGCCTTCTTCTCGAGGAAATTGAAAGGAACCATGCAGAATTCAAGGCTTGCACCGCCACCAAGGAAAAGAACGGAATAACCCTCTGGAATGTTGAGAAGTTCCTTGAAGAGTGCTACTGCCTCGTCAACTACTGGCTGAAAATCCTTTGCGCGGTGGCTAATCTCCATGAGAGAGAGTCCTGAACCATTGAAATCAAGACAAGCCTGTGCAGTCTGCTCAATCACTTCGCGAGGAAGGATGGAAGGTCCTGCATTGAAATTGTACTTTTTCATTTTGTTTTGTTGATTAGATATAATGATGTTTCCTGCTTTTTACCAAAATCGAATGCAAAGATACTAATAAATAGTTAAATGGATAGCAACTTGTTTTCTTTTTATTTCAAAAAGAACGAAAAACAATGAAAAAATGAAAGAATTGAAGAATTGAAATTGCAATGATGCACAAAACTTCAATTCTTCAATTTTTACATTCTTCCAATTTTTCAAAGCCACCTCTTCCGTCTGAACCACCACAACGACACCGCTGTGCAAACCACACAGGCAATGATGGCGATCGGGAAACCCATCTTCCACCTTTCCATACCGTTGATGAGGTTCATGCCGAACATGGACGTGATGAAAGTCGGGAAAAGGATGATCATGTTCAACGACGTCAGAAGCCTCATCACCGTATTCATATTATTATTAATAATGTTCGCGTAGGTGTCCATCGTCGAGTCAAGGATGTTGATGTAGATGGCGGTGGTCTCACGCGCCTGGTTCATCTCGATGTTCACATCCTCAATGAGTTCGGCATCCAGTTCATCGACCGGCAAACGGAACTTCAACTTGCTCAGCAGTGACTCGTTACCACGAATGGATGTTCCGAAGTATGTGAGCGAGTCCTGCAGACGGGAAAGGTTCACGAGGTCCTTGTTGTCGATGTGCTTATCGAGGTCACGCTTCGCCTTCTCAATGATGCCATTCACCTGCTTCAGATATTTCAGATACCATACCGACGCACTCAAGAAGAGTCGGAACACCAAATCGGCCGCATCGGTGAATCCCTCTGCACGACGCATCTGATGATTCACGAAATCGAGCATCATCCGCGTTTCTTGATTACAGATGGTGATGATTTTGTCGCCCTTGATCACGATACCCAGCGGGATGGTCGTGTAAGGGCTCCTCGAAGAGACACTCTTCAGGTGAGGAATACGCAAGATAATCATGAGCCAACCCTCATCCATGTCGTAACGCGCACGCTCATCGGCATCCGATACGTCCTCCATGAAGTAGTCTGGCATACCGAGTTCCTGCTCCAGAAACTCCCTATCGTCATCCACTGGGCAAGTCACCTGCACCCAGCAGTTTGGCTCCCACGCATCAATGTGCTTGATGCCGCCATTAAAATTCCAGAATGTTCGCATTGTTTTCTGAATCTTTGCTTGTTGTAGAATAATACAAAATTCGGGGCAAAGACTCATTCAACTCCGCGTGAGAGGTGAGTCTTATCCCAGGCACTTCATACTATTCGCCGGATAATCGTCCATAGTTGTTTTTAATTAGTGAATACTCTCTTTTTCTGAATGATTTCAAAGGTCTCCCCCGAAATCGTGTGCAAAGGTACGATTAAATAAGAACACAACCAAGAAAAGACCAAACTTTTTGCTTTTTTCGTCCCACTCTTAAACTTTTTTTTCCGTCAGCGGTCTTATAGACATAACCAAAACAAACCAAATAAACCAAAAAACTGACTAACCCTATGGTTTTTTCCAAACGAACTATTCTCGTAAGTATTTTGTCGATGGCGGCTATCTTTTCTTATGCCCAATCGACATTGAAAGGTAAAGTGATTGACAGTGAGACGGGCGAGGCATTGATTGCCAGCACCGTCAGAGTGATGTCCACAGACACAACCCGTATGGTAGCTGGTAACGCCACTACCAGAGATGGATCCTTCTCCATCAAGAGCGTGAAGGACGGCAACTATATTTTAAAGGTGTCGTATGTGGGCTATCGTGATTTCTTCAAGAAAATCACAGTTAACAAGAAGGAAAACAAAGGCAACATGGCCATTGGCACCATCATGATGACCCAGAGCAGCATCGAACTGACATCAGCGGTGGTAACGGCGGAACTGAAGGAAATGGAGGTGAAGGATGACACCCTCATCTTCAATGCCGACGCGTTCAAAGTGCCTGAAGGAAGTGTGCTCGAAGACCTCATCAAGAAATTGCCAGGTGTGACCGTCGAGGATGGTACCATCAAGGTGAACGGCAAGACGGTGAGGAGAATCCTCGTGGGCGGTAAAGAGTTCTTCGGCAATGACCAGAACATGTCCATGAAGAACCTGCCTGCAGAAATTGTGGACAAGGTGAAGGCCTACGACAAGCAGTCTGACTTTAGCCGTATCACAGGTATTGATGACGGTGAGGAAGAGACTGTGCTCGACCTGACCATCAAGAAGGGCTTCCAGCAAGGATGGTTCGGAAACCTCGATGCAGGATACGGTACAGAGAAACTCTATTCGGGCAGACTCATGCTCAACCGCTTCAATGACACGATGCAGGGCAACGTGCTCGGCTCCCAGAACAATACCGGCAGCAACGGTAATGCGACGGCCAGACAGATTGGTGGACGACTGATGTATGACCTACCCAATGTGGAGGTTGGCGGTAACTTCCGCTTCAACTACAACAAGAGCCATTCCTACACCAAGAGCAGCAGTCAGAACTTCGTGAGGGCGGCATCATACAGCAACAACCTCAACCAAAATGACAACAAAAACAACAACTTCAACAGCGACTTCCGAGTAGAATGGAGAATTGACTCTGTCACCACCCTCCAATTCACGCCCCGTATTTCTACAGGCAAAACCAAGAGCTCATCGGGTAGTTCTTCTGCCACATTCAACGATGACCCCTATCAGAATGGCGTGACTGACCCACTCAACCAGATGGATCTCATCAGCAACACCATCAAGGTCAACGACAACAGCTCATCCAGCTGGAGCAACGGTGATAATTACAACCTCAGCGGCAACATCCTTCTGAATCGCCGATTGGGCGGTGGTCCATGGTTCGGTCCTTCAGCTGTGACAGGCAGCAACGGACGTAACATCAGCCTCCGTCTGAATGGTACACTCAGCGAAAACAAGAACAAAAACTACAACTGGTCAAATGTCATCTACCACCAGAGGAATGACTCTACCGATTTGACGTTCCGTCTTCGCAACAACCCTTCCGACAACAAGAACTACAGCATCGGATTCACCTACTCTGAGCCTATCCTGCGCAACTTGATTGCACAGCTCAACTATAGTTACAATTACCAGAAGCGTCACTCCGACGGTCAGACCTACGACTTTGCAAAAGATGATGCAAAGGGTCAGGAAATATGGGACTACTACGATCGGTACGGCTCTCTTCCTGCCTACTATAAGGATTACCTGAGCGATTCATTGTCACGCTACACGGACAACATTAATAAGACACACAATTTGGAGTTCTCACTGCGTTACATCACACAATTGCTGAACATCAGTGCCGGTGTCCGTGTGGAGGCACAGAACCAGAAGATGGTCTATCAGTATCAGGGATTGGACACGATTGCCAGCCGTAACATCTCACGTGTTTCTCCGACATTGAATGCTCGACTCAGATTCACCCGTCAGCACTCCATGCGCCTCACCTACCGAGGCAACACCCAGCAGCCAGAGATGACGGACCTCTTCAACTTGACGGATAACAGCAATCCGCTGAACATTCGCGAGGGTAACCCCAACTTGAAGCCGTCATTCACCCACAACTTCAGTCTCGACTACAACAACTATTTCGAGGCGACACGTCAAAGCATCAATGCGAACTTCACCTACGGAATCACGCGTAACAGCATCGCCCAGCGTACGGAGTACTACGAGGATACCGGTGGACAACGTTCACGTCCAGAGAACATCAACGGTAACTGGAACACCAGAGGAACCATCGGTTTCAATACACCACTGGGATGGGACAAGCTGACGCTGAACTCAAGCACAGATGCTTCGCTGAACAACCATGTCAGCTACCTCTACCAGAGCCAGACCAAGTTGACTTCTAAGAACACCACGAAGGATTATAGCCTGGGTGAGCGACTGAGCATCACCCTGCGCCTGAGCAATATCGATATCCGTGCCAACGGAAACATCACCTATAACAAGACGAAGAACGAAATGGTGGCAACGGGCAACCAGAGTACCTACCGATTCAACTACGGTCTCTCATCCACTGGTAACTTCGACAATGGTTTCGGCTACTCCACCGACATTAACGTAAGTTCACGTCGTGGTTACTCTTCTGCCAACATGAATACGAACGAACTCATCTGGAATGCGCAGATCAGTTACCGATTCCTCTACAAGAAGCAGGCGACCATTTCGATTGAGGCACGCGACATCCTGAACCGTCGTAGCAACATCAGCCGTAACATCAGCGCAACGTCACGTTCCGACCGCGAGACCAACGCAATCTACAGTTACGTGATGGCTCACTTCATCTGGCGATTCAACCTGTTTGGTTCTGCTTCAGCACGCCGTGGTCTTCGTGAATCACGTGGTTTCATGAACGCCATGCCAATGGAGGGTGGCTTCGGTGGAGGCGGTGGCTTCGGTGGAGGCGGCGGCTTCGGCGGCGGAGGCGGAAGATTCTAATCTGCATATAGGTTTCTAATATACATTTTTTCATTTCTTTGATAAGAGAGGGAGGCTTGACAAGTGATTGCCGAGCCTCCTTCAGTTATATTCTCATGTATTCTCCCTTCTTCTTCAGCACATCCTGTCACGATAATCTTCGTAAGTGAACTTTCGGAAAAGTTCAAACGTGCCATCCTCATGCAGCATACCAATAGATGGATGACCTATACCGTTGAACATATTGGTCTTCACGGTCGTGTAGTGTATCATGTCCTCAAAGATCAGGGTCTCCCCTATCTGCAGTTCATGGTCAAAACGCCACCAGCCCATAAAATCTCCTGAAAGGCAAGAATTGCCACCTATCCGATATACAAATTTCTCCTGCTCCCTCCCATTTGCCTCCTGTCCCTTAGCGTGTCGAATGGCTGGTTGATATGGCATTTCCAGACAATCAGGCATGTGACAGGTGAAACTGGCATTGATGATGGCGGTCTTCACACCCGCATTCTCCACGATATCAACTACTTTGGTCACGAGTGGACCTGTCTGCCAAGCAAAGGCGCTGCCTGGTTCGAGAATCACTTTCAGATGCGGATAACGTGCATGGAAGTCCTGCAAGGTCTTGATGAGCAATTCCACATCATAATCCTTGCGTGTCATCAAATGCCCACCACCAAAGTTGATCCATTTGATTTGCGGGAACCACTTTGAGAACTTCTCTTCTATATGAATTAATGTACGCGCGAAAACATCACTTCCCGATTCACAATGGCAATGGATGTGAAAACCCTCGATGTCACCAGGTAATTGCGCTGGAAGATCTTGTGCCAAGATACCAAAACGTGAACCTGGCGCACAAGGATTGTACAACTTCGTCTCAATCTCACTATACTCCGGATTGACGCGCAAACCCACTGATGCCCTACCCTGCACTTTCAACGCAAACCGCTCATATTGACTCAACGAGTTGAATGTGATATGGTTGGAGTAGTCCAATATCTCCTCAAATTCCTCTTCCGTATAAGCAGGGGAATACGTGTGTGCCTTACTGCCAAACTCTTCCTTGGCCAGTCGTGCCTCAAACAATGACGAGGCTGTCGTATGACTGATATACTCACGGAATATCGGAAAACTCTTCCACAGGGCGAATGCCTTGAATGCCAAGATGATGTCCACATCCGCACGTTGTGCCACACTGCGAATCAATGCCAAGTTCCTCCGCAGTAAAGACTCCTCCACCACATAACAAGGCGAAGGAATCTGATCAATATTTTGTTCCAACAACGTCATAAGATCTCAAATTTTGCAAATTTCAATAGTAACTGCTTAGTACCCACATTTTCAAACTGTACCGTTGCTTTTGTACTGTCGCCTGTTCCCTCAATACGAAGAATTTCACCACGGCCAAATCTGTTATGAAGAATACGCGTACCAACGGAAAGGGAATTGGGAGCTGACGATTGAGAGTTGAGGGTTGAGAGTTGAGGGCTTGGGCTTCTTGACCCCTGTCTTATAGGACTTATGGGCTTAGGTTGCATCGTAGGTCGGAAAGGACGCGCTTTTTCTTGCTTATCGCCACCTCCAAACAGGCTTCCTCTTCGTTGCCAAGGAAGTTGAACATCATCATCAAAGCTTCTCCTAGACGAGAACATACTCTGTTGCCTATCCAAATATCTCGAATCTATGTCTTTCAAGAAACGACTGGGTGAAGAAAATTCCATCTGCCCATAACGGAAACGACATTGTGCATACGACAAGTAGCAATAGGTCTTGGCACGCGTAATGGCAACATAGAACAATCTACGTTCCTCTTCCATTTCTCGTGGATTGCCCGACACCATATCACTGGGGAATAAACCCTCTTCCAAACCCACTACAAAGACTGTACCGAACTCCAGACCTTTGGCAGAATGAATGGTCATCAATGTCACCTTATGTTCATCATCACCTTTATCACTGTCCACATCACTCATCAGCGACACCTCCGACAGATAATCAGTCAACGAAATGTTTTCATTGCCCTCTTCCATCCGCATGTCACAGAAGTCCTGCATACCGTTCATCAATTCCTCCACATTCTCCTGCCTCGACAGATTCTCAGGTGTGGTGTCCTGATAGATTTCAGCAATAATGCCACTTTGCTTCACAATCATCGTACCGATCTGATTGGCAGGCATTTTGTGTACATTCTCAATGAACGATTCAATCATCTCACGGAATGACCCAATCTTCGTCAATGTTCCTTTATTCACCCCCAATCCATACTGTTCTGGATTGTTGATAATACTCCAAAGACTCACTTCATGCTGGGTCGCTGTAGCCAAAATCTTTGCCACCGTAGTTTGTCCAATACCACGTGCAGGGTAATTGATCACACGTTTGAATGCCTCTTCATCATTCGGATTCACTGCCAAACGAAAATACGCAATCACATCTTTGATTTCCTTGCGCTGGTAGAACGAAAGTCCTCCATATATGCGGTAAGGCAATCCCTCTTTCCGCATCGTGTCCTCAAACACACGACTTTGGGCATTAGTTCTATAAAGGATAGCAAAATCATTGTATTCGTACCCCTCTCTACGCTTGATATTGCGGATGGCATTCACCACCATCTTTGCCTCTTCAAGATCTGAATGTGTGTCCAACACATGCAACTTTTCCCCTCTATCATTCTCTGAAAAAATATCCTTCTGAATCTGGTGCGTATTCTTCTTAATCAAGCTGTTCGCTGCCTCTACAATATTCTGAGTCGAACGGTAATTCCGTTCCAATTTAAACAACTTCGCATCATTATATATCTTTTGGAATGTCAGTATGTTATCAATATTTGCACCACGAAAACCATAAATACTCTGAGCATCGTCTCCAACCACACAAACATGCTGATGATGACGGGTCAATTGCCACACAATTCGATGTTGTGCATAGTTGGTATCTTGATACTCATCCACCAATACATATCTGAACCGCTGTTCCCATTTTTCCAACACTTCGGGGTATTTCTCAAATAACATATAAGTATAGAGCAATATGTCATCGAAGTCCATCGCATCACTCTGCTTACAACGACTACAATAGCGCATGAAAATCTGTCCCAGCATTGCCATATTATGACGTGCGTCCATCTGGGCATTCGCACGATTAGACACATACTGCTCCGCTGTCACCAACTGGTTTTTCGCATTGCTGATCACACCCAACACCATACTCGGTTTATATGTCTTGTCGTCCAGTTCCATCTCTTTGATGATGGACTTCACCAAACTCTTACTATCGGCAGCATCATAAATGGTGAAATTATTCGAAAAACCAATTTTCTCATGCTCTTGACGCAGAATACGAAGAAAGATACTGTGGAACGTACCCATCCACAACATTCTTGCATAATCTACCCCCACAATTTTCGCAATACGATCCTTCATCTCCCCCGCAGCCTTGTTCGTGAAGGTCAATGCCAAAATCGACCAAGGCTGATAGCCATGTTCCATCAGGTAAGCAATCTTATAGGTCAACACCCTAGTCTTACCCGATCCCGCACCAGCAATCACCAATGAAGGTCCCTCACAATACTCCACCGCCGCTCGCTGCGGAGGATTAAACGTCTCCAAATAATTCTCCAAAACTCCAAACTTTCAATTATCAATTCTCAACTCTTCTTAAACACCACAACCTTTGGCATCTTCACATACTTTCCATCCGACGTCGTCTTCATCACCTGATCACCCACCAACCTCATCTCCAAAGTATTCTCATCTGTCAAACGGAATTCCACATCCTGCGCATCATAACCAATGTCGCTCACCATCCTCACCACCGCTTTCTTGTCTTTCACCTCCTTTACCTTCAAAATCACCCACGTACCATTCAAATCTCCCCTCACATAGCCATACGTATCCTCTCCCTCAAAGTCCTTCAAGGGTATCTTCTTCTCCATCAAATTGATAACAATCGAGGCCTTCAATTCCTCACACTGCCATATGCCCGTAAACTGCTCCTGCGCCCAACCTGATGCAGTCACCAGCGCCAACATCCAACTCAAAAACACTTTTTTCATAATCGTCTGTTTTATTTTTTGCAAAGGTAGCGAAAAATATTTGGTTAAAAAGAAAAAAAAGGACGTATTAAAGAATTTCTCATGATTTTTTATCTTTTAAACCAAATAAAATGACTACCTTTGCATCCAATTTGATATTATGGCAGAGGAGGTTGATGTATCTACAAGTGCCATTGAAAGATATACAAGTAACATTGTCAATCATAAACTATCAATAATAAAAAATGTCAGACGAAAAGAAAATCACTCTCGAAGAACTCGAGGATTTGTTGGAAGAAGATGCTGGAGGTGCAGGACAAAGTCGCCTGAACTTTCAAACCATCTTTGCAGCACTGGTGCTCAACTGGCACTGGTTCCTGCTGTCACTCATTATCTGTATCTGTGGCGCACTGATCTACCTACGTTATACAGAGCCCGTCTATGAGGTATCCGCTCGTATGCTCATCAAAGATCAGAGCAATTCAAACAGTGCCTCACAAATGTTGGCAAGCGTGGAGGACTTGGGGTTCCTCAGCAACTCCACGGGTATCGACAACGAAGTGGAAGTGCTGCAGTCACGCATCCTGCTTCGCGATGTGGTGAAAGACCTGAAACTTTACACAGAGTATCGTCGTGAAGGACGCGTCAAGGATGCTATCATTTACGCCCAGCAACCCATCAACATCGACCTCGACCCTGAACATCTCGATTCACTCGACTTTAACCTCTTAGAGGGAACACAGTGGCTCGACATGAAAGTTTGGCGAGAAGGGAAGGAGTATTTGTTGACAGGATTGGTCATGGGTGGCAGTCATGAAGGAAAACCATTCGAGTGTCGTATCAAGACCTTGCCTGCTACATATAAGACCGAGTTGGGCACCCTTACCATCACAGAAAATCCTGGCAGAAGATGGGAAGAGGGAAAGGCCTACTACGTCACGATCCGTCCACCGATGCAGGTCGCAACGGAATATTTGAGCCGCCTCACCATAGAACCAACTTCCAAGTTGACGTCCATTGCGGAACTGACATTAAAAGACAAGAATTATCGTCGTGGTATGGATGTGTTGCGCCAACTCTGCATCTGCTACAACCGTCAGGCCAATGCAGATAAGAACGAAGTAGCCATGCGTACAGAGGAATTCATCAACGACCGTATGGCAAAGATTGACATAGAGTTAGGTGGTACTGAAAAAGAAATTCAAGAATTTAAGCAACAGAATGCTGTGACTTCTATGGCAGATGCTTCTCAGTCTGTACAGATGTCCAACGAGTTTTCAGCACGTCTCTCTGAGGCCAACTCAAAAGTGGAGATGCTCGATTACATGCGCGAATATGTGAATGATCCACAAAACAAATATCAGCTCATTCCTTCCAATGTAGGTGTAACCGATGCAGCATCCACCAGCTTGATTAACAGTTATAATCAGGCAGTCTTGGATCGTAACCACCTGTTGAAAGCTGCCAGTGAGGAAGCGCCGCAGGTCAAGACAATGACAGCCAAAATCGACGAGTTGCAACAGAGCATCCGCACCGCCCTCATGCAGGCACGCCACTCTGCCGACATCAACCGCCAAGGCATCCAGTCACAGTTCTCCAAATTCCAAGGACGTGTATCTGCTGCCCCACTCCAGGAGCGTGTGCTCAATCAGGTGGGTCGCCAGCAGGATGTGAAGTCAACCCTCTATATGCTGCTGCTCCAGAAACGTGAGGAGAACAGCATCGCCTTGGCTGCCACTGCCGACAACGGAAAACTGATTGATGAACCCTTGTTGGTAGGACAGGTCAGCCCCAAGAAGTTAATTATTCTCGCAGGTGCCCTGTTCCTCGCGTTTGCTATTCCAGGTCTCATCATCTGGCTCTTCTCTATCTTCCGCTATAAGATTGAAGGGCATGAAGATGTGGCGCGCCTCACCGACCTGCCTATCATTGCCGATGTAGCTGTGGCTTCCGACAATGTCAAGCAAAAGGCTGGTATCGTGGTACAAGCAAATAAGAACAATCAAATTGACGAAATCTTCCGCTCGATGCGTACGAACATCCAGTTCATGTTGCAAGGCGACCAGAAAGTCATCTGCTTCACGTCATCCACATCAGGTGAGGGCAAAACCTTCAACGCGGCCAATTTGGCTGTGTCGTTCGCTCTCTTGGGTAAGAAGGTTGTCCTCTGTGGTCTTGACATCCGTAAACCAGCATTGGGACGCCTTTTCGGCATTCCTGATCGTTTCGAAGGTATTACCTCATTGCTGACCCTCGACAAAGTGACCAAGACAGCGTTGCAAGCACAGATCCAGCAATCGGGTGTGAACGAAAACCTCGACCTGCTGTTGGCAGGTCCTGTACCACCGAACCCCACAGAGCTTCTCGCCCGTGAGAACTTTGCTCAGGTGGTGAGCCTTCTCCGTGCACAATATGACTATGTCATCTTAGATACCGCTCCTGTTGGACTGGTGACCGACACCATCCAGATTGGTCAGCAAGCAGACATCACCATCTTCGTTTGCCGTGCCGACTACACACCAAAATCTGCCTTCGGTCAAATCAACAGCCTCTCCAAGGAGGGTAAGATGCCAAATCCATGCATCGTGCTCAACGGTATCGATATGTCACGCCGCAAGTATGGCTATTACTATGGCTATGGACGTTACGGCAAATACGGTCGCTACGGTTATGGACGTTATGGCTACGGCAAGTACGGCTATGGCAACTATGGCAATTATGGCAGTTATGGTCAGTATGCCGAGTCCCACTATGGCAACAAGAACGATGACTCCATCAAGAAATAACTCTAAACGCTAAACCCCAAACTCTAAACCCTCCCAATGGTCATTGCAGTTGATTTCGACGGAACCATAGTCGAGAATAAATATCCAGAGATTGGTCAAGAGCTTCCCTTTGCCATCGAGACATTGAAGATGCTTATCAAAGACCGTCATCGCGTGGTGCTCTGGACTTGTCGTGAAGGAGAACTCCTCGATGCAGCCTTGGACTGGTGCCGCGAACGTGGTGTGGAATTCTATGCCGCCAATCGCGATTATCCAGAAGAGACCACCGACAACAACCCCCACTTCACACGCAAACTGAAGGCAGACATCTTCATCGACGACCGCAACATCGGCGGTCTACCCGATTGGGGCACTATCTATCGGATGGTTACCCGTGGCAAGAAATGGCGCCATCTAATTGACGAGGCATACGCAGGACTGAAGGACTATGAAGATAGTCCCAACTACCAGCACTCCTCCGCTCGCCGCAAGCGCCATTGGTGGCAACTTTTTTAGGAGTCATAATGATTCTCTATTTCTTGATAATAAAACTTGATAATAATAAAATATGTACAATATAAATATGAATAAGAAACTCTATCATTTTCTCATCTTGTCCATTGCGACAGTGATTCTATCCTCCTGTGGCAGCACAAAGAACGTTGCTTATCTCCAAAACAGTGACTATACAGATCTCTCTCGTTCTGCATACCTCTATGATGCACGCATCATGCCAAAGGACATCTTGACCATCACGGTCAACACCGTGAATCCTGAAGCATCCGCACCCTTCAACTTGACCATCTCCAGTGAGATGAACACATCTGGTGGTGTATCTAGACTGAACACAGGAGGTAGAACTCTCCAGACCTACCTCGTTGACAATAACGGTTGCATCGAGTTCCCTGTAGTAGGTACTCTGGAAGTGGGCGGACTCACCAAATCAGGATGTGAAAAACTCATCCATGACAAGATTCAGCGCTACATGAATGCAGAAGAGAACCCCATCGTCACCGTACGCATGTCCAACTATAAGATCTCTGTACTCGGTGAAGTTAACCGACCAGGCATGTTCACTGTAGGTAACGAGAAAATCAACATCTTCGAGGCATTGGCACAAGCAGGTGACCTCACCATCTATGGTGTCCGCGACCGCGTGAAACTCATCCGCGAGAATGCAAGAGGTCAAAAGGATGTTTATACCCTCAACCTCAACGACGCCGAGATCATCAACTCACCATATTATTATCTCCAGCAAAACGATGTTATCTATGTTGAGCCCAACAAGGTGAAGGCAAAGAACTCAGGCATAGGCCAATCCACAACCATCTGGATTTCCATCACCGGCGCTCTTGTATCTCTCGCCTCCCTTGTGGTCAACATCCTCCGATAACTCCAAACTCCTAATTATCATTCTAAATGGAACAACCCACTCACACGCACCATCACCATCATCATCATAAGAAAGACAATGCGACCCGCTTTAAAGAGCGGAGCCTCAATGCCATTGTCCTGCGTCACAAGATGGAAAAATGGGGCAAGATAGCTCTCCTCATTGTCGCCATCCTCATGATCATTGCAGTTGGCTTCGTCTATACCATGGGCTAATATTCGTTTTATTTTAATCATTTATTTTTTCTTCAGCGGCTTACCACAACATATTCCATGAAACTTTTCAGACTGGTCTACATCTTATGTACGATGATGGCGCTTGCGTCATGTGAGAAAGTAGTGTTAAATGATGAAACCTCGACTGTTAACGAGGAAAACAGTACAGCCACCTTGACCATCTCCACCCGTGGTGTAGGTGACCCTGAGGAGGTGGCGGAAGCATGGATTTACATCTTCAACGAGGCAGATAAATGTGTGACCAAACTCACAATTGACGATCCCAACCTACCAGCCACGACATCCCTCAAAGCAGGAACTTATACATTATATGCTGTGGGTGGCGCAGATTTGTCACGTTACACCTTACCCATCATCTCTACAGCCACCCCCACCAGTCTAATCACCCTAGTCTCAGGAAAGGTGATGGAAGACTTAGTCATGAAGACTGGATCCGTGACATTGGAAGATGGTGACGAAAAAAACTTAACACTCACCTTAGAGCGTAAAGTCTTCTCCCTCGACAAAATCGAGTTGAAATCTATTCCCACCGATGTCACAAAAGTGGAAGTTACCCTATCCTCCTTTTATAGTGCCATCAAACTTGATGGAACTTATGACGCAACTTCCTCCACCGACTATACTGTTAATCTAATCAAACAAGAAGATGGCACCACATGGTCCGCTTTGCCTGCAGAGATCCTCTTCCCCTCCAAGGGTGTACCCACCATCACGATAATACTGACCACAGCCACTGGCACAGACAGCTATACCTTCACTGCAGAGGAAGCGCTGGAAGCCAACCACCACGTCACCATCAGTGCCACCCACAACGTAGCACAAGGCGCCATCCTCAACGTCTCCATCAATGCCGAGGCATGGGGAACAGACACCTCTGTGGAATTCGAATATGACGAAACCCATACGGTCTATCGTCCCATCGCTGGCGCCTTCTGCAATGGCTACTATGTAGTAAGCGCCGATGAGACCCAGCGCACAGCAGTTCTCCTCGCAAAAGAGAAACGGCTGGAATACATAGCACCAGAAGAAGATGCTCCCGTATCAGCATGGCGTGCCGCCCTCATAGGTCCCATGGCAGCCGTTGAGAAACCCATCAACATCACCAGTGACTGGCGCCTCCCCACCCTTGAAGAAGTACGCATTTTCACCAAGGATCCCCAAGCCGTCACTTTCAGCAGTCAAGGCAATTCGAATTATCACTTCTGCGATGACAACGGCATCTTCAAAGCTGCGCGCTCCCATCAAACAGACACAGGTTACACGCTACAACAAGGTTCATCAGGGTTTACAAGCACCAACATCCTCCGTCCCGTCATCGACATCAACTATTAATTATTGATAAACACATATGAAATCAATTCGAGTTATTCTTGTTATATTTCTCGCAGCACTAACCTCCTGCGAGAAACTTAACCTTCCCGACGAGACCACGGATTCTCCCAAGGGCAACCTCACCTTGACCATTTATCAGATTGAACAAATGCCCTTCACCTCCACTCGTGCCGTGGCCTCTGACATATGCACGCGCATCAACTTCCTCGTCTATGACGAAGAAGGCAAACGCATCCAAAATATCATCCAGAAGGTAGGCGACAGCGATTTCGGTACCACTACTATCCAACTCGACCCCGGCAACTACCGTATCGTAGCTTTAGCACATAGCAGCAGTGGTAACCCCACATCGACCAACCCCGCACAGATTAAATTCACCAACGCCACAGGCTATACCGATACTTTCTTTTACAGCGAGAGCATCACTATTGATGACGAGCACCTCACCCTCTCCCTCACGCTTAAACGAATCGTCGCACTCTGTCGTTTCATCATCAATGACGCAATCCCCACTTCAGTCGCTGAATTGGAATTCGAATATACAGGCGGTTCTGGAGCCTTCGATGCTGCCACAGGACTTGGATCTGTCAAATCCACCCAGAAAATGACCTTCTCAAACCCACAAGGTCAGAAGGAATTCGACCTCTACACCTTCCTCCATGATCTCACTGGCACCATCAAACTGAAGGTCACCGCCACAGATAACAGTGCCAACGTGATCCAACAACGTGAATTCGACATTCCCCTCCAACAAAACCAGATTACTCGCTTCACTGGCACTTTCTTCTCTGGAGAAAGCGACCCAACCTCTCGTTCCGCATCCCTCTCCGTCACCCTCAATACCAAATGGAACGGAGAAAACACCATCAACTACTGATAATATCATTTTTAGATTAGTGATTGTAAATTATTGGCGTATAGAAAAAACAGCAGCGATGGCTCCTCACCGCTGCTGTTTTTATTCATGTCTCACAGAAAGCACAGAGAGTGCAGAGATTTTATTGAGGAGAATATGAATTATTTCAAATTGATTTGGTTTTTCGCTCGCTTAATCGTACCTTTGTAGCATGAAAGAGAATCACATATATTTGGAGATGGTGCGATATGCTTTGAATCCAGAGGTGGAAATGCCGAAGGGGATGGAGCATGTCGATTGGGAGGATTTATTTCAGTTTGCAGATGAACAAGCAATTATGGGTGTAATGTTTGAGGGAGTGAAGAGAATTCTTGAGGAACAAGGAGCAAGGGGTCGCGAGCAGGAAGTAATGGACTTGGTGATGGAATGGGCAATTGTGGCGCATCAGATTGAGGAACAGAATAAGAGGGTGAATGAGGCGGCTATGAAGGTGACGAGGACACTAAAAAGGAATGGGTTTGAGAGCTGTATCCTGAAAGGACAGGGGAATGGACTATATTACCCGAATCCGTATCTGAGGAATCCAGGGGATATTGATGTATGGGTGAGAAGTGAGAGGTTATGGGTTAGAGGTTATAGGTTATTGAGGGGAAAGAAGTCAAAAGTGAGGGAGGTGATTCGGTTTGTGAAGAGTATGAATCCAGGGGCGAAAGCGGTTTATCATCATATTGATGGGGGGGCGTGTGATGGCGTAGAGGTTGAAGTGCATTACCGACCATCATTCATTTTCAACCCTGTCCATAATCGGAGATTGCAGCAATGGTTTGAGAAGATGGCGCCCCAACAGTTTGCACATGAGGAGGAACTGCCGCACAATGAGGATGCGGAAGGTACTGATTTCAAGGTATGTGTGCCTACTGCAGAGTTCAATGTGGTGTTCCTGCTGTCGCATGTGTATAACCACCTGCTGCACGAAGGAATTGGATTGAGACAAATTATAGATTATTATTATTTGCTTTGCAGAGGGGAGATGTTTGAGATAAGAGGTGAGAAGTGGAAAGAAACCTTTCGGTATTTAGGTATGGAAAAAATTGCAGGAGCGGTGATGTGGGTGCTGAACGAGATACTGGGATTGGAGGAGAGATTCCTAATTGCGCCGAAAGATGAGAAATTGGGAAGGGTGTTGTTGGAGGAAATCCTTCGTGGAGGTAACTTTGGGAAGTATGACACGGATAATATCAAGGCAGACAATCCACTGAAGAAGAATTGGCAGCGTATCAAGCGTGATATCCGCATGATGCGTTACTTTCCATCGGAATGTCTGTGGGAACCTATGTTCAGAGTGTGGCATTTTTTTTGGAGGAGATTGATGAATTAGAAGTTATGTATAAACTTATTGCATTGGATCTGGATGGTACGTTAGTAAGGAGTGATCAGTGCATCTCGCAACGTACGGTGGACACGCTCATCCGTGTACAAGAGATGGGCGTGAAGGTGGCTGTGGCTTCTGGACGTCCCACATTTGGAACAGCGCATGTGGCAGACGCGCTGCATCTGGAGGAGTTTGACGGATACGTAATGAGCTATAATGGTGGGGAGATTTATGACTGGAGAACGAAGGTGCGGTTGCATGCACAAACTCTGGATGAGGAGGTGATACCTTATATTTATATGTACGCGAGAGAACATGGTATGCCCATCATGACATACATCGGGAAAGAGGTGGTGAGCGAGGTGGAAGGCAATGAATACATCCAATATTCCGTGATGCGCAACAGGATGAATTTTAGAAAGGTGGATGACTTTTTAGAAGCAGTACAAGGAACAGGTATTGTGAAGTGTATCATCGCGGGTGACCCTACCCTACTCCCTGCGTTAGAGGCAGAGATGCAGGAGACGTTGAAGGGAAAGGCGGGGGCATTCCGTAGTGAACCATTCTTCTTGGAGATTGTGCCGATGGGAATTGACAAGGCAAAGGGACTATCCATCTTATTGGACAAAATCGGCATGAAGAGGGAGGAACTGATAGCCTTTGGTGATGGTTATAATGATACTCCCATGCTGCAATTTGCAGGCATGGGAGTAGCGATGGGAAATGCTGCTGAGGAGATAAAGAAAGCCGCCGACATGGTTACATGGAGCAACAATGACGACGGCGTAGCTATCGCGTTAGAAAATCTTATTCTTCATCCTCTGGATAAGCCTTATTGATGGCTGTGAGGGCATTGAGTGTCTTGGGGAATCCGATGTATGGGAGCATACCTGTGAGCACCGCTACCATTTCTTTCTTACTGATTTTCATATTCTTGCAGCCGAATCCATGTTGCTCAAGCTGTGGCTGTGCTACACCCATCGATGCCAAGAGGCAGAAAGTAACCAATTCGCGATGCTGCATGTCGATGCCATTGCGGGTGTAGAAATCGCCAAAGCAATAACTCTCGAGGAATTCGATGATGTGTTCTTGTCCTTTGGGACAATTCTTCTCCATCTGCTCAGCTGTACCAGCTCCGAAAACACCATCAATATATTCACGTCCTTTTTCTCGACGATTCTCTGGTGTAGTGGTACCTTGATTGTCGAGCGGGAGCTTGATGTCATTATCGTCAAACACCTCATTCATCTCAAGGAGGAAGTCAATCATCTTGGAGAAGCCCACGTAAGGCACAGTCTGATAGATGACCTCACGAATTTCACGTGGCTTGACACCCACATTAAGACATACATCCACATACACCTTAAACTGGCGCATGGCATTACAACCGATGGTGCTGGCAAGGATGCACATACAACGGGTCTTTTCCAACACTGGCTCTTCGGTGAGCTTGAGAGCCTCATCGAAAGCGAAATTATCGAAAATCTGAGTGAGTTCAGGGTCACGCTTGAGCGTGTTGACTGAATTGCGCTGAGAGAAGAGTTTTCTTATCTGCTGACGCGCGTATTCGCTGATTCCAATTTCTGTCATGGTTATACTTTAGTTTTTATGTTTTTGCAAAGATAATTCTTTTTTCTAACAGAAAGAACATTTTTCTGCTTTTTTCACTTTTTTTTATGTTTAATGAGCGTTTCTGTGTTGTTTTGAGGGTTATTCGGATAGCTTTTTCCTTTTTTCCTTTTCGGCTATCAAGAAATATTCGTACCTTTGCATGACATTTCACAGCATCTAACAGAAACTTTACAAAGCATTATGGGTATCAGCAAAAAAGAGAACGATACATCAAGTGTGAATAAGGCCATCAAAGGATGGTGGATCGTGACACTCATCATCATCTTTCTGATGTTCTTTGGCGTATTCGCCATTTCGCAGGGATGGCTTGGAAAACTGCCCCCTGTGAGTGATCTTCAAAACCCCATCAACAAATATGCTTCGCGCGTGTATTCGTCAGACAACAAGCAGATTGGCACTTGGAGCTATGCAAGTGAAAACCGTCTGATGGTGCCCTACGACTCACTGCCGGAGAATCTGGTGAATGCACTGGTGGCAACGGAGGATGCCCGTTTCTACGAACATTCAGGCATTGACCTGCGTGCCGTGCTGCGTGCCGTGGTGAAGCGTGGGTTTATGCACCAGAAATCGGCGGGTGGCGGTTCTACCATCACCCAGCAGTTGGCAAAGAACATGTTCCGTGTCCGTACGCAGTATTCCACGGGCTTGCTGGGGCATCTGCCTGGCATCGGGATATTGATTATGAAGGCTAAGGAGTGGATTGTGGCGCTG
>JAEEGJ010006756.1_pt1 | contig 33960 bp, 28 predicted proteins | sample 8958761 | NCBI WGS metagenome assembly JAEEGJ01 (sample SAMN16246546, study PRJNA631951) | gut metagenome | biome: gut microbiome; feature: rumen; material: RS-attached | host: Bos | place: Iran: Karaj | collected 2018-10
TAACAGAAGAGGTGCTTCCGATGCAGTTCTTAAAAAGTATTTCCTTGCTCAAATCGCCTCTTAAAGATGGTTTGAAAGAATAGCTTATCCCTTCATTTACATAAATACAGTTTATGCCAGTATAGACCAATCCCACCTCACTATCAGCCTCCATTAGGGCTAATTGCTTTTCTATTTTATTCGATAGCCATTCATCATCATCATCAAGAAATGCTATATATTCGCCCTTGGCTTCCTCTATACCATGATTTCTGGTGAGTCCTCCGCCCATATTTCTTTCATTCTGAACATATCGTATGCGTTCATCGGTATATTCAGCCATAATAGCCGCGGTGCTGGCTCTCCACTCGGAATCCTTAGGATTGTCGTCTACTACTATTATTTCAAAATTCGTATATGTCTGATTAAGCACACTTCCAATGGCGCGCTTAAGTGTTGTGTTCCTTGAATATGTAGGTATTACTACGCTAACAAGAATATTGTTGTCCATGATTTCTCCTTATACCCCGAAAATTCTTTTTATTGATTTTGATTTAATCAATCCCACAAGAAAACTGATCAAATACAACGTTGCAGTTGTGGCAATAAATATAACTGCACCCTTTATATAAATATTCTGTGGTAATTCCGGTAAAGCATAAGCTTTGGAAAACAAAAGAATCACCAACTGATTGAATCCCAAAAATATCATCGATTTGCGTCCGATATTTACGAGCATTTTCTTTAAGATATTGCTTTCTTTGGTAATACTGTCAAGCCAAATTGCCATGACAAGATACGCTGCCGAACCTATCAATGCATTTATCCAGAAAAGCGGCACAAATCCAAACCATCCGGATTTGATATTTACGTAATCATTAACAAAAGAAAGAACTGCATTACCGACGAGAAGCAACAATCCAAACAGCAAAAGAACTGACTTTTTACTCATTATAGCAGTCGCAAATTTGCTTCCGTCTATCTTTTTAAGGACCCGTCCGATTTCCAAAAAGCCCATACATACTACCGCATTATCAATCGTAAGCGGAAGCCTGAAGCCTGTATTGGTCTGCAAAAAAGAAGCAATAACAGATATTGAAATAATAATTATTGTTCTTGCAATGCTGTTCTTAATTATACGGTCCAAAATTATGTAATAGACTTCTGCAAAAAACATGGCCGTTAAGAACCACAGTGCTCCGCCAATCGGAAGACCCTCGGTATTATAAGTAACAAGCCTTACAAGCGGAACGTACCACTCACTGTTATAACTCAAAACAAGCCAAAACATGTAGTTTATTATTGCATAAAAGACATATGGAATTAATAGTCTCTGTGCTCTTTTAAATATTTGAGTTCCTACACCGGTCTCAGGTTTCGAAACATATAAATAACCCGAAATCAGGAAAAATACAGGCATATGAAACGAATGTATATATCGGTCAAACACACCGCCGAATCCTACATGCCCCATTACCATTATGAGTATTCCGAGCGCTCGCAAAATATCAACGCTGTCGATTCTTTTGTTCCCCTTCACTGTATCCATTAACGTCTCTTTTTTATCCTATCGTATTTAGCCTTTAACTTATCATACCCATCAAAACCGAGTATTTTCTGAAGGAAATGTATTACACCAAAATATAATTTCTTCTTGGAAGTCGTCCAACTGGAATTCATATGATGAATCGTAAATGTATTCTCAGTAGGCTTAATATGCCAGTTACCGATATCAAAAGCTGCAAAATATTCACGCGGATAAACTATAACCGCACCTTCATCTATGGTCTGTATCTCTTCATTGTCAAGGCTGACTCCGAAGCTCTCCATGCAATCGCTGAAATGCTTATTAATTACCGACATATCATAACTTCCGTCAGGATTGATGAAATGCCTGTTCTCGTATGTCTTAAGAAATGTACTGATATATTTATTACCGGGTGTTGATGCAATAAAGGCAGTCTCCAACTGTCTGTCGCTTTCAAAACCAAGTACCATTTCATGGCCATCAAGAAGATCGTCAAAACGCTTTACAAGCGCAATATCCGTATCAAAGTAAATACCACCTTGCTCGTATAAAGCCTTTATTCTTGCATAATCGCTTACAAACGCATACTTCTTAACGCTATAGGCCTCTTTAACATATTCGGGCGCATCATCAATCGAAAAGTTAGACTCGTTCCACTCAGCAAAAGTGTAATCCGGCAGTTTCTCTTTCCATTCCTTGATAAATGCCTTTATATTATCGGGCTTTTCATTGCCGCCGAACCAGCAATAGTGAATTATATGAGGTATCGACATTACTTACCGCTCCTGTTAAATAATCCTACATACTTACCGAATTCCTTGGCGAATGCTTTACTCTTGCTAAACTTTACATCTGTAAGAATTGCGCCGTTATGCCTTTCTTTCTCATTAAATCTTGCAGACAAATCTGTCGCCTGCTTATTAGTGGACTTGCCGCATGCAAATACCGAGAATACAGCATCTGAATAAGCAAAAACAGCCTCTGCATCATTGGCAGCTTCAAATCCTACGGTATCAGCAAGTACGAAATCGTATCTGTTCCTAAGTTCATCAAATAGTTTCTTACAGTTCTCGCTCTTCAAAAGTTCGTAAGAATTAAGGGTTTCTGCTTTAACGCATATATGATCGATTCCGTCCTTATCTCCGATAATATCATCGATATTCGTAGTAGTACCGCTAAGATAATCTTCAAGTCCCATCTTATCGGTTCCGCCATTGTTCTGTTTATTGGGTTCTTTGTTGCCTTTGTTCTTTTTGTTGGTATCTTTATTATCTTTGTTATCGGTTGCGTTTTCTGAAGCAGCCGTTGTTTTTTCTTTTTTGGCCATTATCATATTGGTATTGACAACAACGGACTTCTTACCGATTTCCGCAAGAAACTTTGAAAGTTCCTTAATTGCCTTGCGCTTTTCTGCTTCCTTGTAGCTGACAAAAGTCAGAACTTTAGGCGTCTCTTCCTCCGCACATATTTCGGAATATAGATACCTCATGGAATTCTGAACATATTTGGCTGTCTTTTCACCCTTATCAGCAGGAATAACCGCTTTAACATCAAGACCGGTTCTCCAATTAACATCCTTGGTATCACGAATCTTATTGTCAGTCAGCGACAACAGCACTACAATTACCAGCGCGAGGAAGCCTGCGCCTGCACCACCAAAGAATGCATATTTCTTAACTCGTGAATGTATGTTATACGGAGAGTTGGGAACAGAAGCTGATTCAACTACAACAGGAGGCGCCATGCCCATTATGTCATATGAATACTGTGAAGAAATTTTAATAACCTCATCCACGATGGTCTTAGCCCATTCAGGATCAGGGAAGGATGCCGAAACATTAACCATACACGTTCCCTGAATACCCTTTTCTTCTATGCATGACTTTAATTGACTGTAAGTCATATTAAGTCCCAATTCATCTATTACCGCAAGCAACACAGGACGGCTTTCCAATATGTTGTAATAACTCGACAAAATTGCCTGTCCTGCAGCAATAGAGGACGAGGATACTGTAGCGGAATAAACACCCGTAACATATAACTTGGCAGTTGAACGGTACATCGGTATAGTCTTAATCGATGCCGCATATCCGCCCGCTGCGCCCGCTCCGATAAGTGCACAGAGAACCAGTATCCAGAATCTCTTTAATATAGCTCTGAACACACCGGTCAGGTCAATCATAATAAAATCTTTAGTCTCTTTTAACATGCTTCCTCCTAAAAATATCCCTTATAAATCTTTGTATATTTCCTAATTCTTCTTGTCCTGAAAAAATGAGGTATATAAGAAATCATTCCATTTTCGAGCAGTGACTCTTTCTTCTTTTTCTTTTCTGATATCCGAACCGCTTTGGAATATTGCTCTATATCCTTATCACTATACAATTCGCCTTCCGGCTTCTTACCGGAATACCGATTTGGGTAAATCCAGAAGCTTGTCAGGCCGTTTGCATCTGCCATATCAGTATCCAACTCCAGCTGACGCTTTTGTATATGAACCAGTAACTGTTCCTCTCCTTTGTCATCGTCTGAACAAGGCTCTTTTATTCTCCCGTGATTGTCTACATCAACTCTGTAAAGCTTACCGTTTTCCCAATGAAAAACTGATTTCTTTTCCGACATATATGAACTGAATTCCAATCGTTTCCAATCCGGATCCTGAATCATTTTTTCGTCCAGTTGGTCCACATATGCCTTTTTGTATTTCCAGCTAAGAATCCCCATTCCCATAAACTCATCAAAATAGCATGAGTACGGGGTTTGAAATACCTTATCGTAGGGGTACGCCTCATTGTCTTTATCCAGACTTTTCTTATAGAGGTTTCTCATCTCTTCGGTATTTCTATAAAGTGTAAAATAACCTCTGTCAAATATTTTATCGTACTTATCCAAGAAATCATCTGTCAGGAACTTTCTGATATCTCCGAAGACCATATCCATATCGCAATAGCCCCAGTAGTCATAATCAAAAAGCCTGTCATCCATGAGCATCCACCATATCGGCTTATAGTCGCATAGTTTATATGGCTTATTGATGCACACATTCATCTTAAGTTTCTCTTCGAATTTTGCCCTAACATCATCAAGCGTACTACGCACAAAACAGATATTTCCAGGGATTTCCTGCGGAAATTCCTGATCTGTAAATACGTAGAAGTCTACGGAAGGATTCTTCTCTATAGAATTGAGCCAGATAGAAAAATCCTTGCGAAACTTACCAATCCACACCACAATTACACATACAGTTTTCACGAAAACTCCTTCGCTTAAGCCTTTTGATTTGTCGTTTCAATAATCAAATCCGTTATTGCATCTACCGTCATTCGATCGGTAGGTCTTTCGATTATATAAAAACGTAAGCCCTTCGATATTTCAGCAAATTTTACAAAAAGCTCTGTCGTCAGCCCCTCCGCTTTATATGCACCGGTTTTGTAAAGAGCACGCATAACACTTTTTATTTTTTCTACGCCTAAAACCTCTTTAATTTCGACATTACCACTATCTTTCAATGATAAAAAGAAAATGCTGTTCAAAATATGTGGGGTATTACCGTAGTATTGGTCGCCCATATTGACAACCCACTTTTGTCTTTCGCCCTCTTGATAAAATTCAAGCTCTAACTTATCGTATGTGCCTCTGTTAACAACATCCTCGCACAACCTTCGTTGCATATAGGAGCCATAAACCTTAGTAATTCCGCCTTCCGCCGCTACTCGTACGGAGTCATCGGAAATAAACTTCATTCCCCTATCCAATAGTGCATTTGATATTGTAGACTTACCTGCTCCGCTATCACCGCAGACAAGAACGGCTTCATCTGTTTCCGGCACCAAAAGTCCGGCGCAATGTAGTATTATCTCGTGCTTTTTAATAAGCGCCAATGTCATGGCATAGCATAACATCCATTGGCGAAAAATAATGTCATCTACCGATCTGATGGCTTTATACTCCACCAAATTGTTCCCGGTGATTTTGAGATATACAGTGCCAACGATATATGAATAATAGATATCTCCTTCTTTTTTAGAGTATTTGGAAGGCATCTCATCATCCGGACTTAATTTCTTGGAGTACGCCACCTCCTGTAAACTGACGTCGTGAACCATTTCGCTGAGTTCATTGCTTCTTATTGTTACAACTGCGTTCTCATCAGTCTCTATCCTTTCACATTCGGAAAACTCAATATCGGTTTCAAAAATCAGGCCGTAGATTTTATACTTGTACATTTTCCTCCCCCATACAACAATCATTGCTCATAGTACACAAAAATATAGTCGAGATAACATACGAAGAAATATATCTATGTGTAAACAAATTACACTGCCAAAAAGCAAAGAAAAGCATTGCAAGATAGAAACCTATTGCAAGAATGTTCATATCTGTCTTTTTATTTGCCAAAAGTTTGATGAGAATTATCACCAAAGCCAAGCCAATCATAATACTTCCCAGCAACCCTGTTGAAAAGTAGATATAAACAAAATACATATCCAGAGAGCTTGTAGCCATAGGGAACAAAGAATTTGAACGCTGAAAAGCCGCGTTTTCAATAAATCCCAATCCTGTCCATGGATCGCCGTATGCTTTAAACAATGGATAATTGACCGTGATATTTAAATCTCTGTTGGATTTACCCCAAATATCTGCAAACACTCCTGTGGCAACAAGCCCGACAAGCACCGCTGCTGCAAGCGCAATTACGAACAGAAGTGTTTTTTTCTCAATTCTAATTCGAAGCAATACGAAAACTATGTAAATAATAAAAACTATAAATACACTGATAATACCCGATCGCTCTGCCGCAGACATCAATTCAATTCCGGCAACAGCATCAATTATCAAAAAAGAAGCCCAAAACCATAGTTTTTTAAACTCTTCGGTTTTGCGATAAGACTCAAAGAAAAACAGAGAAAGTGCAAGCACCAAAAATGCGGCATTGGCAGTATATCCCGCATGTGTAAAACCAAATTCATTTCTATTTCTGAATGTGGCCGTAAATGCATGTACAAGTCCCCAAATTGGGTTGACTATATCTCCTCTGTGGTTAAGCATCGCGATAATCAACTGAAGACCACACACGTAAAAACTTATGGTAACATACTGTTTAAAGAAATTATTCTGAGCAACATACCAAAATGTCACAAGGACAAACAGCAAAAACCAAATCATCTGTGACGCATTATCCGCTATTTGAGATGCAACAATATCGTTAATGAAAACATATCCAAATAAAATATTATGAAGAATAAACAGACCAATAACCAGTGATGCGGCTTTGATACCTTTTTTTATTCTCTGATTTGCCATTACCAAAACGAGAATTACAAAAACATATGGGTACTTAATCTTTCTGAGCTGCTCCGCCATTGGCAGTTCGCCTATCTGATAAAGAAGCAAAATCAGCATTGTAAAAAAATATGTAATTGTAAAAAACAAATGCTGTTTGTATATCTTAATCTTCACGAAAACTCTCCGCTCTTGAATACACTTTGACTTCTAATTTTACCACATTCCGCATACTAATTCAATCTGACGGCTGCCTTCTTAAATATTGATATTCAAGGCATCATGGCCAATTTTGTCAAAAAAAAGAGACCTTTGTAAGGTCTCTTCTCTGTGCTTGATAATCAGTAATTACTGCTCCTTGCTGGTTCCGTTGTTACCGAAAGTAGCTCTCCAACCAATGATCTTACCATCGTTGTCAGTAACAGCATACTTAACATCATCGGGCTCTTCAGGATTCTGAGGACCCATAGCTGTTTCATTAATTTCAAGCTCTTTAAGTTCTGCGTTAACAAACTTCTTCATGTATTTTCTCCTCCTCTTTAATTAGCCCTGAATTGAAGGGGTCTGGCCGTACTCTTCTTCCCAACCGATTACGTTACCGTCATTGTCGGTTACTGCATGCTTAACATCATCTACAAAATTGGGATCGCTAGGTCCGAAAGCAGTATCAGCTAAATTTAAAACTACGAGTTCTGCAACTTCAAATTTCTTCATTGTACTATCCTCCAAATGTGGTGTTTGTTTTGTTGTATTAAGTAAAACATTTTAGTCGGATAATGTAAACGATTCTTACACAACTGTTACAATTCGTAATTATTGATATATTCTAGTGCGTTTATGCTATAAAAGAGCCTCATTATTTCAACATAGCTAAAATCCTTCATACTTTTTGTATTCAAATCATCAAGCAATCTGGCTTTGTCCACAACGCCCTTGTCATCAAGTGAAGAAACTATCGATTTCCACTCATCAATAATTCTGTCACCGTCTTTCTCAAACACAAATTTCATATCCGCGCTTTGAATTCCAAAAGGATGCTTTATAAAAAACTCCGGCGGCATATATTCTTCCATATATTCCCTGATAAGTCTTCTGGTGTAACCATTATGTGTAAACTGATCGAACGGAATTGATTTGGCAAATTCAATCATTCTCTTGTCTCTGGTAGGATCTCTGAACAGTACTCCGGTAAACAACGAGTTCTTAAACGGAAACTCTCCGTAATGTCTGAAGTTTAAAACCGGCAAAAAAAGCTCATGGTGTTTCTGCGCATTATGATATGAATTCTTGGTAATTTTGTCGTTTCTCTTTATCTCGTCCACAGCGCCGTTTTCAATCAAAAATGGCTCATATGCGTAGCAATCTTTATATGCTTCAAGCTTTACGTTCTCAGGCAATGCACCTTCCACCAGGCCTTTAATCGTTGATTTCAGAATATGCATTCTGCTTGAATGAAATCTTCTGTTGAAAGCATTTAGTTCCTCAATATATCGCTTTACTTTCAAGTGAGTAAAAAGCCATATTAAATACTGTAAAAGGTTATTATATGATACAGTTCCGTTACCGAAAGCTCCTGACAGGATAAGTCTTGCACCCTTTTCTCTGGCCATTTTATAGCCTTTATACAGCCATATCATATTTTCAGGAGATTTATACGGAAGTTCGGATACAGTATTATAATCTTTGCGTATTTCCCACAAATCTACATTCTTAAGACTAAGCGCGTTGCACTCAACATTACCGAGAAATTCTACATTTCTCTTTACGCTTTCAAATTCATTGGCTTCTTTGCCTTTGGGCCCGTCATAAACAAATTCTTCATCAGGCACAAAAGTGAATGAGTGGAGCTTTTTGCCTTTTTCTTTGAGCGCAGGAGCTGCAAGACATGCAACAGATGTTGAGTCATATCCTCCGCTCAAAAAGACAGCCACTTCTTCATCTGTTCGTAATGTATCCGTAACACACTTTCTGTACAAATCAACAAATTCTTTTTTATACTCTGCGTCAGATTTCTTCTTAAAAGATCGTTTTATCTTACTGACATCCCAATAAAGAGATTTATCAGCTACTTGCCCGTTCTTAACAACCATGTGAGTGGCAGGCGCAATTCTGTCAATTCCCTCTATTATAGTACTTTCGCAGTCATAGAAAGTATCAAGAGTGTTAACACCGTAATAAAACGCAATCCATTTTTTATTTATCTTAACTTCTTTCTTAAGCTTTTCGAGTGGTGCTCTAAGAGATGAAAAATAAAAAATATTATCCTCGCAGAAATACTGAATATATCTATTGCCTACGGCATCAGCCACCACATCTGCGGTTCCTGTTGAACTGTCATAATATACAAACGCATATGCACCGAGAAAATCATTAAGGCAGTCCTTACCGAAATGCTCAAAACACAGTCTGATTATCTCACCGTCAGCAAGATCCGGCGAATTGGTAACGCAAAGTTTGTGGCACAATTCATCCCTATTATCAAGTACTGCGTCGGCCGTAAAGAAAACACCGTCTTTCTCTAAAGGCAGTTTTTCATTTCTGCTCTCCGGGGTAAAGTATTGAATGCCGCAGCCCATGTACACATTATTGGACGAAATTTCTTCAACTCTGTCCAAAGCGCATCCTGCAAAGGCATTTCGCAGAATTTCTCTGGTACTCTCCTTTATTTCGCGTCCGGAAAAATCAATTGCTCCCCATATCGCCGACATTAAAATTCCTCCTATAAAAAATCCCGAGATTCATTCGAATCTCGGGATACTTTCTGTATATTAAACTATTTCACACTGACAGTCTTAACTGTTCCGTTAACTTTGTACTGTAATTTCCCCTGAGACAAGCCTATTATACTAACGTTACCTGTTTCTGTCAAAACAGTACTCATATCTTTTCCGTAAGCATCGCTTCTCTTAATGGTCTTTCCGTCTGCATAGTACCAGTATCCGTTATTATATACCATTAAGCTCTTAACATCATGTACGAACCAGTTATCAAACTTGGTATTACTTGCAGAAAGCTTAATTGTGGTTGAATAATCTGCATCCTTAACTATCCAGTTATAATGCTTGCTCGGAATGCTCTTATTGAATCTGGTATCGCTTGCAAGAAGATAGCAGTGGCCTATGTAACCGTACTTCTCTTCATGAGTATCATCCCAAGTACAATCTACGTGATAGAACTGTCCGTCTATCTTAACAAGGCTCCATGCATGATTCATGTCATCGCTGCTTGCATAACGGGTCTCAACGCCAAGATACTTCATAGCGGCGTTAAATGCTCGTGCGAAACCGGTACACAATCCATGTCCATCACCGAGAATACCGCCTGCGCAACCCTTTGCGTCAGAGGTCTTCTCATAATATGTGTGAGAAACAATATAGTCATGTACAAGAATGACTTTATCAAGGTCGCTCATCTGAGATGTTGTCATCGACTTAATCTCATTCAAAGTCTTCATCATGCGATTGTATCTGTTGATGAAGTCTTCATCCATACCCTCAAAACGCATGGTATAGCAGATGTTGTTCTTAAGGCTGAAATCACTTAAAAACATTGTGTTAGAATTAGCAAAATAGTAGTAGCACTCTCCCTGCTTTAATTCGTCTGCAATAGCTCTTACTTCGTAAATATCAAATCCATACTTAGAAATATCATGGCGAGATCTGTCACCGGTCATAAGCATCTGCTTCATCTCATTGTAAAGTTCATCATGAGGTGTTGTTGCAGGCTTGGGCTCGGGCTGAGGTGCCTGCTTGGGAGCCGGTGCATATACCACCGTTTCCTCTACACTATTTTCTGCCGAAACAGAAAGTGTTAAGCCGTTATTAAATATTCCGTTCCACTGACCGAGCGATAAGCTCTTCTCATTAGAAATTCGATATAAACTGAATCTAACGAAGCGAGTTTTTTCAGATACGGTAACATCACTTCCGTTTGAAGCTACTGTCATCTTTATAAATTCTTTATTCTCATTATACTCGTATACTTCAACTCTGTAGCCGTCTTGATTAAAAGAAATCTCTAATGTCTGTTCATATATAGGGAATAATTCTTCTGTTACTAATCGTCTTCTGTTAACAACGAGTTCTCCGGTTTTGCTGTCCATTGCTCCGGATACCCATCCTTTGGTTGATGAGATATTTAAAGCATCAAAAAATTCATGCTCTTCTTCTTCCTCAACGATTACGGACAATACCTCACTTGACTCGTGCTGTTCTACTGCCTCGAACTTTATAGACAAAGCCGAACCGACCACATGACCGAATTGTCCGAGAGACATGCTCTTTTCTCCGTGATTCTTACGAAGAACAAATCTCACATACTTAATATTACCGTTTTTCTGAATATGGCTTCCGTCATGAAGGTCTAAAGATGAAACAAACTTCATTGAAGAATCGTAATAAAATGCCTTGAGCGTATAATCACTGCTCGACACAGAGACTTCATAATCATCTTTTCCAAGTGCATAGAAGTCTTTTGTTCGTATTCTTCTTCTGTTGGAAATTTCGGAACCGTCCGCATCGGACAATTCACCGGATGCCCACGTTGAAAGAACATTGTAATCGGCACTTGCAAGGTCTCCACCCAATGCATATGCCTTAGGTGCAGTATGAAGACATACCGCCAACAAAACAAACAATAATCCCCGACATATAGTCGTGCCTAACCCACATCTTCTTGATTTTTTCATTACTCCGCCTCCTGTTTGAAAAAAATCCTGAAGTGAGTTTTAAATTAAAAAAACTTGCCTATTCTCCACTTCGGCAAGTTTCGTAAAACACACTTCGGAAACCAGGCTACCATAGCATCATGCTTTAGGCCCTCGGTTTTGCGTCCTCACTTTTCAATGAGTTTGCCGTTTCGGTTGACTTTATTACATTACCACACTTATGTAAACTCTGTCAATGGAATTATACAAAATTTGTCGATTTATTTCAAATTTTCAAACATTTTTGAAACATTTGTTAATTTTTTCTAACAATCGACTCTTTTAAAATAATTCCATTGTGCTTCATCGACCTTACACAAGCACATCATACAGATACACCATTAATGGTTTGTTTCTGTAGAATTAATGATTTATTACAAAGCAAAAGAAAATGATTAAACCAAATATTTTTCCACCATTTTCATGGTTTCTTCGGTGATCTCAGCAAGCGTATCCTGACCGTCCGGGCGCAAAACTCCGATAACCGGGACCTTTGAAGCAAGCCACATTACGTTCTCGCCGATTTCTTTCTGATAGGCTTTTTCGCCTATGAGCGCAATCATAAATAAAGCTTTGGACAATACCAGATACTTTTCAAAGCCCTTTATTTCTTCAATAAGCAATTCATCGCCCTGATACTTGGACATATAAATAATTGCCTTGAGAGGTCGTGAACCGGCTGTGTAGTTGCCCCTCCAAGGAACCAGGAATTTGTCCTTTTCCTCTCCTATGTATACCAGGCCTTCTTCGCCTTGGTGGCGCTTCTCGACTTCGTTTCTGCAAAGTTTCTGGTACGGAAAAGCAGGATATGCAAAGGGCATATTGTCCTCGCCCTTCTTAATGTAGGTAACGTCATCAGCCATTAAATCAAAGCCGTTCTCTATATATGCCGCAGTTAAAGAAGACTTGCCGGCACCGCTGTCACCCGAAATCAAGATTGCATTGTTACCTTTCATGATTCCGCTTGAATGTATAGGAAGTATTTTCTTTTGCAATGCGATAAGTGCCATGCCAAAACCGAGTAGATATGAGTTAAGCTTGGAATCCTCACCCCCAGGCTTAACCTCATAGCATATATGGTCACCGTTCAGAACGTTAATCCACGCGGTCTTATTTGATATCCAGCTGTCGGTAGAATCGATACCCCACTTCGTTCCGTCCTTATCGCGCGTCTTCATTTCATTGGTTACGCCTTTTTGAATATAAACAACAGGAAGGTCCGAATTCTGTGCTCCTTCCGCCGCGTCAAGTTCAAGAGCTCGGTCTTCGGTAAGAAGCTGAAAAATCTCTCTGTCCGATACTATTCGCATTCCATACATTCTGTAATTGTACATATTCCGAGTAGTCCTTTCTTACATTCCGCTTAAGACGCTTTTATTATAACCCATGCGACTTCTTTTGAAAACCGCCCCGGCCGCTGACTCTCGAGGCTCCCGATATTTCTTGTTTTTTTCAGTTTTTTGTAATATAATCGTATCGTAATTTTGTATTATTATGAGGTGGTTATGCGTAACCCTTTTACCAGAGTTTATCGATTTTTCCGCTATAACAATGATAAATGGCTTTCACTTCAGTGTTGGTATTATTCCGCCGTTTATCGATTTAAAATTCTTCATATGAATACGGAAAAGCTCAAGGACAACTGGGGAGAAAGAGGCGTTGAATCGCCCGCTACGGACACTGAAGAGAATTACACCTATGCCTGGAAAGTGTCATACAATGTATCTCAGGTATGCGGTAAGACTTCTTGGGAAAGCAAGTGTCTCGTAAGAGCTTGGACCGCTCAGACATTATTGGCCAAAAAAGGTATTCATAGCACGCTATATCTCGGATGCGGCTATGATGAGAACAAGAAAATGGTTGCTCATTCCTGGCTCAGATGTGGAGAGAAGTACATAACCGGCGGAAACGGTGAAGGTTATGCCATGGTTGACAAGTTCAGCAAATAATGGACAGAAAGGGATTTGTGTAAATGGAAATGGATAAGAAGATCAAGCTCACCAAGGACATTAATGTCACAGAGCTTGACGGCGAAAAGGTTATGGTTGATTTTGAAACGGGTAAATATTTCATTATCAAGGGGTGTGGCAATGACATCTGGGATATGTTAAGCGAAGAGATTTCTCCCAATGAAATAGTTGATAGATTGCTTGCCGAATACGACGTAAGTCGCGAGGTATGCACTCAGTCCGTAAAGGATTTTCTTGGCAAGATGGAAGAATACAACTTTATTTAAGTGTATTCTTAACTTTTATTTAGGTGGAATTGTTATGGTTTTCGGAATATGCGGATATGGCAACTCAGGCGCAAGCGCTATAGTTGACTATCTGAGAGGCTATTCAAATATCAAAATGTTTAATAAGTTCGAATTCCAGTTACTTCATGAAGTGGACGGAATTAATGACTTGAAATATTATCTTACGGGCAATCGCGAGCGAATTGCTTGTAATACTGCTATTCATCGTTTTATAAAACTGCAGGAAAAAGGTTCTTTTGCCTCGGGAATGCGTTCCATTCTGGGCGAAAGATACGATGAATGGTGGAAATCTTATATAAACAGTCTCATTCAGGCATCCTGGGACGGAGAGGACAGTTTATACGACGGAACCGAATTGCAGCGCGGTCGCTTGTACAGAAAGCTTTATTATCGTCAGTTAATCATGCGCGCGAAGTCTTCCGGGTCTCCTTATCGTATACAGTTAACTACTCTCAGGAAACGCTATTTTTCCATGATGACCGAAGAAGAGTTTGATTCTATCACGAAAAAGTACATTTCTGAGTTGTTCGGACTTCTGAATCTTTCGTTATCCGACAAAGTAATGGTCGATATGCTCTTCTCTTCCACAGATACATCCCGTGGAATGGAATTCTTTGATGATGCGAAGGCCATTATCGTCAATCGAGAGCCCAGAGACGTATATGTATCATCTAAAGTTCATCCCGAAGATTCCAGATTCATGCCCAATGGTTCCGTTAAGGAATTCATTTCTTATTACAAGAACATGCAGAGATTTATCAAGTCATCTCCTAATACCTTAGTGGTTCAATATGAGGACTTAATTTATAAGTACAGAGAGACTGCTGAGGCTATTCGCGCATTTTTAGGCATAGAATCTCTTCCAGACAGAGAATTTAGGTTCTTTAATCCCACTGTTTCTGTTAAGTACACTCATAGAACTTCTGTTTATGAACAGTACGCTTCAGATGTTAAGGAAATTGAAGAACAATTATCAGAATACTTATATGACTATGATAATGTTAAATCGCCTTTACTTGACGAGGAACTTGTAAGACAAGCTAATTCCGTCGGTTACCGCGGTCTTAACGAGAAATAGTTTATAAAGGAGTAATTACATGGCTAATATAGCACTTATTATAGCAGGTGGCGTTGGCGCCCGTATGAATCAGGACATTCCCAAACAGTTTTTGAACGTTTTTGATAAGCCGATTATTGTATATACCATGGAAGCCTTCCAGAAGCATCCCAGCATCGATTCAATTACCGTTGTATGTCTCGATGGCTGGCACGATGTTTTACGAGCATATGCCAAGCAGTTTGGTATTACCAAGTTAGACAGCGTGGTTTCCGGCGGTCAGAACGGTCAGGATTCTATCAGAAACGGTTTGTATGATATTTATGAACGCTTTTCATCCGATGACGATATCGTATTAATCCATGACGCTATCAGACCTATGGTCAGCCAGGATGTTATCTCCGACAACATCAGAGTATGCCGCGCACACGGTAACGCAATTACAGTTGTACCTTGTACCGCAGCCATGCTTAAGACTTTTGACTCCTTATCTTCGGAAGAACAGGTTCCTCGTGACAACCTTAAGATTACACAGACACCTCAGTCTTTCTTTATCAAAGATATTGTCGCTGCTCACAAGGAAGCTTTATCAAGAGGAATTACCAATTCCGTTGCTTCCTGTACCATGTATATCGAGCTTGGCAAAAAGCTTTTCATGTCGATGGGTTCAGAGAAGAATCTGAAGTTGACTTCTGTTGAAGATATTGAAATATTCAAGGCTTTGCTTATGTCCAAGGATGAGGGATGGCTTAAAAGATGAGTTACTCTGAAAGCATTAGAGCTGCCGCTGCGCAGTATGACTTTTCAAATAAAAAGATTTTGGTTACAGGAGCTTCCGGATTGGTCGGCTCCTGTATTATTGACATTTTACAAGAATGCAATTTACTTAAGGATTCCGGCATTACGATATACGCCCTTGGTAGGAACAAAGAACGCTTACAAAAGCGTTTCGGTTTTGATGTAATATGTATCGAACAGGATATTCGCAATCCTTTGGACGTGACTGTCGAATACGACTATATTATTCACGCTGCCAGCAACGCCGACCCTGTTCGTTATGCTATCGAACCTGTTGAAACTATTCTTACCAACATTGAAGGGTGCAAAAATGTTTTTGAATATGCTCGCATACACAAGGGCACTCGCGTTCTTCTTACTTCAACTTTCGAAGTGTATGGAAAGATAGAAGGCGTTGATACTTATTCCGAGGACATGTATGGCGCAGTTGATTTTCACCTTTTAAGAAACGGATATACCGAAAGTAAACGTTGTTCCGAAATGCTTGCTTGCAGTTATTGCGATGAGTATGGTATCGATGTTGTAATAGCAAGACTTGCCAGCATTTACGGCCCTACAATGATTCCTTCCGACAGCAAGGCCCATGCTCAGTTCCTCCGTAACGGAGTCAATGGCGAAGACATCGTCCTTAAGAGCGAAGGGTTACCTCGCAGAACATATTGTTATGTTATAGACACAGCGACCGCGATTTTGTCTATTCTTCTAAATGGCAAGACCGGAGAAGCTTACAACGTTTCTAATGAGCAATCAATTTGCTCGATAAAAGAATTTGCCTGTGCAGTTGCCGAAGCATCCAATCGAAAAGTTGTCATGGACCTTCCAAATGCAACAGAAGCCAAAGGCTTTTCCAAGCCGCAGAACTGTATTCTTGATAATACCAAGCTTAGAGCTCTCGGATGGCAAGGCCGCTTCACTCTTAAAGAAGGCGTTTCAGAGACGTTGCAAATGTTAAAAGAAAAACAAGGCTAGGTTTTCCCGGCCTTGTTTCTTTTTATTCAAACTATCTATATTCTATTTTACGCTACCCTTTAAAAACCATCTCTTACCATCGGAAGTTTTCGTTATCGCGGTCCATTCAACATAATGATTACCGTCCACATATTTACTCATAGAAGGCAAGCTTACAATATTGCTTTCGATATATTTAGAGTCTTTGCTGGTCTTGGTTTCGCTAATCATTCCATTACCAACGCTGACCCATGAACCATCTGATAAAAGCAAAAATACACTTACAGAAATTCCTTGAGGATTCTTATCTACTGTAGGCATATCTTCTTTTGCTTCCTTGGTTGTATTCACTTCCTTTATAGAGCCCTTTAAATACCACTTTTTCCTATCAGAAGTTTTTGTTATTGCCGTCCATTCAACATAATGATTATTATCAACATATTTTTCCAAAGAAGGCAAACTTACTATATTGTCCTCGATATATTTTGAATCTTTACTAGTCTTAGCTTCACTAATCAAACCATTTCCCACACTTACCCAAGACCCGTCAGGTAAAAGCAAAAACACTCCAACAGAAGTTTCGGAAGATGTCTGGTTTGAAATTACGGTTTTTGTAATAGGCTGTTCTTTCGCCTCATCTCTCTCGCCTTCATAGCCAACAGTTTTTGTCGTTCCGTCCTGCTTATAAGTAATTCCTGCTGAAGTTGCATCTACAAGAGTAATGGCACTCTTGCCATTACCATTAAGAATTACTTTTTCGTTACCTCCTGCTGCGGTATTCTGCATAATACTGTTGGTCTTAGTATCAACATAATACCAATATCCATCTTCAAAAGCCATCTTGCCTACTATGTCGTGAACATACCAATTACCGTACTTAAAGGATGTAGCTTCAACCGTTCCGCTATAATTCCAAGGTGCCCACGATACATGAGAGTTCTTATCATTTGTGACAAATTCTTTGTCATTCCTTAATAAGAACTTATGCGAAGTCAATCCGCTCTTTGCGCTTCTTGTGTCATCCCATGTTGAGTCAATATGATACCATTGGCCGTCAAGGTATACCGCCGTCCAGCCATGGTCAATTGCATCAGATGAAATATACACTGTCTTTATTCCCTGATCGCCCAACAACAGATTCAAAGCCTTTGTATAGCCTGCGCACACACCTGTCTTGTCGCCGAGAACACCTGCCGCGCCATATGACTGATATGCCACATACTTAAATGATGCAAGTTCAACTATACTGTCGTGAAGATATATAACCTTATCAAGGTCTGTCATCTTAGGCTCAATGCCGGCCTTTATGCCGGCCACATTGCTCACTAGTCTGTTATATCTTGCCGCAACGTCCGAATCCACATTTCCCAAAAGAATGGATTTAACATAGCCGCCGCTTGTAGTGTATCTGACAGATAAGTTTGAATAATAGGCAGCTATCATCCACTTACTGTCATCAGCTTGCTTTAACTCATCAAAAATGCTGTTCACTTCAGCACTGGTAAGTCTGTACTGATATACATCGTGCGCAGACTGATCGACTGCATTAATCATCTGCAGCAATTCCAGCCTGAATTGGGCCTTAGCTGAGGTGGTTGCCGCTTCTACCGGCCTAGCGGGAAACAGAGTAACTGTTATCACCACCGCAAGAAATACTCCCTGAATTCGCTTGATAATATGGGTTGCATTGCTATTATCCTTCATCTTCTTCATGCTCCTCTAATCACTCCGCCAACTAATTATGGGCATTTATAAGAATCCAACTCATAAAAAAATCACCTGTATAGAATACAAGTGACTGCTCCATAAAATAGTTCGGTTACCAGGCTGCCATAAGGTCTTCCATACCCCTTTAGGCCCTTAGTTCTGCGTCCCACACTTTCGTGCGGTTTGCCTTTGTCGCTTATTCTATGGTCATATCATAATTGATGAATTGCTCGCAAGCAATGGGAGATAGGTACTAATTACAGTTAATTTTCCTGTAATAATTCCTTTTTTCTCCGTTAATTTTATAGCTTGCCATAAAAAGGGGTGCCACTGCACCCCCTATAAGTTCTTATTCTCCAATAACACTCTTAAGTACACCCTTAAGCTTATTCATTGCATCAGAAGGAATATACGATAAATCGCCTGTTCCCTGAGGCATATCCACCACCACTTCTTCATTGGTCTCGTCAAGCAACCTGTCCATATAGGTTATAGTCTCGACTTCGCCGTTGTCAATTTTGGTAGAGAAGAGGCAGGCACCGGGTACGTCCGCCCCTGAGAAGAAATAGTTACCCTTAAGTTCCGGGTAGCCGTTATTCGCCACTATGCGCAGCAAAAACCTGTTGGTCTGCCAGAATACATTGCCTGTAATAGAGAATTCACTCGGAACCTGCACAGGAGAAAATGTGGCAGATGCGCATTTTTCATACAATGTAACGTTTCTGTATGTATGATAGTCCGCAACACCATTCAACAAATTGCCTCTTACATCAGCAAACATTGTTTGATTGGGATTAGTAACATCACAAGCTTCAAACACTAAATTGTTTTCAATAGAAAATTTGCTTGCGGGAACTAAACTCAAAAAGTCATCAGACTGCACTATTCCGCAATAGCAGTGCGAGAAAATATTGTTCTTAACCGTAACATTTTCCTGTCTGTCGGTAACTGTTATTCCGGCATCTGTGTATCCGTTTGCATATACCCAATCAAATGCATTATTTTCTATCGAAATGTCTTTGGCAACACTGGAAATCTGCACACCGTTACCATATCTCATACCATCAGATGTCAAAGATCCTCCGATATTTCTAAACATACAATTCCTGAGAGAAACATCCGTACAGTTTGATATCAGTGCACCATTCACACCTACATTGCGAATTTCCAAGTCGGAAACTATTGCATTTCTTATTTCTTTGAAATTGAGTCCGTGCCGTCCGACTGCCACTCTCACTTCATGCTCGTTGGGATTGGATTCGCTATAAAGATAGAGCACTCCGTGCATCCAGTCCATTATCCAGCAGTTGTCTTTATTATCGCTTACCTTTTGTACGAAATTGTATTCAGCAATTTCTTCAACCGGAACCGTTATCCTGTTCCAATTGCATTCTCCATCAATATACAACTGACCAAAATTGTAGCTTAGATTGCTGCTTGATTCTTTATTATTAAAGGTTGTTCTGGACAAATCGACTGCCCAAACATTTTCATATCCTCTAACCGCAAAAAAGGATTCCTCAATCTTCTTAGAAAAATCAAGAATGGGTCTGGGACCCTCTCCGTAGCTGCAGAATACGGTATTATCGCCCACATAGAACATATCGCTCATCTCAAACGTATCGCCGGCCCTCAAAAGAACAGCTATGCCGGCATTCTGTGAAAGGCTCTCAAAAGTCTTCTTGGCCGTCTGAGGCGTTCTACCATCATTTAAATCGTTACCTTCACTCGAAGAAACATAAATGATGGTACGCTTCGAGGAAATTGCTTCGGATAAATCAGTATACGCGCCATTAATCAGCTGGTTCTTATATATTAAGTCAAAAACATCATCATGATTAAGCAGCTTCTTGGTAATCTCATCCACAGAAGTATACTCTTCCTGAGCCGGAATCACTCTGCTACTCTGCGTAGTAATGGTATCATCAGAAAGATTTAAATCGCTGATACTATGATCCGGAATCCAAACAGTATAATCGGGATCGTCCTGCGCGCACGCAGTCAGCACCATCATACCCGCCACTAATGTACTTAATAATGCTTTCTTCAATCTCATAATTTCACCTATTTGTGTAAATCAATTGCTTTATTGTATATCTTCTCAAGAACCGGATAATGTGAGTCTGCCATGTGATTACGCGCAAACAGCTCGCGTGACTTCTCACAAAGCGCCTTGTGCTCCTCAGTATCCGCTTCCGGAAATGTCTTTAAAATCTCAGCAAGCGCATCCACATCACCATGGGCAAAAGAAAATCCGTTTCCGTCTATAAGTTCAGGAATGCCGCCGATTTGCGAGCCGATTATGGGTCTGCCGCACTGAATGGCCTCAATAGCGGAATAAGGTCCGTTCTCATACCACTCGGAAGGAAGAACAACCGCCTTCGCATTGCCGACTACATCAATAAGTTCCTGTCCGCTCTTAAAGCCCAAAAGTTTAACCGAATCAAGCTTCTTCTCAGTAACAAGCGCACTTATATCGTCCATGCAAGGACCCTTGCCCACAATCTTAAGTTCGGACTTGCCGCCCGCCTCAAGATATTTCTCATATGCTTTGACCAGCGTATTGATACCCTTTTCGCGCGACAATCTTCCAAAATACAGGAAATACTGCTCGCTATCCTCAGTCTTATTGACTGTCGGGCACTCTCTGTCGAGGAAGTTCGCAAGGTGAATCACACGGTCTTTATCAACTCCGAACTCGATGAATTTCTTACGATAAAAATCGCTCGGGGTCACTATATAATCAATCGCATCGTAACTCTTACGCCACTTGTGAAGATATCCTTCACATACATTAATCATGCTTTTGAAGAAGCTGTCCTTAACACATTTCTGACGTGCACAGTTAAGATAGTGTCCGCCCTTGCACTTCTCACAAATCTTGCCATGAGTCATCATAACGTAATTGAGGCATAACATCTTCAAATCATGCGCGGTATAAACTACCGGCAGATTGTATTTCTTACATACATCAAGAATCGACGGAGACAACTGATGCTGGAATATGTGAAGGTGTACCACATCAGGCTTCGTATCCTTAACAAGCTTCTCAAACTTATCGCGGGCTTCTCTCGAATAAATTATGTTCCGTGCCGCACGAATCTTAGCCTTCGCACCGCTGGGACCGTTATAATCCACAGCTTCCACGAAGTAGTCCGCATAAGGCGACTCGAAGTTCTTCTCATCCTTCATAGAGAAATCAATAACCTCGTGCCCCTTACTCTCGAGCAGTCTCTTAAGCGCGAAATAATACGTCTCGCTGCCGCCCTTTATGTAAAAGAATTTGTTGACCATTAAGATCTTCAATCCGATATTCCCCCTAATCGGTCGTTATTTCAAAAAAACTTCCTCATAATCATGAACAATCTTGTCCCAGCTGTACTCTGACGAAATACGGTTCTTGGCCTTGACGCTCATTTCGTGAATCTCTTCCTGAGTCATCTTGTCTGCACGCTCGATAAGTGAAGCAAGTGCGCCGGGTTCTTTGGACCAGTATATTGCACCGTCGGCGCCGACTTCTCTGTTAAAGCATACGTCCAAAAGAAGGTTCAAATCTGTACTGCCTAAGCTCTCAAGAAGGCTGGGGTTCGTACCGCCCACTTCATGACCGTGGAAGTATCCGTACGCATTCTCACGAATCTTCTTAAGAAGTTCTCTGTCGTACACGGTTCCCACGAACTTAATGCGCTTATCCTTGTCAAAACCGGTCTTGGCCTTAAGATCTGCATAAAAAGCATTATTCTCAACATTCGATATCAGCACGAAATCCTTCTTGGTGTCGGACTTCATGAACTCACGAATCATGGTCTCGTAGTTATTCTCCGGAACAAAGCGTCCTACCACAAGATAATAATCCTTGGGACGAACGTCTTTTTCTTTGTACCAGTTGACAACTTTCTCGTCGTTGTCCGAAAGTTCGGACTTGTCTATATTAGAGCCATACGCAATAAATGTGGTATTGGGCTTGTATTTGTCATATTCTTCGTGAATGTACTTCTCGATGGCCTTGGCGTCACAGATTAAAAGGTCTGCACTCTTAACCATAAGGCGCTCGGAGAACTTCCAGTACTTTCTTACGGGAGCGCTCCACTTGGCTCGAAGCCACTCGTGTCCGTCGGGATTAACAAATACCTTACCGCCGAGCTTATGAACCTGCTTAACATATTTCTTAAAGAACGGGCCCATTCTGCATGCAAGCACGTATACTATCGGGTTTTCAATCTTACGTTCCTTAATAATCTTGATACAGTGTTTAAAAGCATCAACATCATAGAAAATTGCTCTTGCGGGGCCAATCTTTTTAAACTTAATGTTAAAGCAGTCGGCTTCATTGTATCTGAAGCCTTCCGTTCCGTCCCACTTCTCGGGCTCAACAACGCAAGCTACCGTGTAAGCGATTTTATCAGATTTTCTGTAAGCAGTAAGTCTGTCCACAAATGACTCATATCCGCCGTAATTGGAGGGAATACCCTTTGAGCCTATGATAAATACATTTTTAACCGAATTTTCCACTTTTATCTCTCCGCACAAATTCTTAGTCTCTTGAATAAAGATCTCTTGTGTATACCTTATCGGCTACATCTTCAAGCTCCTGCTGGAAGCGGTTCGCAACAATAACCTTGGAGACCTTCTTAAACTCATCCAGGTTATTGATAACCTTACTTCCAAAGAACTCTGCATCGGAAAGCGTGGGCTCGTAAATTACAACCTCTGCGCCCTTAGCCTTAAGACGCTTCATAACGCCCTGAATACTGGACTGTCTGAAGTTGTCGGAATTAGCTTTCATAATAAGTCTGTAGATACCTACTACAACCGAGTGACCGGGTGTGCCGTCTCTTCCGTGGGTACCTTCGTAGTATCCTGCTTTTTCCAATATTCTCTCGGCTACGAAATCTTTTCTTGTGGAGTTAGCTGCCACAATTGCCTCGATAAGATTCTCGGGCACATCCTGATAGTTGGCAAGAAGCTGCTTGGTATCCTTGGGCAGGCAGTATCCACCGTAGCCAAAAGAAGGATTGTTGTAATGATTACCGATACGGGGATCGAGGCAGACACCTTCGATAATGTCCTTGGTATTAAGTCCTCTCACCTCTGCATAGGTATCAAGTTCGTTAAAGAAACTTACGCGAAGCGCAAGATATGTATTGGCAAAAAGCTTAACAGCCTCTGCTTCCGTAGAATCCATTACAAGGCTGGTAACGTCTTTCTTAATCGCGCCTTCAAGTAAGAGGTTAGCGAATGCCTTTCCTTTCTCAACCATTTCGGAATCGGTCTTTACAACGCCCACAATAATTCTCGAGGGATAAAGGTTATCGTACAAAGCCTTTCCCTCACGCAAGAATTCGGGTGAGAAAATGATTCTCTTGGTGTTATATTTATCACGCATCTTGGCGGTATAGCCTACCGGAACGGTACTCTTGATTACCATGGTAGCCTTGTCGTTAACCGCAAGAACTTTCTCGATAACGTCTTCTACTGATTCCGTGTTAAAGTAGTTAAGCTTGGGATCGTAGTTGGTAGGTGTGGAAATAACTACAAAATCAGCGTCCTTGTATGCTGCCGAAGCATCGGTGGTAGCCTTAAGATTAAGTTTCTTCTCGGCAAGATACTCCGAAATCTCCTTGTCCTGGATAGGTGACTTACCGCTGTTGATAAGCTTAACCTTATCTTCGATAATATCTACGGCAGTAACTTCATTATGCTGCGAAAGAAGTACCGATATGGATAATCCCACATAACCTGTACCTGCAACTGCAATTTTCATCCTCAAAATCCTCCGATTTACTATATATTTATGCTTCTTCGGTCTTAATCGTATCCCGCTCTTCTGTCTTGACGGGCTTATTGTATTTCTTAACGTAAAAGAACTGAACAATTATGCCGGCTATTCCGTACAATACCATAAGTGCCTTTATTGCGTAGCAGGTCTTATGATGGTTCTCGGTAAGCAAACAGTAATATTTGTTGGCCTGGAAGACGGCAATTATTGACACAATACCCAGAAGTCTTCCGACCCAACTGCTCATCACTTCTACAAAGAAATACACCGCTACAGGAACAAGAAAGGCAATGCATGACCAGCTTTTAACCGGATTGACTCTTTTTGAATACATTGCAAATATCTGAAACAAAGCTTCACTTAATAACCCTGCGATTATCAATACAATCATGTTACGCCTGCGATAAGACATAACCGCTTTTCTAACTGATTTGTCTGCTTCCTCCGAAGAATCTCGCTTGGCCTTGATATCTATTCCTGTTTTCTTGTAGACCGCTTTCTGATTGCCCTTTTTGATGAAGTCTTTAAAAAAGCACACCAAAACAGCCGCCAGAATGCCCAATTCATATACAACAATATCGTATATGTGTGAATAAGCATATGACGGTAGCTTCAACAAAAATGGCCCTAATAATTCCTTGATTTCCATTTCCCGTTACACTCTCTCAAATCTACAACTTAACAATTGTATATTATAACACAAAAATCGGAGGCTTCATAGCAGAAGCCCCCTTAAGGTTTTTTTAATCTATTCTTCTGTCTCCGAAGATAAATCTTTAATCTTCTTATTCTGCATGAATAACAGTACAAGTCCCGCTATTCCAACCGCTACCGCAACAATCGTAACAGGAAGATCCAAATGACACTTCCAGAAGAAGTAACATACGGCCAAAGCAATGAAAAAGACCAATGTTACTATGCAGTTGATTAAGTTCTGTTTCTTAGTCTTCTCCATGATTATTCCTCCTCTTCCGTAAGTTCCTGAATGGTCTTGCGATTTCTGATAGCCTGAATTACTACGTAAGCTACATAAATGACTGTCAAAAGAAGAATCAACCAATGAATCCAACAATCACCGAAAAATGCAAGAGGAGTATCCTCGTCTTCAATGTCCAATCCGTCATAAAGCGGAACATCGCCATCTCCGATTGAAACTTCGTCTTTCTCCGTCTCATCTTTCTCTACAGGTTCTATAGCCTCGATAACTTCAACCGTAGGAATAGGCTCTTCCTCAACTACCTCTCCAGGTGCGGGCGCGGGAGCCGGTGTAGGTGTAAGAACAGGCGCCGGTGTAGGTGTAGGTTCCGGAGTAGGTGTCGGCGTAGGCGTAGGTGTGGGTGTGGGTGTAGGAGTGGGGGTAGGTGTAGGCGTTGAAGCAGCCTTAACCTTAACCGGGAACTCTACAGGGAAAGTATCACTTTCAAAATCATAATCGTGATAGAAATCAACACCTTCAACCTTATTCACATACTTAATCGTCGCAATTGCCTTGTAGTCGCCTTCTTCAATCATTTCAGAAGGGTTATTGTCGGCGTCGTAATATAAAACATCCACGACAACAAACTCACCGGGAAGCTCGCCGGCAGCTCCTGCTACAGTGCTCTTAATAGCAACAGCTTCATCAGCAATCTTGGAAGCGCCGTTATATTCAAATTCTTTGGCCACACCAAAGTCCTTGTACTTGTCTAAAAGATAAACCTTAGCGGTATTATAGAAACCGTCTGCGTGCCAGTAGGAATGACCCATATCCTTTAATACATACCAGTCAATCATTGAACCATATGCATAAATGATATTACCGGTCTCTGCGCCGTCCTTGGTCTCGAACTGGTATGTTCCGATTTTGTTTAAATCCACACCGAGTAAGTTCTCAACGGTTCTGTCTGCAGTGGCACCCTCTTCATACAATTTATTGGAACCAAGATATTCGGAAATCGAAAGTCTTTCGGTAAATTCGCCGGGATATGTATAAGACAGTATTCCTGTACGTAAATTCTTCTTTAAGGCTTCCTTATCACCCTTTGCAGCCTTGACTGCGCTCTCGAAATCCTTATATATGTAATACGGACGATATCCGTCAACATATTTTTCCGAAGGATTACCTATTGCGGCACCATCTGATACCTCAGGATCAATATTGGCCATTTCAGGCTGAATGATAACAAAGAATTTCACGGTAGTAGGAGCAACCGGCTTCACGGGCTCAGGCTCTTCTTCTCCCGGATTATTCTCAGAAACATCCTCTGTAGGCTCATTGTTTGAAACGTCGGACTCCGCAGGGTCACTATTGGAAACATCGTCAGCTACAGGTTCATTGCCCGAAACCTCACCCTCTGTAGGCTCGTTACCGGACACTTCCTCGCTCGGTGTAACCTCAGGTGCATTCTCAGACACATCTACCGAAGGCTCATTATCCGAAACATCACCTTCTACGGGCTCTGCATCCTCGTTATCGTTGGATGAAACATCTCCTTCTGAAGGCTCTTCACCGGGAGCAGGCGCTCCGGGAACTTCTCCTTCTTCAACTTCAATTACATCTTCCTGGTCCTCAGTATCCTCTTCAACCGCGGGTGCTCCATCTGTTGCGTCTTCAACAGTTGCCTCCACTGCGGGCTGAGAATCCTCCGAAAGACTGTCTGCTCTGGTATATGCGATGTCATTAATCAGCACGCGGCCCATGAAAATTGCCGCAATAAGAAACATGCAAAATTTCTTAATTGACTTCCTCATACCATCCTCACTTTCCCTTTTTACTAACAAGAATATTTCCTTTATATCGATATTTTATCAATTAATTATCTATACAATCGAGTCCGCCTGCACAAAGCGAGCTAGAAATCCGAAATCATCTTCTCGATTGCGTCCTTGTCCATAATCGTACATTTCTTGTCGCTTATAGAATAAACTCTTGAGCAAACATTAAGTACCGAAGGCCTATGTGTGGTAACTATACAAGTCCTAGGATAATTATCGCACATAATATTCTTTAATACTTCCCTTTCTGTTGCTATATCCAGCGCAGATGTTGCTTCATCCAGCAAAAGAATGGGCGATTTTCTCAGCAAAGCTCTTGCAATGGACAATCTCTGCGACTGACCTTCCGAAAATCCGCCGCCCCGTTCCATAATCTCGCTGTTAATTCCATCAGGAAGTTTCTCGACAAATCTCCATGCGCAAGCAAGCTTCAAGGCCTCGATTATCTCCTCATCGGTAGCGTCTTCCTTAACGTTGCGCATGTTGCTTGCTATCGTACCGGAAAACATCGTATTACCCTGCGGAACATACGCAAAAAGCTGTCTTGCAGAAGCCGACATTTCTACACACTCCCCACCGTTTTCAGGAGTGCTGTCCCCTGCACATATATATCCTTTTCCGTTTTGAGCTCTTATGATGGAAAGAATATATCGCAGCATTGTGGTCTTACCCTCTCCGGACGGTCCCACGAAAGCCACAACTTCATGAGGGTGAGCTTCGGCAAAAACGTTGCCGAATACCATATCACTCTTAGGATACGAATACGAAACATCTCTGATGGCAATTCCGACACCATCGCTTTTATGTCTTTCGAAAAACGCCTTGACTTCGTCTCTCTTACTGTAGTCTTCCTTGGGCAGACTTGTAAGATCCATGAGTCGTCTGGCGGCGTTAGCTACCGAAATCGTATTGGGTATCATATTCAAAAGTGTATTAACCGTTGCTGACAGGGTATTGGAAAGAGCCAAAAACATGGTCATGGTACCATATGTAATTGCACCGCTCCATACTTTATAAATACCCCAGCCCTGAGCCGAATATGTAACCAGCAACGAAACAATCGTCAAAATAATGTTATTAATTATTGTTGCTTTCTGATACTTCAACTGTGCATTGGCATATTCTTTCTGAAATTCACGGATACGCTTGGAATACAATGAGACCATGTCAAAAGCTTTAACTGTCTGAATATTAGAAAAAGCCTCTTGATTAAAAGAAGAAAGCCCCGCCGAAACCGCCAATGAACTCATATTGTTTTTTTGCAGACTTCTCAACGACATTCTGGAAATCAAAAAACTTAGCGGAACTCCAAGAAGCGCAAATGCAACAAAGGACGCGTCATTTTTAATTACAACAATCAACGCCGAAAAGAATCTGAAAAGATTGATTATCAAATTGGGGATTGTATTCAATACGCCTGTTGCAATTCTGGAGGCGTCTCCTCCCCATCTTGCTGAGAGCTCTCCCGCTTTGTATTTCATCAGAGACTCCCACTCAATAGACATTATTTCATCAAATAATTGAGATTTGATTTGAGCCTCGACTCTCAGCGAGATTTTAGCTGATATAAAGGCTGATAGCTGCGATAAGAATGTACTGAGAAGCGTAACGCTTATCATTATTATAAATGTCTTAGCCAGCTTACCCGTGTTATGTCCGGTTATTATATCAACCATATCTCTGGATACCAGGCTTGAAATCAGCACCGTTAAGGTACTGGTTAAGCCTATTACAGTATACAGAATAAGACCGAACAGATTTGATTTAAGATACTTATACATCCATGAAATCTGATCGGCTATCTCTTGAAGTCGTCCCTCTTTTATTCTTTTGGCATATCGGAGAGTCTTTTCTAACATATAAACAAAATCCCAAAGGGCGCATTATCAAAAGATAATGCGCCCCAAAATCTCGCCGTGAATTTTAGAATTATAACTATGAAGCTTCGTAATCTACCAACTGCAGCTTAACGGGCGAACTGGCATCGGTGTCCATTGCGCCATACACAAACTCGCCAATTAACTGCTTTGTGGGACCACCTAAAACATACATCTCCAAGCCGATCTCTTTCGGATTTGCATTCGGATGCATAGGCTCACCCTTTACATATACCTTGAACATGGTGTCGCTCAAGGCATCAACAGGTTGGCCATTGTAATAGGACGTTCTCTTAGGATCCAATGTTAATCCACCTGTCAGCATGAGCGTAAGCGTTATGTTCTCCTTCGTCCTTTCGCCGACGTTATAAACATATATCTCTATTGTAGACAAATGTCCGGTGTTATGATGACCATACTTAAATACAAACCTGAAATCATCATGAGGTTCATCTCCGCTTCCTCTGCCAGTCAAAATGCCCTCAGTGTCCTCTAAACTGAGTGAAACTATAGCCGGACTCTCAAATTTCTTTCCCATTTTTATTCTCCTAAATTCACCCTAAAATACTATCTTTTGCTTAACTTTAGTATTATTATAGCTCTCTGTCAACATGTATAGGGGATTCTAACAAAAAAGTAACAATCGATATATTATATCATTGTGTCACGCTATCAATATATTCTCTTGAAACTTCTAAAGCATCCTTTTCCTTTGTGCAACGGAGTTCGCAAATATTTGTGGCTTCTGCAACTTTTTTGCACACCTGTGTATTATAATTGGTTTGCTCTTCGTTCCAAAACGGAGAAAAAGATCTTCTTAATAGCTTTAAAACCTTTTCCGAATATTGCAAATCCTCAATTTTGCTGACTGCATCTTGTTTAAGGAACATTATTCCGCCAACCGGATACTTTCCTGTTTCATTTATTTCAGAAGTACCGCACCACGGAATTCCGTACATATATATAAGACCATCCTCACAAGACAAAAGGTTCATATCTCCATTAAAAATTTTAGTACCTAGGTACTGGTTCCATAAATTTGTATGTGTAGTCTTACCGCAACCTGTCTTACCAGAGAACAACCATCCTTTTTCTTTGTATATAATTGAAGCCGAATGAACAGTTATCATCCCATTTCTTTGCGTATACAAAAGAAATGGAACTCTTAAAGCTTGAAACAGTTCCTCGGATAAGGTCTTATCACAATTACCTGTATATCCTATAGAACAGCAATCCCCGTCAAAGCTTACAAACAAATCGGAAACACATTCATAACAATCAAAGAATATTCTGTATCCAAAACCGGTATAATATGCCTTCACATCCTCATTACTCAGTATAAATCCGGCGTCTCCCAAAACGTCCTCTACTTCGCCTGCTACCTTTTTCTTATCTCTTTTCTCTAAAAAAATGCTTATTCTTTTTTCCGAATCCTCGGTAACTTTAACAAACTTATCCAGCATGGGAAAGGCTATATCTTCGCTGCTTTTGACTCTGATATCAACGCCGGCAACGGTATATTCCTTAATAACATCTGTAGTTACCGGATGATAATCGTTTTTACCAAACACCATTTTTCTGTTTTTCATAGCATCAACAAACTGCTCAACAGAAAATTTGACATCTTTATAGTCCTTAGGCGCACACTCATATTCCGACATACAAGCATCTACGATTTCTTCCAATTCATGCTCATCTTTAAGATAATTCCAAATAAAGGCTCCGACTTCATTTATCTCCATATCTCTGCAGAACTCAGCGCCTCTTTGTCCAAACGGAAAAAGAAAGAATCTACCCCCTATTTCTTCCAATGCATAACCTGTACATCTTTTCATTTTGATATGGTCTCCTTCTCATTAGATTCATATCTTAAGCCCCGAAATAAATAACATTTAATTCGGTTGACATTTCCCGATTCTCTATTCTATAATGACATAGTTATTAAGCACGGAGTCGTATCGAAGCGGTCATAACGGGGCGCACTCGAAATGCGTTTGCCCTCCGGGGCACGAGGGTTCGAATCCCTCCGACTCCGCTTACTTACAGGCGTTTCGCAGTTATGCGAGGCGCCTTCTTTTTATGGAATCGTAATCTTGGTGATGCCCTCTATCCACGTTCTTCCGTCAGGCATCTTGGTATCTATCATATTCGTGAGAACTACTGTATTAACCTGTCGCTCAACAATCTCTTCATTAATGAGTGTAGTAATATTTCCGGCAGCGCTGATGCAATACGGCATATCGTCTGTTATTCCGACGTACATCATTATATGTCCCTGAAAATATAGCAAAGTACCGATAGGTGCATCTTTGAGGATTTCCATCTTTTCCTCAAATGTCAGTTTCGCTACATCAAGGTTTTTTCCGCATGCATAATCTACCTGAGTTCTCGCCACGCGCGGAAGATTGAAGCCAAAGCAAGCATAAACTTCCCTTACGTATCCCGAGCAGTCCTGAGCATTAAAGGACCCGCCCCAACCATACATGGCTCCCAGATGTTTAAAAGAAAATCTTGCCACATTTTCCTCTGTATAAGGCAAATATCCGAGATTAACATCTTCCGAAACAGGTATCAAAATGTATTCATCTACGAGGTTGCCCTCATTATCTCTTGACGGAAGCTTGGCTACATAATTGCCGTAGGAGATTCGATTATGAAGGGTCTCAGGCGCCTCTTCTATAGACGCAACCGGAAGTACTGTGCCCATGGGCACGAGCAAGTCCGAAAGGCTCTCTGTATATGGGTCGGTCGACAGCCTTATTTCTTTACCCGTGACCACTAAAAACGCTTCGGGATTCTGCCTTGCCAGCCAGTCTTCTCGCGACTCACAAAGTGCAACGTTTTCTTTTCTCGTCCAGCCACCGTAGCCGTAAGCAAGCACATAATACCACTCGCCGTCAGCCGATTCGTGTAATACTGCTACGGGCATGAAAGGCTGTAAGTCAGACTGAACAAGCACATCATAGTACAGATTCTCGCCTGCGCTATAAACGGCATCATCGGTAGGAAATCTCTTAAGAGTTCCTCTTGAAACCGAGAACCCGTACCGTATCCGAACCCCTGCATCAAGAGCGTCGAGATCAAGGTTTTCTATGAGTCTGTCCCAATATAATCGGTCCGTCGACGACCCGTTAAGGTAAAGAGTCTCAGGATTCTCCGGCACAAAGTAAGTGTCTTTAATAAATTGTGCGGCGGTTTGGGCGCTGAATTCATCTCCGATTTCGTCCAGAGAATATTCAACGTCTTTGCTCTTTATCATCCGCCTATTATCATAATTATACTTCGCTATTTGGGGAAAGGAAAGAAGCGCAAGTCCTGCGTCCGCGCCGCTGTTTGTGCGAAGCTTTATCCAGTAATCGGGGCTCATCATTTCTTCCGAGACAGCATTATTAAGCCTCACATAATCCGCAGGATTCTGCGGTATGTATTCGACTTCTCTGGCATATTCTTCTTTGGGGTCTTCGGGGCGATTCTTCATATAGAAATGCGCAGCCAAAAGACCCCCGGCCGATAAAATGACCAGGATAACAGTCAAACGCAGTATTTTGCCTTTGATGCCTTTTTCTTTTGCCATATTGCCTTATATCGCTCCTGTAATCGGATATCGGCCTGATAATTGTGAATTAAAAAACAGAAATACAGAAATGTAAATATATCAAGCCTTGTACAGTCATGTACAAAAGCTTGATATATAAAGAAAATTTACATGGTAAAACGAACAATGCTTATTAAAAGTAACCCGACCGATAATCTCTATCTTGCAAATACCAAATACAATATAAATCCTAACATCAAAAACATTCCGCCGCAAGCAAGAATCAATCCGTAGGAAAGAGAACGCTGCGCAAGCGACTTGTTCTCCTGATTCTCCATGTGTTTAAGCGCAAGTTTGTGCTCTATGTCGTAAGAAACTTCGCCGGTCTTAACCGACTTGGCAAGGTCTGCCGCATGTCCGATAAGATGCGTGTACCAGGTACCCTCGATTCGCTCGGGCGCCCAGTTTGAGTCGCGGTATATCGTCTTTCTTAACAAAAGAACGATTCTGTCCGCAAGTTCATCAAGGAAACGCATCAGGAATCCGAACGCTGTAGGAAGAAGCGTTACCAGCAAAGGCTTGTAGACCTTCTCTTCCATGTCGAGCCACTTCGGCCACAGATTCAGGTAAGCCGACTTGCTCATAAGGAACTTGCGTACGAATACGAAGTACATAAACAGTCCGATAGCTATCGAAATAAAGCTTCCCGACATAATTTCCAAGTTAAAGAACGAATAGTCGTCACGAATCGCAATAGTAATTCCGAGACCGAGCACCAAAAGCGCAGGAATAGCTACTGCCGCCTTCTGTACAATGCCCATATAATCAGTGATTCCGTCATACTTCTCCTGCTTGCCCGCATCAACGTTCTTTTCTACAAATACGCATGTGAAAAGCTTGAGCATGTATGCCAGCGTACAGCCGCCGGAGAAGAGGAACATTGCCTCAACGCCTTTGACAATCACTTCATTGCCAAGCACTTCGCCCGCTTCGAGTAGCCCTTCGTGAAGCGCAGTCTTGGAAAGGTATCCTAAAAATCCCGGAATACCCGCAAGCGACATTCCGCCGAGAGCAAAAGAAAGTCCGAGGAACGGCTTCTTTTTACCAAATCCCCTGATAACGTTTAAATCAAGAGAGTGCAAATTCTGATATACTACGCCGGCAACAAGGAACACGCACAGCTTGACCACTGTATGGTTAACCATATGAAGGACGATTCCGTAACGTACAAGCGCAGCCTCTGCACCAAGAAGCGTTCCGCAGGCGCAACCGACAATAATAAATCCTATCTGTGACACGGACGAGCACGCAAGAGTCCTCTTAATATCCGTGCTGAAAAGCGCAAGCATGGCACCGAGCACCATCGTAATGATACCGATACCCATCACGAAACTTCCCCAAAGTGCATCCTCGGGAAGAACCGTGTAGCATACTATCAAAATGCCGAAAACACCTGCCTTGGTAAGCACACCCGACAGAAGTGCCGATGCAGGCGCGGGAGCCACAGGGTGAGCCTTCGGGAGCCAGATATGTATCGGGAAAGCACCGGCCTTGGCTGCGAATCCGAAGAACATGCAAAACGCAGCCGCATATATTCTTCCGCGGCCGAATCTGCCGCCGGTCTCGCAAGCCTCTTTAAGCTCAGACAGCTTAAGCGTGCCCACATTTGTATACAGCAAAAGAATACCCATGAGAAGCACAAGTCCGCCGATAACCGCTACAGCCATGTAGGTGTCCGCAGCCTTAAGAGCCT
>JAEEGJ010006760.1_pt1 | contig 33948 bp, 24 predicted proteins | sample 8958761 | NCBI WGS metagenome assembly JAEEGJ01 (sample SAMN16246546, study PRJNA631951) | gut metagenome | biome: gut microbiome; feature: rumen; material: RS-attached | host: Bos | place: Iran: Karaj | collected 2018-10
TGGCAGGAAGGTACGCGAGGCGAAGTTTGATTCGCAGAAATTTGAACGCAAGGAGTTCCAGGAACTTTGGCGCAGAATCAATCATCAGACTTACTACACCGTTGACTTCAAGACAGACGAACTGATCAGCAAGGCTGTCGTTCAACTGGATAACCACTTGAAGGTGTCAGATATCCAACTCCGTATGGTGACTGGTACGCTGGACCGTATTGGCAGTAAGCAGCAACTGGAACAAGGAACGGCCATGAATATCATGGACTCGCAGACACTCTCTGTGCATGAGGAAATAGGACAGGAGGTGAAGTATGACTTGATAGGCAAACTGGTAGAGAATACAGGACTGACGCGAAAGGCTGTGGTAACAATCTTGAAGAAGATACGGCCATCGACTTTCAATCAGTTTAAGACGAATCCTGAGGAGTTTATCATCAAGGCCTCGAACATCATCAATGAATGTAAGGCCATCGCTGTGATTGAGCATGTGAAGTATCACAAACTAGATAAGCAGTTTGAAAGCGATATTTTCAGCAATACGACGCTGAAAGGTAAGTTGGGTGTGAATGCATTAGAATCTCAGAAGTCGCTGTATGATTTGGTGGTTGTTGATTCCGCTGGCATTGAGATGAACTTCGCCAAAGACTTGGAAGAGCGCAACGAGGTGGCGGTCTATACGAAATTGCCTGGCGGTTTCTATATCAATACGCCTGTAGGCCATTATAATCCAGACTGGGCAATAGTATTCAAGGAAGGGCCAGACATCAAGCATGTATATTTCGTGGCTGAGACGAAAGGCTCTCTGGAGGAATCGCAACTGCGTGAATCGGAGCGATCAAAGATTGAATGTGCTCGTCGCCATTTTGCCACCATAGGCGATTCTGCTGTTACTTATGATGTAGTGCGTAACTACAACGACCTGCGAGATATCATTACGAAATAATATCAAAACAGAGGATGATTATGAGAGAATCACTCGGCATATTAACCTTATCGTTGCTCTTGCTCTCATGTCAGAACCAGAGCAGGCAGGAGTATTCGCCTACATTGAAAGAAGCTCAAAGTGAAGAGTCATATCAGCTGCCTGATACGGCTGTGACAGAAGAGGTGAAAGAGCGGCAGGAAGAGGTGAAGGTGCCATCAACTCCTACCGCTTCCTCATCCTCTCGCTCTCATGAATCGAGCAGTTATGACAATATGCGTGGCTTCGACCCAGCGTCAGAACTTGCGATGGGACTTGTTCCGTGAGATTGTCGGCAACCTCTGCGTACATACCGATTTCAGTTCTGGCTTTGCCTATTTCTTCCATGTGTTTAAGGATCGTGTGGTGACGAAGAACCCCACGCGCCTGCTGCCTGAGATTCCAGAGGGTGAGTTGACCATACAGCAGTTGAGCAACTATACCAAGAATCCGCTGTTGGTACGTGTGTTCCATGAACTGCACTGGGCAGAGGATTTAGGCTCTGGTACTCGCAATATCCTGCGCTATGCGCCGATCTACTATCCTCTGAAGGATGGGCTGGTAGAGAAGGTGGATGAGTTTGTGGAGAACGGCACCACTAAGGCTAAGTACAAGAAGACTGGGGCTGTGATGATTTGACGATGACTGCGGGCAGGGCTTCGTCCCTGCCAACGCAGTTACACAGTTACGCAGTTGCATAAGGTTTTATAGAAATGAGAAAATGGAAAAAGTAGAAATTAGGCGCGTTCTCTTATTTTTCTTTCAATTATTTTGTAATGTTCCTTTTATTTCGTAAATTTGCGGTCAATATAGAATTACAAACAACGAATGAAACACATCGAAGTCGTAGCAGCGATTATTAGCAAAGGAGATAAGATATTCGCCACATAGCGTGGATATGGCGAATGGAAAGACTGGTGGGAGTTTCCTGGCGGCGGCATCAGGTCAAGGACAGCATGCCACACTCGCAATTTCACCAATATCGGCCACAAGGAGAGTCTGGCCTTGCATAACATCAAGTGGTACGTCCGCACGTTCTTTGGCCTGAGGCTTTGAACAATAAACAATAAACAATAACCAATAAACAATAACCAATAAACAATAACCAATAAACAATAAACGTTAAGAATTAAAGAGATGAGATACAAGGACTTGTTTGTTGATTTTGACGATACGCTCTACGATACCCACGGCAATGCGGTGATAGCGCTGAGCGAGACTTTCGAGTTGTTCCATCTGGAACGTTATTTCTCTGACCCACAGGTGTTTTATGATGCCTATTGGTGGGCCAATATAGACCTTTGGGGACGCTATTCGAAAGGCGAAATTACGCGTGACTATCTGATTGTGGAACGTTTTCGGCGTCCGCTCTGCGAGAGTGATGAGCTGAGGACGAGGTGCGAGCAATCGGCTGACGCCTTCAAGGATTTCGCACTTGATATGAGTGATAGGTTCCTGGATTTCTGTGCATCGAAACCTGGGGTTATAGACGGTGCTCACGAACTGATGGACTATCTGAAGGGTAGGGGGTACAGGATGCACATGACCAGCAATGGTTTCCACGAGGTGCAATACAAGAAGCTGGCGGCCTGTGGGCTGGGCGACTACTTCGACACCATCATACTGAGTGAGGATGCCGGCGTCAACAAGCCTTCGCCGCTGTATTTCGATTATGCCCTGAAGACGGCTGGTGCCACTCGCGAAACAACGCTGATGATAGGCGACAACCTACAGACCGACATTCTGGGTGCCCTCAATGCGGGTATTGATGCCATGCTGTTCAACCGTTGGAATGTCGAGGTCAGTGAAAGTGCGCATACGCCTACGTTCGTTGTTGACAACCTGCGAGACATCATGGGAATATTGTGAACAATAACCAATAACCAATAACCAATAATCAATAACCAATAACCAATAATCAATAACCAATAACCAATAATCAATAACCAATAAACGTTAAACGTTAAGTATTAAGTATTAACTTATAGTTTGACGCTTGAAATGTCGACCAGTCCGTTGACAATGGCGTAGATGGTCAGACCGGCAGGCGAATGAATCTGCAGCTTGCGTGCGATGTTGCGCCGATGGGTAATGACCGTATTCACTGAGATGCAGAGCTGGTCGGCAATCTCCTTGTTTTGCAGTCCCTGAACGACACCGATAATCACGTCACGCTCGCGGTCGCTGAGTGCTTCGCTATTGTCCAGACCGCCCTTGAAGACCATCGACGAGATATTCTTCGACACGTCTTCCTGTTTGGTAAGCCGCTCCAAACGTTTGATGGCTGGGGTGAAGATGTGGTCTTCGACCTCGGCATGCTGGCGCAGCCACTCCTCATTGTTATAGATGTCGTAGAGGGTGGCAGTCATTTTGTTGTTGCTGTGGGTGTCGGACGGCAGATACTTAATCATCATGAGTTTCAGTTCGCGCAACTTCTTGTCGGTACTGTCGTGATGCTTCGAGAAGGTGTCGATGTTGTAGTCGTTCATGGGACGGCCGTCCAAGAGTGACTGGACGTAGGGGAACAGCGTCTTCTCCTCGTATTTCATGTGGCGGCGTATCTCCTGAGCATACTCGTCGTAAAAGCGCATGATGAGTTGGCCCAAGGGGTCCTGCGGCACGATGCTCTCCTGCAACTCACGACGGATGAAGGGCAGTTGGAAGTCAAGGTAGTAGGCGTGGCTGGCTTTCAGGTAATGGAGCAGGGTGGGGACGCTGATCTGCGTGTCGTTCTCAAAGTCGCCATACCCATTAATAGTGAAGTTGATGACCGTCAGAAAGGTATAGGTATCCACTCCGTTCATCTGGCAGGTCTCATGGACGGTCTTGTCGCCAAAGCCGAGACTGATGCCAAACGCGCCTAATGCCTGCAGCACACTATAGTTATCCTTGATCAGCGTAATCATCTTGTCGCTGGGTTCGTACATCTTCAAATTCTTCATCGTTCTACACCTTAATTATAATTATATTTTGATGGTGCAAAATTAATCATTTCCCGTGAATTATGCAATAGTGTCAAGACGATTTCATCATTTTTAGGTATTGTCGTATTTGTGGATTTGCAGTACCTTTGCACCACGAAATTAGATGCAAACGAAACGATGAAGAAAGTAAATGTTATCACTGCAAGTGCAGTGTTTGTTGTACTATCAACCATGAATGCCATAGCTCAAGACAAGCGACTGAGCATCGGAGGCTATGGCGAGGCCGTTTTCTCGCGTAACTATTACAGCGACCACGTCAGTCGCTACAGTCAACCCGAAGCACACAAGGATGACCCCAGTCACGGACGCTTTGACATTCCGCATGCCGTCATCTATCTTGGGTATGACTTCGGCAAGGGCTGGAAGCTTGGTACGGAGATAGAGTTCGAGCATGGCGGCAATGGCATTGCCTACGAGAAGGAAGACGAGGAAGGCGGCGAATGGGAACAGGAAACCGAGAAGGGTGGCGAGGTAGAGCTGGAACAGTTCTGGATTCAAAAATCCTTCGGCAAATGGGCCAACATCCGTGCCGGACATATTGTGGTACCTGTAGGACTGACCAATGCCCATCACGAACCTTTGAACTTCTTTACCGTTTATCGGCCAGAAGGCGAAAACACTATCATGCCATCGACGTGGCATCAGACGGGCGTGTCGTTCTGGGGACGCTATAAGGACTTCCGCTACGAGGCTCAGCTGTTGGCTGGTCTGAATGCCGACCAATTTACCAACACGGGCTGGATTCGTAAGGGCCATAAGTCGCCCATGGAGTTTGACGTTGCCAACAAGTATGCAGCCTCCCTGCGTATCGACAACTACTCGATTCCCGGTTTGCGAATCGGAATCAGCGGCTACTATGGTCACGCCATCGGCAACAGCTATCCGCGCAATGCCAACGGTGTGGATGAAGAATACAAGGGAGTCGTAGCCATTGGCGCCATTGACTTCACCTACAAGGCCCACAACTGGATAGTCCGCGGACAGGCCGACTACGGCTATTTGGGTGATGCAGAACAATTGAAGTATGTCTATAACCGACTGAATTCTAAATCGCCCTATAAGCACTCGGCCTTCGTGTCGAAGAATGCGTATGCCGTCGGCATAGAGGCTGGCTACGACATCTTCTCGCAGATTCCGAAGATGCGTGAGGACGACAAGAAATTGTACGTCTTTGGACGCTACGAGCAGTATAACCCATACGCCAGCAAGACCAAGGGTACCGACTATGGTTATACGGAAGTCAAGCGGGTAGCAGCAGGCGTGAACTATCATCCCGTGCCGCAAATCGTCATCAAGGCTGAATACTCGAAGCGATTCTTAAAGAACATCTATAACGATGAGCCCAGCATCAATGTAGGTGTGGCGTATGAAGGATTCTTTCTTTGAGATTGAGAAATTAAGAAAATGAGAAAATGAGAGATTTTGACTCTGCGTCTTTGTGTCTCTGTGTACTAATAAAGATATTAACCACATAATTATATATATAACAATGAAAAAGATCATCTATTCAATGGCCCTTCTGATGGGCATGGCATTCACTGCCTGTAGCAGTGACAGTGACAACAACGACAACGTCGACAAGTACAAAGACCGTAGTTACGGCATGACGGCTATTAACGCATGTGGCAGTGTGGTAACACAGCTTGAAGCTGCCAATGCTACCATAGCATCCGCTAAACTGACGGAAACGCAGGAGGACTATCTGCGTCAGGTGTTGGCGAATCTGGTTAACAATGTGATTGTGCCTACCTATACCAATCTGGCTAATGAGACAGAGGCACTGGAGAAAACCCTGAACGGTCTGACCGTCAAAACCATTACGCAAGCACAGATTAACAGTGCCTGCGAGGACTTCAAGCAAGCCCGTAAGTACTGGGAGCAGTCGGAAGCCTTCCTGATGGGCGCTGCAAGCGACTTCGACGTTGACCCCACCATTGACTCATGGCCACTGAACCGTTCGCTGTTGCTGAGCTACTTTAACAACGGCATGAACGACGATATGCTCGAGGATGCCACCATCTTAGGTTTCCACGCATTGGAGTTTATATTGTTCCGCGATGGTCAGCCTCGTAAGGTAGCTGAACTCCAGGGTAATGATACCTATAAGAATTTCGAGCACGTCAGCGGTGCCCAGGAACTGGCGTACGCCCAGACCATCTGTACCCTGTTGAAGCAGCGTACCTTCCAGTTGCAGTGTGCTTGGGACGGCGGCAAGAACAGCAGTCGCCTTCAGGTGGTCAAGGATGCTGGCTTGGACTATCAGACAGAGAAAGGCCTGTCGTTTGCCGACAACCTGACCAAGGCTGGTATCAGCGGTTCGGGTAGCTCGTTCTCAACATTGAAGGCCGCTATTGCCCAGGTGCTGAGTAACGACGAAGGTTCGTGTGTGGCCATTGCTAATGAGGTGGGAACGGCGAAGATTGCCAACCCCTTCTCGGCTGGTGACGTGTCGTACGTGGAGTCGCCCTATAGCTACAACTCTATTACTGACTTCTGTGACAATATCCGTTCTATCCGTAACGTATGGTTGGGATCTACCAACGAGACAGTCCACCAGTATAGTTTCCATTCTTTCTTTGCGAGTGTTCAGAGTAATGCTGTCAACGAGAAAGTGGAAAATGCTTACGCATCTGCCATCGAGGGTATTGGCAACATGCCGTCGCCTTTCGTGAAGTATTGCTGTACCGTCTGGAACATCAACTTCGAGGACGATGAGGATTGGGAAACGGAAGAGTGATTGAGAAATTGAGAAATTGAGAAAATGAGAATATGAACAAACAATCATGTCTATTTATCATGAGTATGCTGGCGGCTTCCGTGCTGTCAGCATGCTCTGACAGTAGCGACAGCATGTCAGGCTTAGGACCGCTGACGCCCGACGAAGAGGTCTTTGGCAAGGCTACTGGAAATTTTACCGCAGAGGAATGGTATCCTGGCGGTGAGTTAGGAACAACGGAGAAGGCCAGCTATTCGGCTATCACGCCTGCTGCTGAACAGGCTGGTATGGAGGAAGACTTCAATACGGGCGAGGGCTTCTTCGAGAAACTCTACACCTTCGAGCAGGAACCCCGTAAGGGCTTGGGGCCTGCTTGGGTGCGCAATTCGTGTATTGCCTGTCATCCCTCGTATGGTCACGGCAAGCGTCAGACGGAGTATCGTGCCAATCAGATTGGCAACGGCTATCTGCTGGTCATCTACCATCCAGACAACAATGCCTATATCAGTGAGGTGACGGGTATGCCGCAGACACAAGCGATGTCGCCCTTCAAGGCTCCTATTGACGAGAGTCAGATTTCCATCGAATGGAAGACTGTGACTGAGATGGAGAGCGGACTGCCCATGCAGTTTGAGGATGGCGAGAAGTATAGCCTGATTTATCCTGAGGTGCGTATTCCGCAGTCGGCCTTCAACACGAACCCCAAACCCGAGAACTACGAGGTGCGTCTGGAGTCGACTATCGGCATCTACGGTACAGGTCTGCTTGACGCGCTGGATGACGAGGATATTGAGGCGCAGTGGAAGAACGAGTCGAAGTATGTTGAGCTGAATCCGGCTATGTGGGATAAGGATGCCAATACATTCAAAGCTTCTGCCTACTATTCTGCCGGCTATAACGACACAGGCTCGCATCGTGGCTCGCACGGACCGTTGAAGCGCTTTACCTATGCCATGACGCGTGGCTCGTTACAGGATGGTGCCGGTGCCAATGCCGTATGGAACATCACCAACGTGACGCGTTCCGATCGTCACTGGCTCTACACCACAGCTGCTTGGGCCAAGGCACAGAGCGAGGATGCCGAGGTCATCAAGTATATCAAGGAACACGGTGCGTCAGAGTCGAGCATCCTGCATCCCTATTATGCTGACGGAACAGACGAAGGTATCGTGGCCCGTGTCAACGAGATTCTGAGCTGTTCGTCGATTGCCAAGAAGGAAACATTCGACAAGTACCTGTTCAGTGGTGCGCCCTATCATGGACAGGACGAGATGAGCGACAAGCAGTACTATCAGTTTATGGTGTGGCATCGCGGCTTGGCCGTTCCTGCAGCCCGCAATCTGAACGACGCCCGAGTGCAACGCGGCAAGGAGCTGTTCTCGAAGATTGGTTGTGCCCAGTGCCATCGTCCGTCGTGGAAGACGGGGGCCGACAATATGTGGGTCGATGCCAGCATCAAGGCGTATGCCAAGAGTGTTGGCAAAGATGCCAACAAGGTGTTGCCCAAATATCCCAACCAAACCATCTGGCCATATACTGATATGGTGCAGCACCGTCTGTTTATGAAAAACGATATCCGTACGGGTTGGTGTCGTACCACACCATTGTGGGGTCGTGGTTTGTCGCGCCAGCTTACCGGCGCTGACGACCGTCTGCACGACTGTCGTGCAAGAACAGTTCTGGAAGCTATCATGTGGCACGGTTATTCGAAGCAGTCTGATGGCTACCGGGCTACGGAGAAATTCTACCAATTACCCAAGGAAGATCGTGATGCTGTCGTTAAATTCATTGAATCCATATAATAACAGCACTCGTTTTCCCGTTTATTAAGCATGAAGAGAATTGTTATCGTATTTTATTTAGTAGTGGTTGCCGTGTTGGCAGCCGCTACTATTGTGGAAAAATATCTGGGCACGGAGTATGTTAGCGAACATATATTCGGGGCTTGGTGGTTTTCAGCCATGTGGGCAGTGCTCACGGCTGTGGCTACGTTTTATTTTATCAAGCGCAAGGTGCGCCGTGCCTCTGTGGTCGTGTTGCATCTCTCGTTTGTCATCATACTGGCTGGTGCTTTGTTAACCCATCTGACGGCTGTTCGAGGTGTCGTTCCACTTCGCAAAGGAATTGCAACCAACGAATACTTGACGCGCGACATGTATCTGCATAAACTGCCTTTTACCATTTGTCTGGAGAACTTTGAAATCAAGTTCTATGAAGGTTCTGATATGCCTTCCGACTATGTGTCGCACGTCACGATAGACGGGAAGCCTTTCACCATTTCGATGAATCAGATTGTCAGCCAGAAGGGCGTCCGCCTCTATCAGAGCGACTATGATATGGACTTACAAGGAAGCATCCTCGCCATGAACAGCGATCCATGGGGAATACCTGTTACCTACTGTGGTTATGCCCTGCTCTTCGTATCGCTTGTCTGGATGCTGATTGACCCAAAAGGCAAGTTCCGTCAGCAGTTGTCCATACTGCGGCAACAACGCTTTCCGCTCGTCATCTTTACGGGTTTATTGCTGTCGTGCTTCATCCTGCTGTTGTATCACTTCCTGGGAAAATACTCTGCGGCAAACCATCCGCTACCAGTGCTTAACTCCCGCTTGTTGCCTCTCCACGTGTCAACAATCATGATGGCTTACACGCTGCTGCTGTTGACATTCATCGTCAGTTTGGTGGGCGTTGCTATGCCGAAACAACGTCAGAAGATGTATCATTTCTCGCAATTCCTGCTATTCCCGGCCCTCATGCTATTGTGTTACGGCATCTTTATCGGCGCCATCTGGGCCAATGTGTCGTGGGGCACCTACTGGTCGTGGGATCCGAAAGAGACGTGGGCGCTTATTACCCTAATGATATATGCAGCACCAGCTCATCGCACTTTCTCGAATCTCTCCACCATGAAGTATCATATCTACATGGCGCTGGCTTTCTTTACCATCCTCATGACTTATCTGGGCGTGAACTATTTTCTGGGAGGTATGCATTCGTACGCTTAGTTGATAACATGTCCTCATCCTATATACGCTAACGACAAAAGAAATGAAAAAATTTTGTGGTTAGCGTTTTTTTTACTACCTTTGCGGCGTTAGAACAAAATATGCATAATCGGCCAATGTCATATCGCAACATATTCCGCAGAATGGTAACAGCAATGATGCTGTTGGTATGTATGACCATACATGCCGAGCGCATGGAGCGTGTATTCTTCTCGTATGATGCCTCGCACGGTCTTGCTGACAATAGTGCTCAAACCATTAAATGTACGAAAACCGGACGTATGCTGATTACCACGATAGGACACGTGAATTTCTACGATGGCGCCAGTTTCATGCATATCGACCCAACAGAAGAGAATGATTTCCCCCTGCCTAAATACACGGGCCATTACCATATCTATTTTGATAGTCAGCATCACCTTTGGGTTAAGGACAAGTATAAGGTGACGTGTGTGGATTTGATGAAGGAGCGTTTTGTTGTGAATGTGGATTCCGTTATCAAGCGTATGGGTATGAAGGAAAAGGTGGAGGATCTGTTTGGCGACACAGAGAACAACGTGTGGTTTATGTCGGATGAGAAACTGTATTGTCCTGAGAAAGAAAAAATTATACCTTTGGCTCATAAAGAAGAACTGCACGACATAGACATCTATGATGAACATATATTGTTGCAATTCTTTGCCAGTGGCGTGGTGTCGGCCTATGACCTTTCGACAGGCAAACATCTGTATGATGCAGCATCCTCAACGAGGAACGACAGGATGACACCTGCTAACTCGTCGGTCATATATCGTGACGGAAGATTCTACTACCAAATTAGGAACTTTGATAAAGATGGTATCTTGATGCGCTTCGATGCCGGTACACGTGAATGGCAGGAACTGATGCATACGCCATACCACTTCAACAATATGGACATGCACGATGGCATTCTGTTTGTGGCATCAGAGTATGGCTATTGGGAGTATAACCCGCTATCCAACGAGAAGAGACATCAGGAAACGCTGAAGATGAGCAACGGACGCAAGTTGCTAACGGATGTCAACACGATAACTTTCGACCGTCAGGGTGGCATGTGGATAGGTACTGAGAAGCGTGGCTTGCTTTATGCCAAGCCCTTTACATCTCCCTTTATGACCTATGGCTGGGATGAACCTGAAGCACTGAAATACTCACAAATGCTGGATCGTTTACCAGAGATTGCCAATCCGGAGCCATTAGGCCGTCACGTCAACTGTAAATTTACAGACAGTCGTGGCTGGACGTGGACTGGTCTCTATACTGGTGTGTTGCTGGAACGCCCTGGTAAGAAGCCTTACTTGTTTACGGTTAAGGATGGTTTGATGAACGAGATGGTGCATAGTGTGATAGAAGATGATGCACACGACATCTGGGCTGGCACCAGTTGTGGTATCACTCACTTGTTTGTCAAAGATAATGAGATTTCGCGCGTAGAGAGTTACTATAGTCGTGACAACGTGCCTAACGAGTCGTTTGTCAACCAGCGTGCCATGAAACTGAACGATGGTACGATAGTTATGCAGTCGCTTGACCATATTGTGACGTTTAATCCCAATCACTTCCATACGGACTCGTTGTCGAGAATGGTGCTCCTCCCTAAACTGATTCGCCTGATGGTAAACGGACGAGAGATGAAGCCTGATATGAAGTTGGACGGCCGCGTGATACTCGACAAAGCTATAACGCGTACATCGGAACTGACTGTAGGATATAACCAAAACTCATTGGACCTGACATTCTCTGGTCTGAACTTCATGCGTCCTACACAGACGTATTACCGTCTGCGTATGCCCGGTTACATTGATGATTGGGAAGTGTATTCATACTATGACCGTAACGGTAATGGCATGGTGGATGAAAACGGAATACTCCATTTGCCACTAATCGGCATGGGACCTGGCAGATATCAATTAGAGTTACAGGTGTCGATGTCGCCTGAAGAGTGGGCGCAGGAGCCTTTTATATGGACCATCAACGTTGAAGAACCTTGGTGGCGCACCAAAGGTCTGTATGCGTTGCTGTGCGTTGTGGGGGCGGTGCTGTTCTTACTGAATTTCTATCATTACAACAGGAATCAGTTACTTCGTATGAATATCAACAATAACGAATCTGAACTACTGCATCGTATCACGACTTATGCCGTACGTTGCAAGTTATTGGAGAACGAGGTTCTGACACCTTATTCGCTTCAGACTGATGGCTCAGTACAAACGGATTCCGCCTTTGCAGAGATTATGATGAAAGTGGTGCCCTTCGTTCAGGATTGTAAGGAGCAAGAGGTCCATTTCAATATGCATCAATTGGCCGAGGTGGCAGGTGTGGATATGACGCAATTCCTTGATGAGATGTCATTGCATCTTAACGATAGTCCGCGTCTTTTGATGCTGAATCTGCGACTGAATAAGGTGGCAGATATGCTTATGGAGACGGATTTCTCGATAGAAACGATAGCTGAACAATTAGGATTTACATCGACGAACTATATGATAGCAAGTTTCTTCCATCACTATCGTATGACACCTAACGACTATCGGAATTCCACGGCCCTATAGGCTACCAGTCTCCACGTACGGTCCATGGGCCCTTTATAGTAAACCATTGCTTGATAGCGGTTTTCTGTCTGATAGAAACTTCCTTCCGAATCGGGTACACCTCCGCTGGGAGTCATATAGTTGTATGAATAATAGCCCTGTTTCAGCAGTAATCGTGTGTAGTAGACGCCATTTGCTCCGTCGTATCGCATCTTATACGTCTCTTGGTCATGATCTGTGGCCCAGTGTCCGCCAATGTATAGGTCGCCTTGATAGGATGTCTTCAGCGCAAAGTTTACCCACACGTATTCACAGGTGTAGTCTGACTCCGAGCGTTCGCTGTTTCTGATACAGAAAGCACCATCGGCATCCACATCTGTCAGATAGTTCTTGCGCGTGGTCGCCATAAAGGGATAGACATCATACTGATGGCCGTCCCAATTAATGTGGTCGATACCCATGGTGGGATGAGTGACGTCCAGCACTTCGAACTTATGATACTCGTTGCCTGCATCGAAAATCAGCGCGCGCTGGTGAGTCCACTCCAATCCCTGCATACTGACTGAGGTCGGACGCAAATCTTTGCGGGCCGTGTCGTCGCGCCAGTTCTGCATGACTACTGTTCTCAGCTCTTCGTCGATATTAGTGATGCGCAGCGAGTTGTAACGCAAGAACATATCCACCTGTTGGTGGCTAACGTTGTGGTCGATGTCCGTATTCGACGACACGTTGAGGCCTAAGTCCATGCGTTGTTCGACAACATAGAACTCAACCTGCATCACTTCCTCGTCACTTTCATCTTCGTCAATGATGGTTATGCGGTAGTTGCCGCTCATCTTCAGTCTGCAGCGGTCATTGGGAATGTTGAACTGGTAGTGCGTATAGGGAAGGGTAGTATTGATGCTGTTCTGATAATCCTCGATGGGATTGTTATTGAATCCTTCCAGCCAATCGCTCTCGAAGAGTGATTCGGAGGTCGTCCAGTCGTATTCGCAATGCTCTATGCGATAACAGAGTCGGTGGAAGTTATGTGATAGTTCGTCGAAACTGACGGTTAGCACATCATGACTGTTCAACTGCATCACGGGACGGTTGAACCAGTCGCCATTCACTGTGCTGGTCAGCGTCTTGAACCTTGGCGACAGGATGCGATTGGCGGCTGTCATCGGCAGTGCCATCAGCATCAGAAACAACAACAACTTTATCTTCATGCTGCAAAGATAGTAAAAGTTTAGAGTTTATAGTTTATAGTTTAGAGAAATTTTGTAAGCGGTAGCAAATTTTTCACTTTTCACTCTTCACTTTTCACTTTATTTTGTACCTTTGCACCCATTATGATAGAAGTAATCATCAAAGACGACGTGTTGCGCCAGGCCGCCGGCGAAGGTATGGATGCCTTTGTGGGCGCATTTGTTGCTGCCATCAAGGAGGCCATAGGTGGACAACTGACGGCTGAAAACATGGGGGAACTCAATGCCGACCAGATTACGCTGCTGGCTTGGGATACCCTGCACGAGGAAGTTATGGACGGTGGTTTCGTACAGCTCATCCATAATGGCTACGGTCCGTTCATCTTTAAGAATCCGCTGGCTAAAGCCCTGAAGTTGTGGGGGCTTCGCGACCTGTCGAAGCTTATCTATAATGCCCATACACTATATTTGAAGCATCATGAGGCTATTGAGCGCGATTGCAACGAGGACGAGTTTATGGCGCTGTTCGAACAGTTCCCTGAATTCGACGACTTTGATGATGAGTTTGTCGAGCAGGAAGAAGCATGGACGGAACAAATTGCCCGTTACGTTGACGAGCACATTGAACGCTTTGCGAACATTAAACATTAAATTTAAGAGTTTGGAGTTTTGAATAAGGAAGAAGAACTAATCAGGAAGAAAAGTCCTGTCAATATACGTAATAAGAAGGCTTCGTTCGAATATTTCTTCATCGAGACCTTTACAGCTGGTATCGTTCTTACGGGTACCGAGATTAAGAGCATCCGTCTGGGTAAGGCAAGTCTGGTTGACACCTATTGTACCATCATGAATGGCGAGATGTGGGTGAAAGGCATGAATATTTCGCCTTACTTCTACGGCTCGTACAATAATCATGACCTGAAGCGTGACCGCAAGCTGTTGCTGACGAAGCGTGAAATCCAAAAGTTGGAGTCCGCTACCAAGCAGACGGGTTACACCATCGTACCGCTGTTGGTGTTCATCGACCCTAAAGGCCGCGCTAAGATGGATATTGCGCTGTGTAAGGGTAAGAAGGTGTTCGATAAACGTCAGACGCTAAAAGAGAAAGAAGACCGGCGCGAGATGGATCGTGTGATGAAGAATGCAAGAGGATTGTAAGATGAAAAGACTGATAACGTTATATTTTATGTTGTTGGCGCTGGTCGTATCGGCGCAGCAAAAACGCGAGTTTCGTGGCGCTTGGATTCAGTGTGTCAACGGTCAGTTTAAGGGTATTGGCACTGAGACCATGCAGCGTACGCTGACCTATCAGCTCAACGAGTTGCAAAAGGATGGCTGCAATGCCATCATATTTCAGGTGCGTCCTGAGTGCGATGCTTTGTATGAGAGTGATTTGGAACCATGGAGCTACTATCTGACGGGCGTCCAAGGCGAGAAGCCCAATCCTTATTGGGACCCTCTGCAGTGGATGATTGACGAGTGTCATCGTCGCGGCATGGAGTTGCACGCCTGGATAAATCCCTATCGTGCAAAGACCAAGTCGCCCCATCAGAACGCAGCCAATCATGTCATCGTGCGCCATCCTGAGTGGACGTTTGATTATGATGGCCTGACGTTACTTAATCCAGCTTATAAGGAGTGTCGCGACTATATCTGCGATGTTGTCAAGGATATTGTAGAACGCTACGATGTCGATGGCCTGCATATCGATGACTATTTCTATCCCTATCCTGTCGCAGGTGTCGAAATTCCAGATGAAGCGCAGTATCGTGCGGCGCCCAATGGTATGAAGAATCGTGATGATTGGCGTCGCTATAATGTTAACATGTTTATTCAGCAGGTTTACGAAACCATCCATGCCACCAAGCCTTGGGTGAAGTTCGGCGTTTCGCCCTTTGGCATTTATCGTAATCAGAAAAGCGATCCCAACGGTAGCAAGACCAATGGTCTGCAGAATTATGACCAGCTGTATGCCGACGTTCTTCTTTGGGATGCCAATGGCTGGATGGATTATTGCGTGCCCCAGCTGTATTGGGAGATTGGTAATAAGGCTGCCGACTATGACGAGCTGATTCACTGGTGGAATCGTCATCTGACGCGTACGCCACTGTATATCGGAGAGGATGTGGAACGAACTGTGAAGTATCCGGACCTGACAAACAAGAGCCAACATCAGTTGGCAGCCAAGATGGCCTTGCATGCAGAATTGCCTCGTATTCAGGGTACAGTACTATGGTATGCCAAGGCAGCCGTTGATAATGTCGGCAACTATGGCACTCTGCTGCGCAACAACTACTGGCGTATGCCTGCTTTGCAGCCCCTGATGCCACATATAGATAAGAAGGCACCAAAGGCACCTCGTAAGTTGAAGGCGGTACGTATGGACGATGGAGAACATGTATTGTTCTGGATGCCTCCAAAGGGTAAAGGTTGGCAAGACGAAGCAGCGAGCTATGTGGTCTATCGTTTTGAGAAAGGTGAGCCGATTAATATCGACGACCCTTCAAAGATTGTGAAGGTAACCACCGATTGTCTTTACATGATTCCTGCTGGCCAATCTGGCCGTTTTACGTATGTCGTGACCGCTCTTGATCGCATGCAGAACGAGAGCAAGTTAGCGAAGGTAAAGGTTAAATTGTAATCTCACCTCTTTGTCATGCTATGTCGAAGATATTCTGGAATCCACTCATACGGAAGATTTCAGCAACCTCCTCATTAAGGTGAGTTACGCGGATGGTACCACCTCGTATTTCGCTGGCTCGCTTCAATTGCATGAAGAAGCGCAGACCGGGAGAAGATATGTACTCCAGTTTGGAACAGTCTATTTCCAGCATTTTGTCTGCCAGTTTTACTACTTCGTTCAATTCACCAGCCAGTTCTGTTGTAGCTGTCGAGTCCATTTCGCCAATTAGACATACCCGTATGTTTTGATTGTTAGGAATAACATGGATTTGCATATTATATTATATATTTTTTGTGATTATTAATTGATTTCTCTCGTTCGTATACTGATAATGAAGCTCGTCTGCAATCTGCCGTAGCAGGCTAATGCCCAAGCCTCCTATCTGCCGTTCCTCGATGACCTTCGATGTATCGCTTTCACTGCTTGTCGGATCAAAGGGCATGCCGTCGTCCGTTAGGGTAACGTTGAGCGTTGAGTGTTGGTTGAACGTTGCACGTTGAATGTCTAACTTAATCTCTGTCGCATGAGAATAACTTATGATATTTACCACAGCTTCTTCAAGGGCTATTTCAAGTTTCTTGAGCGTACGTTTCTCTATGCCGATACACACGCCGTACTCATGTAGCGTGCGGCGAAGCAATGGCCATTGTTCTAAGTGGTTAGGTACACATAGCGACACAGTTTGCGCCTCACTCTTTTTCTGAATGGTCATAAGCGTGATGTCATCAGTCGGCTCAGCATCACCGATATATTGTTTCACGGCTTCTAACAAGTCGTTATCATGTGCTATGATGTCTTTCCATTTCTGTTCGCCCATCATCTTCTTCGCAGCATTACGTGCCTCAGTCACACCGTCGGTATAGAGTATCAGTTTCTCGTCCTTGCCGAGCATACATCCCTCTTCCACAAACTTAAAATTCTCGTCATAACCAAGAGGAATATTAGGTGTCATCTTAATGCTTCTGACGCTGCGATCTTTACTTAGCACCAAAGGATACACATGCGCTGCATTACAATAAAGCAACTGGCCGGTAGGTATATGTAGGCGCCCTATAAACGCCGTCACGAAGGTAAGCAAAGGATTGTTGTCGCTCAGCACGGCGTTCATCTCTTCCGTGATGGCCTTAGGTGAATTCTGGTGTCCTAAGGCGGAACGGAACAGGTTGACTGCAGCAGACATAAACATCGTTGCAGGCACACCCTTTCCGCTTACATCGCCGATAATGAACCATAAGATGTCACCCTGACGACAGAAGTCATACAGGTCGCCACCAACTTCACGCATCGGAAGTAGGTCAGCATGGACCGTAACAGACTCGTCTTGCGGGAAATCATGACGCAGAATGCCCATCTGAATGCCGTTAGCGATATGCAGCTCACGGGCCATTACCTTTTTGTCGGTTTCCAAACGTGCGTTTTCCTGCTGGTCGCGAAATATACGACGGACAAACACGCCTATCAACAAGGTACCAATTACAAAAATGACAAACGGCATCAGCACACCCAACCAGACACTCTTCCATACAAGCGTTTTGGGCACGGCAATCACCATATCTATGTCTACCGAATCGAGCGTCAGGCGGGATATAATCCAATTGTCTTTAGTCAGACGTTCCGAGTTGTCATTAGTCGTCAATACCGTACCGTCGGAACTGTAGATGATACATACTGCTTCGTCGAAAGGCTTGAGTTCCTCCAGCAACTGTTGCATCCATTCGAGGCTGAAATCAACGTTGATCACGCAGATCAGGTTGCCCGCATTGTCCACGAAATTATCTGAGTATGTAAATATTGTCTTGTCAATGACACTGCTCCAGTATGGCTTACTCCAATAACCATTCTTCCCACTTGTCAGCGCACCTTTATACCATTCTCGCTGGAAATAGTCGAAGTCACTGCCGTCCGCTATCATCGTTTGAATGCTGTCATTGAGCCGATACGAAAATGGGCCGAACCATTTTCCTTTTTGGGGATAGTAGCTTTCAGGAAAACAGACACCTACAGTATAGCAACTCGGATAGCGCTTCAACAGGTCGCTGGTGCCTTTGCCCATGTTGTCCGGTTCCGACATGTTATCTTCCACGAAATGTTCCATATGCTCAACCACTTCGTAAGCGTCGTACAGTTCGAAAAGCACCTTCTCGTGCACAATCTGTATCTTCAGGTCAATACGCTCCTGTATGTGAAGCCTGGCCTGACGATACGACACTACAAACTGCGCCCCCATGCCAAGGATTAGGAACAATGCTGCAACTATGTGAATATATCTGTACCGCATACTACTCACTTTTCATTTTTACCTTATTTAAAAGTAATGTAAGGTCGGATGCCGACAAGGTCCAGCACATCGAGGACATCATTGCTGCAGTTCAAGAACACAATCTCGGGGTTGTCACTTAAGTTTTTCTTACAGTAGAAAATGACCCGGACTCCACTGCTTGAAAGGTATGTCAGACGCGTGGCATCGAACACAACCTTCTCTACGACCTGGCTCTTATATGAGATCAACTCTTCCAACAGTGTTGGCGCATTGTCTACAGCCAGCTCCTTACCTAGTACTATAGTCAGCACAGAGCCATCCTTTTTTACTTCATAATCTCTCATATCCTTCAATTCTTCAATTTATAGTTTCACCAGCGGACACGCCAAAATGACAGCGGCGACACCAGTGACGGTGATGATGATGGTCAGGGGAATGCCAATGCGCATGTAGTCTGAGAAACGGTAGCCGCCAGGACCATAGACCAGCATGTTTGGCGACGCTGCAATTGGTGTAGAGTACGAGGCGTTTGCGGCAATCATCAATGCCAGGAGGAAGGGGGCGGGCTCGTAGCCTATTTGAACTGCAGCATGATACATGATGGGGAAGAACATTGCGGTAACAGCCACATTCTCGACAATCTGGGTAATCAACATGGCTGCCAGACACACACCAAGCATAATCATGACGGGATGCGAGCCAACCGTGCTTATGACTCCGAAGGCTATCTTCTGCGCTATTCCCGTTTTCGCTATTGCTGAGCCAAGCACGATGCTTCCCGCCAGACTCATCAGCGCACGCCAACTGACAGAGTCCATGGCCTGATTGATGGTGCAGCAGCGGAATGTCAGCATAGCCAAGGCTGCCAGCACCGTACCCTGTAGCAGTGATACCACATTCAGGGCCGTGAGCACCATCATCGACGTCATAATCAGCGAAGAAACAATGGCGTTAGGACCAATTTTAACTATCTCCTGGAAGTCGGAGAACTGTAACTGCGATGCAAGGCTTTGGGTGTATGTGTTTGTCTTGCGCGGACATTCGAAGAGCAAGGTGTCACCCGCTTGCAACTCAACCTCACGAGGTGGCGCTTCGATGCGCTTGCCGCGTCGTGCCACCGCCACCAGTATCAAGTTGTTGTCGCGCTCTATCGTGCTACCGCCGATGGTTTTACCGATGAGCTTGCTATAGAAATTGACAAAGGCGATACGCAGCTCGTAATTCTTGTTGATTTCGTTCATGGAACGGATGGGATGGTCGGAAACCACCAGATTGTGAGTCTCTTTCAACTCAAGGATTTCGTCAATCTGTCCTGCATAGACCAGACGGTCGCCGCCCATTACGAATTCATCCTCGCTGAGCACTGACGGGTCATGGTCAAAATGACTGATGGCTATCAGGTTACCGCCTTTTACGTGGAATAGTCCAGCCTCGCCCAATGTCTTAAGAATGTTCGGATTATCGGATGGCACCCGCAGTTCCACCGTGTAGTCGAACGCTGCTTCGAAAGCCTCCTCAGGTGCCCTACGCTCTGGCAACCATCGGCGCATGACAACGAGAAACACAATGCCAACAGCCAGGCACAGTGCGCCAGGCACGAAGATTGAAAAGATGTTCATGGACCTGCCAGTGACTGTTTCGTAGAGATCAGCGACGATGATGTTAGTCGATGTACCAATGAGCGTCAATACGCCACCCATCTGAACCGCATATACCATCGGCAGGTACAACTTCGACGGTGCTACGTTCAACTTCCTTGCCCACCGTTTCAATACGTTGCCGAAGAGCATAGTCAGCATCGTGTTGCTGAGGAAGGCGCTCAACATAGAAACTGGCATCATCATGCGTACCAAAGCCGTTGGATAACGGTTAGGCAATCCGAACACATGCTTCATCACCCATTGCAAGACGCCAGTATAGCGCAGACCAGCCATCACAACGCCCAGAACACCTGTGACGACAACAGTACCCGCGCTAAAGCCTGCACATGTCTCCTTCGCATCAAGCACGCCTGTAACGAACAGCACACCGATAGCGATGAGCATGACGGCATCAGTACGCACCTTTGTCAACAACATGACAACGATGACTGCCATTACCGTGACGATGGTAATCCAGGCATCTATACCGAGGCCCCACAATTGGATAATGTCATATTCCAGTCCCATTGTACTTTTTTAATCATTGTTATATAAATTTTTTTTCACTTTATCATCACCTATTTCAGTTTTTCGGAAATATTCTATACATTAAAGAAATTAATGGGGGAACATCGCGCCGACTGGACTATAGCTTGGTGTCGATGGTCTTTAGTGCCTTCAAATGCAGCACGCTACCCACCAGCATAAAGACGGTAGCAGTGGCCACCAGCGTCTGGAAGATGCTGGCAGAGGTGAACTTGGCCATATACAGACTCTGTATGGTTAGCACGCCTAACAGGGCCGCTATGCTGTAGAGGGCGTTGAACAGGCTGGTATAGACACTCTTCTTCTCTGGTTCAATCACCATACTGTTGCGCAAACAGTAGATGTACATACCGCTGAAGCCGAAGCCGAACACGAACATCATGACGGCTATCTCGATGATGTCGTGATGACCCGTCACGAGACGATAGATGAGTGCACTGACTGTTGCCAGCAACACAATGACCTGATGGAAGATGAAAGTGGCACGTGATCCATACCGTTTCTGGATATACATGATGGGGAAACGCCCCAGGAAGGCACCAGCAACATAGACCATGATGATGCCACCCAGCTGGGCTGCACTCAACCCTAACTCGTCAACAAACAAGAAGGATACAATAGCCATGTAACCGCCGTCGAACCAGGCCATCCATGCCAACGAGAAGCTCAGCGGCAGCAACGGCGAATGGCCGATGACCTGCCTATACTCACGCAGCGTCTTCATGGGGGAGAACTTGGCCTTGACCAAAGGTCGAGCCTTCTCACGCTCGGCAGAGTCGATGCAAGCATCACTCTGCTCTCGCTTAATCGAAGCCTTGGGCTGAGCCTGGTCTTGTTGCTCCGTCCGTTCCACGATGCGGAACATACTGATGGCTGCCAGCATAACAAGACTCAGCACACCCAAGACGATGAAGCAGTACTGCCAGGAGACAAAGTCGGCAATGACGCCGCCTACCGACGGAGCAAGGATTGGCGCAATGGTAATCATGACAGTGTACCAGCTGAGACGGCTGGCCAGATTATCCTTGTTCGAGATGCCTGCTATCCAAAGCTGCATGGTTAGCATGATAGTGGCTCGTGAAACGGCCTCCACAATCTGAGCCAAGTCGAACACATAGATATTCGTCGCTATAGCACTTAATACACAGCTGATAGTGCAGATGACCAGTCCCGCCTGCGCCAAACGACGCGACGTAAACAGGTCGGCAAAGGCCGCAAAGCAGAACATACAGATGATCATGCCTGAGCGGCTGAACACCATGTTCGATGACATAACGGCCTCTGCCACGCCTAAATCCCGTGCAATATACGACGTTGCCGGAACGAAGATGGAGTTGGCTGAGATAACGATGATAGCCGCCGTCATCATCAGCGTCCAACTGATATAGAAACGATTGTTCGTGGTCATAATCTGATGTCTGATGTCTGATGTCTGATGGAAGATGGATGATGTGGGATGGTCAATTTTCAAAGAAGCCAAAGCCACCGATGGCGGTGAGCATGCGCTCGACGTAGTCCCATGAGGTGGGCGACCAGCGGAAGTCAAGACGATAGAGCACTTGCGTTGTGTAGTTGTTGTCACGACGCACGTCGCTGGTCTTCTGTCCGTGGGCCACGTCCTTATAGGCCAGCAGGGCAGCCATCTGCTTGGCTTTCTGCGGGTCTTGGCCTGCCTCGTCCATAGCCTTTTGGAAGTCCTCCTGCTCGACAAAGCGTATGCCTTGACCGACGGTGGCCAGTCCGCTGAGCACATCGCCCAGGAACTGGGCATGGATGTTGTATGGATGGAATACGGTACAGTCCTTCGGCGTAGTGGCCAGCAGCACAATGGCACGGGACACTTCGTTGATGGGTGAGAACTCTACGCCCGTGTTGCACATCTCGTAAGGACAGCAGCCCAGCATGTTGTAGATACGGATACGGCCCATGAACGAGTTGGTCGAGAAGTTGGCCTGAAACTCACCATCGGTAGAACGTGCGGCCAGATTGCCTACACGCATGATCTTGGCAGTCAGCCCATGCAGAGCCACGGCATCGAGGATGAGCCGCTCGGCCATGAACTTCGAGTGGATGTACTTGTTGCCAAGGAACTGGCCCATGTAAAGACGCTGCTCAGTGAAGACCGTCGGCAACTTGTCGCTCAGTGCTTCCATGCTATCGCCTACCCACAGACCGCGGGTGCTGGCGGTAGAGACGTGTACCAGCTTGGCATCATGCTTCAGGCAGAAATCGACACAACGCTGGGCACCGCCGATGTTGACATCCTCAATCTCTGTGCCTTCTGAGAAGTGCTTTACGATAGCGGCACAGTTAAAGACGGTGTTGATGCTGGCGGCATCGTCGACAACAGTGCAGAGGTCTTCGGTAACATCGCCGAGGATGACGTGCAGACGGGTGCCAAAGATTTCCTTGAATGAGTTGGCGAAGTAGTAGAAGAGCAGGGTGCGCAGGCGACTCTCAGCTTTATCCTGTGTCTTGCCACGTACCAGACAGTAGATGTTTTCAGCATCGCTGTCAATCAGCTCACGAAGAATGTGGATGCCCAGATAGCCGGTGGCACCGGTCAGCAGAACATTGCCAAGCGGTAGTCGGTTACCGGTACGGAAGGCGTTGAGGGTGTTGCGCTGCAGCAGGTTGTCGATGGCGGTATAATCGTAGTCGGCAACGGGGTCGGCTTCGGCGGGTGAATCGCCGGTTGCTGTCGCACCCGTAATCAGCGTAGCAAGCTGGCGTGGGGTGGGGTTGGCAAAGACGTCGCCGTAGGCCACATGCATGCCAGCCTTGTCGGCCTCGATGATGACGCGGGTAACAACCAGCGACGTACCACCGAGTTCGAAGAAGTTATCCGTGGCACCCACGCGATCCATCTGCAGGATACCGGCAAAGATGTCGCAGAAGGTCCGCTCGGTGTCGTTGGCAGGTTCCTCGTAGGCACTCGTGACAGCCAGCTGCGGTTCGGGCAGGGCTTTCACATCCGTCTTGCCGTTGGGGGTCATCGGCATTTCCTCCAGTTGCAGGTAGGCCGTTGGCACCATGTACTGAGTCAGGCTCTTGGATATTTCAGCCTTCAGGGCATCTGGGGCTATCTCGCGATCGGCGGTATAGTAGGCACAGAGGTGTTCTTTGTCGTTCAGCTTGCGAATCATGATGACCACCTTCTTGATGCCTTCCACCTTCAGCATGACGTTCTCGATTTCGCCCAACTCAATGCGCAAGCCACGGAGCTTGATCTGGTGGTCGGTACGGCCAAGGATGACGATATTGCCGTCAGGCAGCCACTTGGCGTAGTCGCCCGACTTATAGATGCGCTCGCCATGATACTCAACGAAGCGCTCACGGGTCATCTCGTCAAGGTTGTTATAGCCTCGGGCCACACCGCGACCGCCGATATACAATTCGCCTACCACGCCGGCTGGCAGTTCGTTGCCGTCAGCATCGACGATGAACTCCTTGACGTTCAGCTGCGGCTTGCCGACGGTCACCAGTTCGGCATGGGTCAGTTCGGCATTGTTTGAGGCCACGGTAATCTCTGTGGGACCGTAACAGTTGAAGATACGGGCCTTGGTGACACTGCGCATCAGCGTGAGCAACTGGTCGGAGAACTTCTCGCCACCGGCACGACAGATGTTGACTTTTGCGATGGCCTCGCAGAAGTCGGGACTGGTGAGCCACGTCATCCAACGCGACGGTGTGCCGCTGACCATATTGATTTGCTGTTCATTGATGAGATGTGCCAAGTCGAGTGGGTTGTTGGCCTGTTCCTCAGTGGCGAGAATCAGCGTCTTGCCGTTGTAGTAGCACATGCCGATGTCCTGTAGGGCTGCATCGAACGAGATGGTCGTCACGCTCAGCATGCGTTTGGCATCGGTCAGCACGGCATTGGCAAAGACATTGGCAGGATGGCCATATAGGTAGTTGCAGATGCCTTGGTGGCGCAGCATGACGCCCTTTGGACGGCCTGTGGAACCTGATGTGTAGATAAGGTATGCCAGGTCGTCGGGGGTGATTGAGAGTGAAGAGTGAAGAGTGAAGAGTGAAGAATCAGAAGCGATGAGGTCTTCGACATTGATGGCTTTGTCGGCAGGGACGCTGTCCATACGGTCGGCTGTGGTGATGATATAACGGGCCTCACTGTCCTCAAGAATCAGTTTGATGCGGTCGGCGGGATAGTCCGGATCGCAGGGGATATAGGCTGCTCCAGCCTTCAGTACGCCGAAGAGCGAGAGAATAAGCCGGCTGGTACGCGGCAATAGCAGAGCCACGCGGTCGCGCTCCTTGACACCACGCTGGTGCAAACCGGCAGCAATGCAGTTTGTGATTTCATCCATCTCTTTGTAGCTGAACTTAGCATCGCAGGCTACCAGGGCTTCGTGCTCGGGCTGCGTCTGTGCAAAGTGGCTGATACAGTCGTGGAAGAGCCTGAACGGTGCATCACCTGTAGCTGTCTGGCGCAGGTGTGACAGTTCGTTTTCCTGGTTCTTGCTGACGATAGAGAGCTGGCGTACCTTCGCTTGCGGCTGTGCCATCATGCGTTCGGCAACGGCGACGATGCTTTCGGCCAGTGCCTGGCCTAAGCGGTCGGAGTAGATGGAATCGTCGTACTCCACGACCACGCCACGGTCCTCTATCTTGATATTGATCTTGAACATGGGGACGTTCAGGTCAAGAAGCTCTTGACTGACAGGCTTGTCGCCGACGGTGTACTGAGACAGCACACCAACCTGGTAAGCATAGGCAATAGCTGGACGGAAGTCGTAGTCGGCAGCGATGCGTGCGAAGGGATAGTCCTCGTGGCTCAGTGTCTGGTCGATGTTCTCACTGGTCTGCTTCAGGAATTCGCTCACAGTGACGTCGCTGACGTTGATGCCGAGGGGTAGGGTGTTGACGAACATACCTACGGTATCGGCAATCTTCAGGTTCGAGCGGCCGCTGCTGACGGTGCACAGCCAGGTCTCACGGTTGTTTGTGTAGCGTGAGACGACATAGCTTGTGGCTGCAAGCATCAGGTGAGCAGGGGTGATGAATGTTGAAAGTTGAGAGTTGAGCGTTGAGAGTTGGCGCCCAAGTGTCTCAAAGGGTATGGGGCACACGGCCTCGCCGATGACGCCCTGGCGGTCGGTCTTAGGCAGGTCGGCGGGAATTTCGCTGGCTCCCTCGCAAGTCTGCAGCTTTTCGGCGAAGAACTGCTGTGAGGCGCGGAATGTATCGCTGTCCTCAGCCCGCTGCTGGTCGGCAACGAAATCGAAATAAGTGTAGGTCTCTTGTTCAACGGGAGAGCCATTGAGGGCACTGTTGATTTGGCGGATGAACAGGTCGGCAGAACCGCCGTCGAATACCAGGTGGTGGACGTCCATCAACAGGTGGACACCGCTTTCAGTCTTAACCACCTCAAAGCGATAGAGCGGTGCCCGTTGAATATTGAACGGGCGCACGTACTCTCGTTTATAGGCTGTCAGTGCCTCGTCGCTCATCTCTGTGACAGGCACTTCCACAGCTACGCCGTCCGCTAACGTCTGAATGATAGCATCTCCCTGCGTCGTGAAGTGGACGCCCAGTTCGGGATGGGCCTCGACGACCTGTCTGACGACATCGGCCAGCTGGTTAGCCTCGATACCGGCAGGATAGCTAAGCAGACATGCCGTATTATAGATGGTAGAAAGTGGATTCTTCAGACACTCGAAATAGACACCCGTCTGAGCGTAGGAAAGATGAACGGCCTCACCCCCGACCCCTCTCCAAGGGGCGAGGGGAGTTGCTGCACCTTGGGATAATATCTCTTTCTCAATGGTCTTCACCGTAGCGCTCTTGACCAGTGCTCTCGCATCAAGGGTTACACCATAGTGCTTGTTAACCTGAACAGCCAATTTGATGGCCGATACTGAGGTCAGTCCGACATACAGCAGCTGTGTGTTAATGCCGAAGTCCTCTGTACCGATTTCCTTGGCGATGATTTGGTGCAGCTCACGTTGCAGGTCGTTCTCAGGCTGTTGCATGTCGTCAGATGACAACCGTGGAGCACTGCGGACAGGTTTCGGCAACCGTTCACGGTCAACCTTGCCATTGTTGTTACGTGGTATCTCGTCTATCTGCATCACCACCTCAGGCACCATGTACTCAGGCTTCAGAGCTGCCACATGCTGCTTGATGGCTTCAGCGTCGAGTGTGCCGTCACCTGTGACGTAGGCCACGATATAGGTGCCGTTCAGCGTGTCGCTGGCCGACTGTAGGGTTGCTTCTTTCACACCAGAACAGGTGAGTACGGCGGCCTCGACCTCGCGCAACTCTACGCGGAAGCCGCGAATTTTGACCAGGCCGTCGCGACGGCCTGCGAACAGCAGGTTGCCATCGGCATCACGACGCACGAAGTCGCCTGTGCGGAACGCCCGTTCATAGCCTTCTTCATGGGCGGTGTTGAAGGGATTCTCGATAAAGACATTGGCGGTCAGTTCGGGATGGTTCAAATAGCCGCGACAGAGCTGCGGACCGCTGAGCCACAGTTCGCCAGCCTCACCGTCGGCCACTGGCTGGCCGTCCTCGCCGACAATGTACAGCCGGTAGGTGCCGGGAGCCTGACCGATGGGCACGTTCGTCTCGTCGCCTTTCACGACGTGACACGTTATCATGCCGCAACATTCCGACGAACCGTAGATGTTCAGGAACGTCAGACCAGATGTCGGCGTCACAGGTTCCAGTTTCTCGCCGCCGACAGAGAGGAAACGTAGCGTCGGACAGTCGTACAACGTCACAAACTGACGGCCCGTCATGGTGCTCATGATGATATGTGTGATGGCATTGTCGTTGATGAACTGTGACAAACGCACGAAGTCGAAGCGGATGTCCTCAGGGATGATGTAAAGTGTACCGCCCGTCGAGAGTGTACCGAAGATGTCGTGCACGGTGGGGACGAACGAGAAACTGGCATACGATGCTACGCGGCTGTTGCTGTCGAGTCTCATAGTGACTTTTGTCTCTTCAGCATTGTAGCTGATGTTGCCTTGTTCTATCATACAGCCCTTGGGCTGGCCCGTAGAACCACTGGTGTAGATAAGCAGAGCCAAAGCCTTGGCGTCAACCTCTTGCAAACTGGCGGCAGGTGTCTCGGCAACTGTCAGTTCATCGGTATAGAGAATGGGTACTCCTCTACCATCGACCATCAACCTTCCACCATCGACCATCAACCCGCTCTCAGCCAGTACCTCACGATCGGCAATCAGCAATTTGGCACGGCTGTCGCTCAGCATGAAGTTCAGGCGCTCAGCGGGATAGGCCGGATCCAAAGGCATATAGGCACAGCCCGCTGCCAGTACACCCAGAGGGGCGACGGCGAGCCACTGGTTGCGGGGAATCAGAATGCCTACGACATCCTCTTTGCCCAGTCCGGCTTGTGTGATTTGATGTGCAATGCCATTGGCCTGTGCCATCACGTCACGATAAGTATAGCTCACGTGATTATATACGACTGCGATATTTTCAGGCGTCAATGAGGCCTGATGCTTAATTATATTAATAATGGGAGTCATATTTATAGTTTAATTATTGTTTTTTTTGTATTAATACTTAGAAATTTACCATTTTGTGGTGAACAGACTGGGCGATATGACCAGTGAGAACCATCCCCATCGTGCTCTTTTCGAACCTTCACCTTGTTTCAGACGGTCCATCGTTTCTGTGCCCATCATCTGGGTATAGGCAGCAGTCAGTGAAATATCTTTTGTGAACTGATAGGAAGCTTGCAACTCGATGCTGTGGCCCAGTGTGCGATTAAGACCACTAAGTTCGGTGGCTACTGCAAGATAGTGATAATTGGCACTACAGCTCAACTTGCTGATGGGATTGCCGAAGATGCCGATGTAGGCATTCTGCAGTCCAGGCGTGAAACCATTGGTATAGGCACTCTCATAGAAATAGTCCATGATGCCATAGAATTTGGCACGTGAACCGTAAAGGGGCATGAAACCTCCAATCTCGTCATGACGCACCATAACCAGTGGTCCTCCATAAGCTACTGGCACATAGTCGTCGCCGCTCAGATAGTCGTAACCCAATGTAAAGCCAATGTTGTCAGTCGGAGTGACGGTAGCCTTCACGCTGGCCATCGAAGCTTTGATAGGCATATATTTCTTATTCGGAAAAACCATCTTTCCACCCTGTCTGTAGTACGAGCCTTCCAACGTCAGGTGCTTGGGATGAAAGTTGATATAGCCACCATACAACTGCTGATAGACGGTAGATGGCGGATTGTCCTTATACTGCGGTGACTTGGTGTCGTTTATACCTGCCTGCATACCCATATTCATAAAGAGCAACGAGGCGCCTAACGGGAACTTGGGCACATCGTAATGATACCACACCGTCTGCATGGTCTTGTAGGGCTGTGCACCGCCATCGTAATAAGTACTACTATAGACTTGGTCAGAAGTCTGATTGTAGGCCAGTATGACGTGCAGCTTATGCCCATAGCCTTCATAGCCTACACGGAGAGCATCATGCGACTTAGCTGCTATTGAGAAGTCGTTAGGACCGATGATGCGTTCGTCGTCATAGCTCAGCGCAATGCGACCAACCTGTGCAAACAGCCCATTCTTGGCTGACATCTTCACCCACCCCTCATAGAGGTTGAGGCTCTGATTACCATTCGTGCCCCATATAGCCTTGTTCTGGATGACAGCATGGACTTGCACCCCTGGCCGCTCATAATCTACATTCATACGCAGACGTCCGAGCAGGAAATGCGAACGGTCTTCATCTGGTTTGTTCTCATTGGCTCTGGGCAGGCCTCCACCACACGTTTCTCCGTGTGTCATGTAATTCATCCCGATGCTTAAACGGTTCGTCTGTGATGAGTCCGACTGTGCCCAACAACCGGCGGACGCTACAAACAGTAGCATCGTGAAATACGCTCTCATAGGCTGTATGATTAGGTTATTCGAACTCGAAGATACTGATAAAACCTGTCAATTTGAAGACGTTCTTGATGTCGTCGTTCACACCGCGCATCAATACCTTGCTGCCACTGGTCTTGGCTCCCTTCAGGATGCTCAGCAAAATGCGCAGACCACTGGAGGCAATATACTCCAGGTTTGTGCAGTCGATGATGACGTCCTTGCCGTTACTCTGATAGAGTGGTTTTAATACTTCTTCGGCCTCAACAGCTGCTGCGGTGTCCATTTCTCCTTCTAACGTGGCAATGATTTTGCCGTCGATTTCTTCAATTTTAGTGTTCATAATCTTTTTATTAAATGTTTTTAATTAATGTAAGTACATTCTTTCCGTTTTCGCGTTCATAGTTGATGGCGTCCATCAGCTCACGCACCAGCAGAATTCCCAGTCCGCCTATCTGGCGGTCTTGGGCCGATAATGATGTGTCTGCTTTCTCTTTCGCTGTGGGGTCGAAGGCAACACCAGAGTCGATGATGATAGTCTTCAACGTCTTACCGTCGAACATGATGTGTATCTCTATGTCACCCTCTTGTCCGGCAGGGTAGGCATAGTCAATCACGTTAACCACTGCCTCCTCGACAGCCAGGCGCAACTGGCGGGCCAAAGATTTCTCAATGTCCAGCTTCTCCATCACCGATTTCATGAATGTGCTGAACTTCGTCACTTCATGTACGTCGTTCTTAATCAGTAGCGTCTCAGTCAGCGTACTCTCGAAGTGCTTCGGTGTATAGTGAATGGCCATCATCGTCAGGTCGTCGCTCTGCTCGGCATCGCCAACAAACTCGTGTACCTTGTTGGTGATGGTTTCCAACAGCTGCTGGGGCAGAAGCTGGCTGCTGGCGGCAAGCACTTCTTCTACGCGCTTGATGCCAAACTGCTTGTGCTTGAAGTTCATGGCCTCCGTCAGCCCGTCTGTATAGAGGAAGATGGTGCTGTCCGGTGTCATCTGCGCCTCCTGTATTCCATAGTTCGTGTCTTCAAACACGCCCACGGGCAGGTGGGGGTTGACGTCGAGCATCAAACATTTGCCATTGGTCATGAGCAAAGGTGCGTCGTGTCCTGCATCGCAGTAGCGCAGACGACCAGTTGGCAGGTCGAGCACACCGATGAACATCGTCACGAACATGTTGGAGTCGTTGCCACGACAGGAAGCTTCGTTAATGGCTTGCATGATGCGGGCAGGATTGTTCTCGTGAGCCGAGAAGGCACGGAACAACGAATGGATGACGCTCATCACCATAGCCGACGGGACGCCCTTGCCACTCACGTCGCCGATGCAGAAGAACAGCTTCTCGTCGCGGATATAGTAGTCGTACAGGTCACCGCCTACCTCGCGTGCAGGCACCAGCGAACTGTAGATGTCCATGTTGTCATGTTTCAGGAGGTCGTGGGGCAGCATGTTCTGCTGTATCTCGCTGGCGACGTGCAGCTCTCCACTGATACGGCTCTTTTCGGCATTCGCCTGACGCAGACGCTCCAGGTTACGAGAAGTACGCCACACGATGAACCCAATCAGGACAAGACCGGCTATCACCAGCGTCAGTAGATTCCGGCGTACCTTGGCTAACTTGCTGAACACATCCTTGTCGTCCAGCGCACTGATCAGAACCCAGTCCGTATTGCCGCCTACAGGGTGGTAGAACACATGATGCTCATCGCCGTTCTCGTCTTCGAAGACGAAGTTGCCGTTCTTGTCTAAGTCTGTCCGCACCTGTTCATATACCTTCTGGAACAAGGGACCATCGTTGCCAGCCAGCAGATGACCTTTGCCCGTCACGAGAAAACGCTGGTTGCTCTTGTATATTTTCTCCTCCTCCATGATGGCGTCCAGCCAATCCAGCGAGATGTCGGCATATACTACACCAACAATACGACCCTTTTTATCGTGTATGGGGACACTATAAGTGGTTATGATGGTCTTGGCACCCTCATTGTCAAGATACGGTTCGCACCAATGAACTTTATCTTGCGTGACAGAAATATGGTAATATTCGTCTTGGATACGATCTCCAAAACGTCCCAGTTGCATGGACACAATAGAGTCTTCTCCCCTGCGCACGGAGTATGGTTCGTAACGCACACCCTCATGTGGATAGTAGTTGGGGACAAAAGCAATACCGCTACCCCAGAAGGAAGGGTTGTTTTTTACCATTCGTTGGGCAATGTCGTACATCCATTCCGGCTCTTCCAAACCTTCAGCCACTACCCACGACATATTGTCCATGGTCACTTCAACCTTGGCCAGTTTGTTGCGTATGCAGAGGTAGATAGCATTCATTTCGCGCTCAATCAGTTTCTCTACCGTCTTGTGGATGATGTTCTGTGCGGAATAATACATCACACCCGACACCAGTTCCACCAACAATGCGGCAGCAATGATGTTGACCAGGCTGATATTTGCTTTCAAGAATCTACTTAATCGTTCCCCTATGGATTCCTTCTTAACCATTCCTGTTTTTTAATGTTTGTAGGTAGTTGTATCTTTGTGTTAGAATTTAACCGCAAAATTAATAAAAACATCTAATTTCTGCAAATTTTGATAAGTTTTTTTATATAATTAACATTGACTGTTCGTCTTAGTACCGTTCTTCTTTGGCATATACATGCTATAATAATAAGAAAAGAGCCGGGCTACCCAATGGTTAGCCCGACTTTTTTTCATCTCACATCTTCACGCTTCACCGGCGCCAGCCGATTCTTCGACTAAAGATCGAAGTGTGGCGTTGCATTCTTCACGCTTCACTCTTCACTTAGAAAGGTCCATGACCCATGCACGAGGTCGTTGTAATGGCCGTCAGGAAGGCTGTGAGAGCGGCTACTACAACCTTCACCGCTACCTCAACAATACGATTAGTCTTCATAATTCCTCATTTTCTCATTTTCTCAATTCCTCAATTTAAAGAGTTGCCCTCGCGGGCAAACTCTTTAATTCTCGTTCGGCTCATCGTCGCCGTTTCCGCCTCCGGAATTACCGCCTCCTGAGTTTCCACTCCCCTCGCCCGTTGGAGAGGGGCTGGGGGTGAGGCCGCTCTCGTTGTCTTCAACGTTTCCGTCGTCATCGCTGGTCACGCGCTTCACCTCCTTGCCGTCGCGGTCGAAGCAGGTAATCTGCACGGCGGTGTTCTTCAGCTCGTCCTTCAGGTCCACGTCGGGGGTGAAGATGATGCGGCGGGTGGTAATCAGGTTCGACTTCACGTCCTCCACCTTCTCTACCGACTTCGAGCGCAGTCCGAATCGCATGGTGCCCAGTCCAGGCAGTGCCACCGAGTGGCCTTCCGTTGCCCACGCCTTGATCACCTCGCCGGCTGCATCCCAGCAGGCCTGCATCACGCCTTGGCTCACACCCGAGCGCAGGGCTGCCTCCTTGATGACCTTCTTCTGCGTCAGGCTCGAATACTGTTCGGGCTGCATCACGTAGCGGTAAACGCCGGGGTCGTTAGGGTCTTTCGTAAACTTCAGCTTCTTCTCAATTGCTTTCACTTTCATTGTCATAGCTTAATCTCCTCTTAATTTTTAATGGTTAGTAATGTTTATTTTTTTTCTAAAATTTAGTGTTTAATGGTTAATGTTTAATGTTGTCGCAGATAGGACTTCATTTTTACGCTCTGGGCAGGCAGTAAATTTTCTCAGGCCTGAAAGATAATTTTTGGTGCCCTACGCTCAAATTCCATCGTTTCCTTTTGACAATGCAAAGGTACACATTTTTCAAAGCACCTCCAAATTTTTAGCCGTTTTGGGTGAAAAAACGCGATTTTCGTGCTGAAAATCGAGCAAGTTTTATTTTTAGCACCATTTTTAGCACCGAAGAGAGAGATTAGACACCTTACACCTGAACATGATTGACAGGTCAAAATGTCAAAATGTCAAGATGTTAAAATCAAATATGAATGTCAATTTTGTCCACTATATAATAAAATATATATATTTTATATTATAGTGAGCAATTTGACAACCATGAAGGTATAAATGACAAATGACAAAATGACAAAATGACATTTTTCTATCATTTGTCAAATTCCTCTTTTTGCGTCTGCCGCTGATAATCCATCGTGACTATCGGCGGCTTTTTCATTACTTGCCCACGCAGAATCTACTTTCTTTGTTTTCGTTACGTTCAGATAAAAGGTCGTTTTTAATGTATTTTTTGTGATTTTCCGACAAAAAAACGAGTGAATTGTATTAAAAAGGTTGTAATGTTACAACCATTTAAAAATATTTTGTATCTTTGTAGCATAAATTAATATATTTAGTGGAGTATGAAGTATCTGAATATTAAGAAGGCATTGGCAGCATGGCAAAATTTACAACCATTGTCTGAAAAAGACAGGGATAGACTTAGCCGTCGTTTCACAGCAGACTTTTAGATGATATGAAGAATTTGCTTATTTCCCTGCTGCTCTGTATCCTGGCAATGGGAGCACAGGCACAACGGCAGCCTCGCCTGGAGCATCGTGATAATAGTACGGCTAGGATTGTT
>JAEEGJ010006761.1_pt1 | contig 33947 bp, 29 predicted proteins | sample 8958761 | NCBI WGS metagenome assembly JAEEGJ01 (sample SAMN16246546, study PRJNA631951) | gut metagenome | biome: gut microbiome; feature: rumen; material: RS-attached | host: Bos | place: Iran: Karaj | collected 2018-10
ACAAACAACTACTTAACTGGCGAGAGCCATCTTTGCCGTTCATGGGCCCAGCACCTCAATAACAATGTGCAAACCATGGACGACGCCGTCGATTTCGTGCGTGGATCCATCGTCGATTCAACCATCATGGGCCACGTTATCTATAAGAGCGATCTCAAAGGTTATTCCACACGTGAGAAGGTAGATCAGCCAGGGACATACACAGTCGACTATTCCTCTTTGGGCAACCTCTTCTCCTCCTACCAAGAAGGAATGAACATCACCCCTTCCTATGTGAACCCAATCAATGGAAGCCGTTCTTTAGCCTTCTACACCGGCATCAAACTTGTCGATCCTGAGGATGCGTCTAAACAAGTTGACGCTTATCTCCTCCGTGTCGTTTTGCTTAATAATTTCAAAACCCGCTGGACCTTCCCTTCTGGCTCCTTCAACCACTTAGAAGTCGCGATTATCGACGGAGAAGGTTCCTATATCGTTGCCGGCAACTCCTTCACGGGCGCGAGCTTCTTCGGATTCTACGGATCATACAACCCTGCTTCAGATGCCAAACTGGCAGAAATAAAGAATGAGGTCACGCATCATAGCGGCCACCTCACGATGAAGAACTCCCATAAGGAGGAGTGTTACATCTCCTATTCCCAAATCTCCAAAACCGAGAATTGGGATTGGACGATTTTGACCTTGGTTCCTGCCTCTGACATCCTAGATGTCCACGTCAATTGGCTCGTCATCATTCTTTTGGTCGCGGGCTTAGGCCTTCTCTTCGTCTTTGATTTGGCCGTCTTCCTCTTCCTTAGCAAGAACTTAAAAGAAGCGGCCGCAGTCGCTAGCAAAGCAAACAAAGCCAAGACCGATTTCTTAAGCACGATGTCTCACGATATCCGCACCCCAATGAACGCGATCGTCGGTTTGACCGCTATCGCCAAAGAAGAGAAAAACAATCCTCTGTCCACTCAAAAGGCTTTAGGGAAGATCGAACAAGCGAGCGGCCATTTGTTGACCCTCATCAACGATATCCTCGACATTTCCAAGATCGAAAGCGGAAAGCTCGTCATCAATCCTTTGTCCTTCTCGATCAAAGAACTCTTTGAAAGCCTCTTAAGCGTTTCTCACTCCTCCGCAGAAGCTAAACACATCGCTCTCACCTATCATGAGCACGATTTCAAAGAAGACACTCTTTGCACAGATAAGCTTAGGCTTAACCAGATATTCACAAACCTCCTCTCGAACGCGATTAAGTACACCGAAGAAGGTGGTTCAGTCGAAATCGACACCTGGGAAGAGGAGAGCGAAAAAGAAGGCTGCGTGAAACTAATCTTCAAGATCAAGGACACCGGAATCGGCATGTCGAAAGAGTTTATCGAGAAGATGTATCTTCCGTTCTCACGCGCAACGGATAGCCGCGTCAATTCCATCGAAGGAACCGGCTTAGGCCTTGCCATCACCAAGCAGATGGTCGATTTAATGGGCGGAACGATCGAATGCGAAAGCGAACTCGAAAAAGGCACCACATTCGTGGTCACGATTGATATTCCTGTCGATAAAAAAGCCGCTGATTCCTCTTTAGAGGAACAAGCGTCAAAAGAAGACTCAGACCTCTCAAGCGTCAACGTTTTGGTCGTTGAGGACAACGAGATCAACTGGGAAGTCATTTCCACCTTGCTTAACATGAATGGAATCTCCTCTGAAAGAGCAGAGAACGGAAAGGCCGCCCTTGAGCTTATTGCCGACAAGAATAACGAAGGGCGTTACACCATCGTTTTCATGGATATCCAGATGCCAGTCATGAATGGGTTAGACGCTACTAGGGCTATTAGAAAACTCGATAGCGATTACGCTAGGAACGTCCCAATCGTCGCCATGACCGCAGACGCCTTCTCAGAAAACATCACCGAATGTTTGAACGCCGGCATGAACGGTCATATCGCCAAACCAATCGATATCAATCTCGTTCTCACCGAGATAAGAAAAGCCAAAAACGGCCAAGGAGAGACACATGGAAAGCAATAAGCGCGAAAAGGAAATCCAATCTCGACGCACTCTTTTGATTGCGGACGATGATGAAATCAGCGGAGATATCCTAGCCTCTTTCTTTGAAAAAGATTACGACATACTCCGCGCATACACCGGAAGAGAAACGCTCCAGGTCATCTCCTCACACCTTGAGACCATCGATTTGGTTTTGCTCGACATCTACATGCCTGATCTTGATGGCTTCCATGTCCTCAAAGAAAGACAAGAAAACCCAGAGATTAAGAAAATCCCTGTCATCGTCATGACTGGCGAAGTCGACATTGAACACGAATGTTTCAAACTTGGGGTCAATGACTTTATCAAGAAGCCTTTTGAAGATCCTGAGATCATTGTCGCCCGCGTCGAGAGAATGATTGAGCTCTATGAAGACAGGAGCATCATCAAGGAAGTCAAAATCGACCACCTCACCAACCTCTACTCCTTTGAGTTCTTTAAGAAATTCTGCCTCCAGTTCGATGCGGCATATCCAAACATCAAAAAGGATATGATCTCCGTCAATGTCACCCGTTTCCGTTTGATCAATGAGTTATACGGAAAACAGTTTGCCGATGATGTTCTAAGAAACATCGCTAGCTATCTCAAAGGCTATGTGAATGAGCACAAAGGGTTCGCCTCTCACCGTGGCACAGGCGACTTCTTGTTATACTGCCCTCACATCGAAAACGATGGCTTGTTCGTCAAAGGTTTGCTTGCTCACTTAGAGAAGCTTATCAACCCTTCTAGCGTTCATCTCCATGTCGGAATTTATCCAAACGTCGATCCGTCTTTAGACAAGGATATCGCTATCGGAAGGGCCGTGAATCTTTCCGAAAGAATTCAAGGCGATTCTGAAATCTATTGCGTTTTTGACGAGGAAATTGAGAAAAAATCCGTTTTTGAAGAGGAACTTATCAACGGTTTCAAAGAGGCTTTAAAGAGCCATCAATTCAAAGTCTTCTATCAGCCAAAATACAAAATCCAAGGACCGAAGAACATCTTATCTAGCGCTGAGGCCCTTGTCCGTTGGGAGCATCCAAAATATGGGATGATCTCCCCTGGTGTGTTCATCCCTTTATTTGAGACAAACGGTTTCATACAGGCTCTTGATTCTTATGTCTTTGAGGAAGTTGCTAAACAACAAGCGAGATGGAAGGAAGAGCTTGGTTTCTATTTGCCAGTCTCTGTTAACGTTTCTAGAGTCGATGTCCATAACCCTAACCTCGAGAAAGTGATACTTGAAGCGGTTGATAGCTGTGGCGTCCCTCATGACAAGTATTATTTGGAAATCACCGAAAGCGCATATTCCCAAGACAAGCAGGAAATCTTGAACCTCGTCAATTCCCTAAGGGAGAAAGGCTTCTTCATTGAGGTCGATGACTTTGGAAGCGGCTACTCCTCCTTGAATGTCATCTCAGAGCTTCCGTTTGATGTTCTCAAAATCGACATGGTCTTCATGAAGAAGATCGATGAGCATCCAATGAACAAAGACATCGTTAAGATGGTTTTGGCCTTATGCAAAAGATTCGGGGTCACAAGCGTTGTCGAAGGCGTTGAGACCGAGGAACATTATCGTTTCCTTAAGGAAAACGGTTGCGATGTCGTTCAGGGATACTATTTCTCAAGGCCCCTCCCATTAAAAGACTTCGCCGAACTACTTAAGAAGGAGAACCAAGATGGGCGTTAAAGAATTCTACGCGGCAATAGGCGGCGACTACGATAAAGCTCTTCAAATGTTGATGAACGACGCTTTCGTTCTTAAACTTCTTAAAAAGTTCGCCGAAGGAAATTATTACGATGAACTCAAGAAGGCTTGCGACGAAAACGATGTCCCTCATATCTTTGCGATAACCCATACCCTCAAAGGTGTTGCTGGTAATCTCTCCCTCACCCCTATCTACGAGAAGGCGAGCGCGATATGCGAAGCAACCCGTAACAAAAAAGACGGAGTGGATGTCTCCAAAGAGATGGATGATCTCATTGAGACAACCTCTGCCGTCATTAAGAAAATCGAAGATATTAGTCTCTAGTTGTTTTTGATAGCAATACAACCGTCTCAACGTGATAGTTCCGGCCAAATTCATCTACTGGCTGGACTTTTTCGACTTTGTATTTCGATTTAAGAACTTTTAGGTCTCTTGCAAGAGTTAGCGGGTTACAGGAGACATAGACGATCTTCTTTGGCTCGAGCGCTAGAGCGGCACTTAAGAACTTTGGAGTAGAGCCTTTCCTTGGAGGATCCATAAACAGGACATCAAGGTGTTCTTTTCTTTTTGCCATTCTAAGAATGAACGCCGTAGCGTCGTCCTGATAGGCTTCAAAGTTATTGATGTGATTCGCTTTGGCGTTCTTAACCGCGTCTTTGACCGCTTCTTCAACGAGTTCAACGGAGATGACTTTCTTGGCTCTCTTTGAAGCGATGAGGCCAATCGTTCCAATTCCTGAATAAGCATCCAAAACGACGTCTTCTTTGCTTATTTCCGCAAAATCCATAGCGGTTTTGTAGAGGATTTCTGTCATTACTGGGTTGGTTTGATAGAAGCTCGCGGCAGAGATCTTAAATTTGATTCCACACAAAGAGTCTTCAATGAAGCCTGGCCCAAACAGCGTGATATATCTTTTGCCTAAGATGACATTCGTCCTTTGTCCGTTGATATTCTGAACAAGAGTCGTGACCTCAGGCATTTCCCTCTGGATGAGAGCGGTAAGAATAGGCTTTCTCGGAATATAGGCCTCTTTGGTAACAAGAACGAGCATGACTTCTTTCTTGTAGTAAGAGGTTCTTATCATTGCATAACGGATTGAGCCGGTTTCACTCGCTTCGTCATATGGTTCAATTCCTAAGCGATTAAAGATGTCATTAAGTTTGGAAAGGATCTTCTGCGCTCTGGCGTCTTCAATAAAACACTCTTTCCTTGGGACTATAGCATGGGTTCCTTCTTTATAAAAACCATAAATGGTTTTTCCTTTGTCGTCTTTACCAAAAGGAACTTGGATTTTGTTACGGTAGTTGATTGGGTTCTCCATGCCTAAAGTAGGCAAAACCTCAACATCGATTTCGCCATATCTCTTTAGCTGGTCGGCAACTTTTCTACGTTTGTACTCAAGTTCTGCCTTGTATGCGTATTTCTGGAAAACACATCCACCACAGGCAGAAGAAACCTTGCATAAAGGTTCAATGCGATCAGGAGAGAAAACGGAAAGCTTCTTTAATCTTCCGAAGTGTTGTCCGTTGCGTTTGTATTCAATCTCCACTTCTCCTTCGTCGCCTGGGAACATAGCCGGAACGAAAACAACAAGGCCGTCTAACTTGCAGACTCCTTTGCCTTCGATGCTTAAGTCAACGCACTTCAGGTTATAGGTTTTGTGAAGAACTGATTCGGTCATCTAAATATAGTTTTGCAGGGAAAAATTCAAAATATTCCCAACAAAAATCAGCTAAATTAAGCAGCAGCCTTCTCTTTTGGAGCAGCCATTAAGTCTTTGATGAATTGGACTTCTGCTTCAACGTCAAGACGTGGGAAGAGCTGATCGCCCTTAACGACTTTCTGTCCACCGAGAACACCGAACTTGGTGGCGGTCTCGTAGTTTCTCATCGAAGCATCTACGCCAAGCTGATCAAAGATCTTCTCGGACTTGGTGACGAGGATTGGGCTGAGGAGCATGCCGGCAACGAAGATGGCGTTGGCAAGGTGAGACATGCAGCTAGCAAGCTCTTCTGCTTTGCTTGGATCCTTGGCAAGCGCCCATGGAGCAGATTCTTCAATGTATTTGTTAGCAGCGCTGACGAGATCCATAACGGCACCATAAGATTCAGTGACTTTAAGGTCATCGCTAAGGACTTCGTAGGCTTTGATGGTCTTCTCAGCGGTCTCTTTGAGGTTTTTGTCGAGGTCATTGAGCTCGCCTTTGTATTCTGGGATAACGCCGTCGAAGTATTTGTTGATCATGGAAACGCTGCGATTGAGAAGGTTTCCAAGGTTGTTGGCAAGGTCGGCGTTAAGTCTTTCGACGAATTGCTCTGGAGTGAACTGTCCATCCTGGCCGAAGATGATTTCTCTGGCAAGGTAATAACGAACAGCGTCGACACCAAAACGATCGACAAGAGGTGGAACAGGGATAACGTTGCCCTTGCTCTTGCTCATCTTGCCGTCTTTCATCATCATGAGGCCGTGGACGAAGACTCTATTTGGCTCACGGAGATTGAGAGCCTTTAAGAACATTGGCCAGTAGATGGTGTGGAATCTAGTGATATCGGCACCGATAACGTGGACAATCTCGGATTCTGGGTCATTCCAGAACTTCTGGAACTTGGAATCGTCTTCCTGAAGATATCCGAGAGCGGAAATATAGTTCGTAAGGGCGTCGAGCCAAACATAAATGACGTGGCCTTCTGCTTCTTTGACTGGAATGCCCCAATCGAAGGTGGTTCTGGTGATGCAAAGATCGTTGAGACCAGGCTTGATGAAGTTATTGACCATCTCCGCTTTGCGGCCCTCTGGGGTAATGAAAGTTGGGTTCTCGTCATAGAGCTTAAGAAGCTCGTCGACGTATTTGCCGCATCTGAAGAAATAGGAAGGCTCCTCTTTTTCCACTACTGGACGGCCACATTCTGGGCAGACATGCTCAGGACCAACCTGGGTTTCAGTCCAATAGGACTCTTCGTGGACACAATACCAACCTTTGTAGGCGCCAAGATAGGCGTCGTCGTTCTTGATGAAAGAAGAGAAAATCTTCTTAACGGTTTCATAGTGGCGTGGTTGGGTGGTACGAATGAAGTCGTCGTTCGAAATGCCCATGGTTTTCCAAAGGCTGGTGAATTTGACGGCAACCTCATCGACGAATTCCTGAGGGGTAACGCCTTTGGCTTCTGCGTTTTCCTGGATCTTTTCGCCGTGCTCGTCTAAGCCGGTGAGGAAATAAGTCTCAAAGCCCCTCATTCGTTTTCCGCGGGCGATGATATCGCACATCGTCGTGCAGTAAGCGTGGCCAAGGTGTGGCGAAGCGCTTGGATAATAGATAGGCGTTGTGATGTAGAACTTTTTACTCATGGCTAATGGAACCTCCTCGCATTTCTAATGCGATCTCCGTAATGATAACATAGTTTTGTTTAAATAAAACAAAAGGCCCCTAGCAAACTAGAGGCCTTTATTTTGTTTTTGCTTAGCTTATTTCTTGGAAGCTTCAGCTTTGGCAAGCTTCTTGTTGAATCTGTCGATACGGCCGTCGACGGCAGCGCTTCTCTGTTTGCCAGTGTAGAATGGGTGGCAATTTGCACAGGTTTCAACCTTGAGCTCGGTTCCAAGAGTGGATCCGGTGGTGAAGGTGGTTCCGCAGCTGATGCAGGTAACCTTGCACTCGTGGTACTTTGGGTGGATGTCTTTCTTCATTTTTTTACTCCTTTCGCCTTGGCACTTACTTTTGCCAAAGAGAGTTCGCGTCTAATCATACGCGAGGGAACTTGCTTTCGCAAGCAAAAAGTAGGGCTAATTGTAAAGATAAGTTTTGAGGCCTATTCTTCCTTCTCCAGATTAACCCCATTACTTTCGATGGGCTCTGGCTTTGCGGCCTCTTTTCTTTCCTTCACGAAGAGAACGATTCCAACGGCAACTTCCGTAGCGGCAACAAGGATCGTAGGAATGGTGCCTGCCACCGCATACCAGACGTTAAGGGTGTTGTCTTTGCTGCAAGCAACTATCGCTTTTCCTAAGACGACAGCGCCGACAAAAAGCATCGCGGTGAACAAAACGATAAGTAGCCAAGGATAAATGTTTTTCTCAATCTCTCTAGGTTTCTTGATGACAAGAAGCTGGAACAAAAGCATCACGCCAAGAGAGAGAACGGCGTACATGAATGGCATAAACGATTGGTCGTATGCCTTTACCATATCGATGTAAGGCGCTAATGCGACGGTGACAGAGTTAAGCATGAAAAGCGATGCCGCCACCACAAACACCGCATAGCTAGCGATTCTTCTGATAATCTTCCAGGCTTCCATAGTTATTCCTTCTTTAGTTCAATTTCGTCGTTTGGCCTCATAAGCATGGCCATCGGCGCAGTAACCATCATAGCCTGTCGGTAGTCCCAAGTCATTCCCGGTTTCATATGCATTGGGATCATATGTTTAGGGTTGATGGCTGCAGCTGCTTTTGTGGCGTCTTGAGGAGTCATTGTGTAGGTGCCGTCGATTGGCAATAACGCATAGTCGATGTTCTCGTTTTTTAAGTCTTCCATTTCAGGGATAAAGTCAGTGTCGCCGGCGTGGTAGATTTTGACCCCGTCCACCTCGATGATGTAACCAACACATTCAGACTTATTGTGATGGGAGTTGTAAGCAGGGACCGCTTTGATTTTTAGGCCCTTGGATTCAAAGGTGTGGTAGACGCCGTCGGTGAGGGCGTCCTTGGATCTGATGATGTATCCGCCAGGGTTAAAAGTAATGAGCTCGGTGTTGTTGTGATCATAGTGTTCGTGAGTAATCAAAACAAGGTCGGCAGGGGTCTTATAACCAACCCCGCAAAAAGGGTCAATGAAAACGACTTTTCCGCTATCGGTTGTTAACCTAAACGAAGCGTGTCCTTGATAGAAAAGTTTCGGCATTTTTCATCCTCCGCAAGATGTGACAGTCACAAACGTTGCTTCCAATAGATTTTACGATTGAAGGGAGCAATAGACAATAAAACTAATAAGAATCGATAAAATCTAAAGAAACATAAAAGATTTTGTAATTTTACCTATTTTTTAGGTATAAATTTTTGCAGAACACATTTCGCACATTTTTAATCCGTTCGAGAATAGATTTTCCCGTTCTCCTTCAAATTTTTGGAACATGAGGGCTGTTATCTCTGCTAAATAGAAAGAAAGGCTCAAAAGCAAGGGTCGTTGTGAAAAGTTTTTACCTTTTTTTGAGGTCGTGATATATTTAGGTCATGAGTGCAAATATTACGGCAGGAATGCGACAAGAATACGACAAGAAAAACCGCGATTATAAGAGAAGCTTTGACTACAGGCTCTTAAAGGAAGCGGCTGAAATCGATGACTTTAATAGGCGTGTAAAAAACGGCGATATTATTCGCTATTCCTATGGTATGTTCTATATTCCAGGTCTAGGCATCCCTGAGTCGTCTGATGCGATCGCACTGCGTTATATTTCCAACGATAAAGAGGTTTACGGCTTCTACACTGGCGACTGTTTTCTTAAGTGTATAAACGGCGCTAAAATTTCCGTCAATGATAAAATCGAATTGATGACAAACAAGGCCACCAGCGGCAAGAAGAAAGTCTATATGTTCGGAAGACGTTTTATCCTTAGAAAACCTTATTATCCGATAGATAAAAACAACGTCTCGTTAAACGCCTTCTTGACCTATATAACGATGACTCCTCTCTTCAAAATTAAGCAAAACTATTCAGTCCTAGCTGACTACATTAAGAAGACTCACTTGGCGGCAAATGACGTCATGGAAATGGCGCCTCACTTCCCGGCCAAGACAGCTTCAAAACTCCTGGCTTCAGACTTATATAGATCCCTCTGGAAACACTAAAAAACAGGCCCTAAAAAGCCTGTTTTTCTTATGTCTTAAAAGGGTTTATTTTTCCTCTTCACCAAGACCTAAATTGCCATACTCTGAGAAGTCCCAATCTTCGTGTTTGGCGACGATCTTTTTGAGGGCTTCCTTCATAAGGTATTCTTCGGCAGCGCGTTTGTCTTCGCCGGAAGTCTTGATGGCGGATTCAGCTTTGTCCATAGCAAGCTTGGTTTCGCCTTCGGATTCCTCGACTAAACCGCTGATGAGGATGTAGGCTCTGACTGCTGGGCCAGTGCTCAAATTAGCGATGAATTTCTTCTCTTCGAGCTTAAGACCGATATATTCCTCTTTAGCCTCCTCGAATGGGTTCAAATAGAGGTGAAGGGCCATCTTTTGAGCGACGGCATTGAGGTAAGTTTTGGAATTAACGGTGTTTTTGCACTTGATGGTAAACTCGTTAATTCTCAAGGCCTCATCGTAATTTTTATCTTGGAGAGCTTTATATAAAGCGACGTCGTTAAGTTTAACGGTGAAGTCGGTGACGGATTCATAGACCTGGGTTTCTCCAATGTCCTCTCCGTGGGCCATTTTGTCTTCGGCCATGAGGATCTGGTTGAATGCCTGAACGTTGGTTTTGTTATTGAAGATAAGGATATAAGCGCCATCGTTTTTGGAATCGAGGGCGGCCGGGAAGATGTCGTAGACGAAGATCAATAAACCGACAGTAAGCACGACAAGACCGACAATATAGAGGGTTTTCATGCCGTGAGCAGTGGAGTTCTGGCCTAAAACCATAAGAACGACGCAAAGGATGACTTCAATAAGGAACAAAACAAGAGGCATGAAGATCATCGGTCTTGGATTGCTCTTTTCTACATCGTTAGGAACGACCTTGGTTTCGCCGGTTAATCCATCGAATCCACCAAAGCCGAATTTGAATTTATTGTCTTTTCCACGCTTCCAGCAAAGTCCTAAGCAGTTCCATGAGGTAATCTTATAACCCCCGATTTTCGCGCCAAGAACGTGTCCAAGCTCCAAAATAACGGCACTTAAGACAGCTCCCACGAGAACGGAAAGCAAGATAAGTAAAATTCCAGGCATTGGAAGCTCTTTGGCAACGTTAGTGTCGTTCAATATTGGTCTGATAACGCCAAAACCGACGCCAACAGCGCCGCCAAGCATAAGGGCATAAACGATATAACCCATTACATCGTTCTTCTTCATATAAAAATCCTCCTCTATATGGCAACAAAATCTCCTTGTTGCCTTTCGTCTAGCGGTCGGTGGTGAGCCAATCGCACGTGTGCTTCACCCATTTACCAGACGAATTAATTTGGGAGGTCGTAGTTCAATTATCCTAGGAGAAACATATAAGTTTCTCGTGGGTCGACCTCCATTATAATGGCTTTCCTTTCCTATTTCTTTATATTTCTAACTTTTACCTCTTTTTCTCTTCTCTTGAGAGCTCAACCAAGGAAGGAAGAACGGTAACAAGGGAAGCGGTTATATAGCGTCTCATGTAACGATCGAATTTATTAATCGTGATGGTGGCATCACGGAAGCAATAGCCAAATTCGTTGCCAACGATGCTGGCATATCTCCTAGAGATATTACGGTAGCTGGCAACACTTAAGCTGTAGTTGTTGGCGTTGTTCAAAAGGGTAAAAACCTTCGAGATGATCTTATTGTAGAAGAAAGCGTCGACTAAATCGTGAGCTGCGCTGTTATAGCAAGAGCGGATGAAGGAGAAGTTGTTCTTGGAGTATTCAAGGATGGCTAAAAGCACGCCTTTGACGTCTTTAGCCTCGTTAACGCCCTCAACAACCTCGTTAAGGAATACGGCCGCAAGAAGGTCGTAGATGTCGGTGTAGTGGTAGTAGAAGGTCTGCCTATGACATCCGCACTTTTCACAAAGGGTAGTGACGTTGATGTCATTAAGCGACTTTGTCTGCATTAGCTCTTTAAGCGCATATTTGAGCTTGGCTTCGGTAATCATGCTTCCTCCTTTCCTAACTCTTTCTTTCTCTTGTTGTTTCTAATGTTCTGAGAAACGATGTCGAGAAGAATATAGATAACGCCCACAAAGGCGATCATTATCCACAAAATAGCCCAGTGTGCCGCGTCTAAACACTTCAAATCGAGCCCCATCAACGAAGTTGATTTTCCGCCAGACGCAAGCGGAGGCCAGAAAACATCGGCATAGAAGATAAGTATTGATATGACGACGGAAACGGCGAATAAAGCGCCACGATAGAGGTCGAGAGGGCAGCAAATAACGAAGAAGGATAAGAGTGAAATGGCCGTGAAGGCGATGACACTCATAACCTGGGCCTCTTCAAGGGAAACGAATTCAGGAGCAAACAAGGCTGCCAAATAAACGGTGGCAACACAAAGGACCTCGGCTATGCCAGCAGGGATGGTATGCGACATAACACCTTCCATAAACCCTCCCTTAAGCCTCTTTGAAGCAGGTTGAAGCGCCAAGAAGAAGCCTCCGATGCCGATTGAGACAATTTCCCAAATGAGCATGTTTCTTGTTTCAAATGGGTAGCTTGGGCCGCCAGCAAGCATCGAGATCAAGAAGATCGCGCTGATGATGATAGCGAACATGTTTTTGCAAAGGAAGAGAGAAGCGGTTCTTTGAAGGTTGTTGATAACGCGGCGTCCTTCGGCAACGACATCAGGAAGTTTGGAGAAGTCGTTATCAACCGAAATCATATGGGCACTACTCTTAGCTGCACTAGAGCCAGAAGCCATGGCGATTGAGCAATCCGCGCTCTTAAGGGCGAGAATGTCGTTAACACCGTCTCCAGTCATGGCGACTTTGTGTCCTTGGGCCTGCATGGCTTTAACCAATAAGGATTTCTGCTCAGGCGTAACGCGTCCGAACACGGAATACTGACTGACGATGTTTGGTATGTCGGCGTCCTCAACGGTTTGCATGTTGATAAACTTGTCAGCGTTTTCGACACCAACACGTTTGGCAATCTCTTTGACGGTAATTGGATCGTCACCGGAAATGATCTTGATGTCCACTCCGTTGTTCTTAAACCATTCAATGTTGTCTTTGGCGTCTGGTTTGATGGTATCTGAGATACCTAAAACGCCAATTAATTCAAGTTTTGCAGGTAATTTTTCGTTTTTTATTGGCTTTTGGCTCCAATAAATGGCCAAAACGCGGTAGCCAAGATCCATTAACTCGTGAATCTTGTTAGCAACGAAATCTTTGTCTAAGGAATCGATGAATCCATAGGCTCCGAAAGCAAACGTTCCGGCTTCTCCAAAAGTCGCTGCACTATATTTCTTTGCTGAGTCGAAAGGAATTCTTTCGGTTGCCTCAAGATCCTCATAAGGTTTGAAGGCGGCGCGGATGGCTTTAGCGGTGGAGTTATCGTCTCCTGTGGCCTTAACGATGCTCGCTAGATAAGAACCGAGCTGCTCATCTGTGTAGTTGCTGCTGTAGTTATAAAGCGATTCGACACCAAGGTTTCCGTCGGTAAGTGTGCCGGTCTTGTCAAAACAGATTGTGTCTACCCTGGCAAGCATCTCAATGCAGTATAGCTCTTGAACGTTCATGTGCTTATTGGCCAAGTTAAGAACACCTACAGTAAGGGTTAACGATGTTAACAGGTATAGACCAGCAGGAATCATGGCAACCAAAGAACCTGAAAGGTTCTTCGTAAACTCCTGGAAATCCTCAAAGGTGATATTCCAATGTAGCTTAGCGGCCCAGATAAGAGTCATAGCTAAGCCCATGACCACAGCAACCGTACCGGTTACGTAGAAAATGTTAAGAGTTGAGCGTTTGATTTCGCTCTTTGGTCTGTTGAACTTCTTGGCTTCGTCCTGAAGACCTTCCGCATAGTTGGCAATGCCGACGCTTGTGACTCTAACATAGAACTTTCCTGAGACAACGACTGTTCCAGAAAGAACTTTATCGCCAGGCACCTTATTGATCTTCTCGGCTTCGCCGGTAACCAACGATTCGTCAATTGAGGCTGAGCCTTCAATTAAGACACCGTCGGTGGCAATTTGATCTCCTGTCTTATAGATAACGATGTCGTGGAGGACGATCTGCTCGGTTTCGATGTCTATTTCTTCTCCGTTTCTCACGCAGCGGATTTTTTGGTCAGTGATAAGCTTGAGCTTATCAACAGCAAGTCTGGCTCTGACGTCGGAGACGATTCCAATAACAATGTTGCTAGCGACAGGGATCAAGAAAAGGAAGTTCGAATAAGGCAGTTTAGCGTTCGCCATCAAAATAGCGATGATGATGTAGATGAAATTGAAAAAGGTGAAGACGTTGTCAGCAAGGATCTGCCAAATGGACTTTGTGACCTTCTTTTGCGTCTTGTTAACGAAGCCTTGTTTCTTTCTAAGCTCAACTTCTTCGGTTGAAAGACCCTCAGTCGGGCCCTTCTCTATGTATTCCGCTTTCTGAATTAAATTAATTAATTCATCTCTTCTTTTGGACATAGCCTTGAAAGTATAACATTAAAAAGCACGCTTTTTATCGGTTTTTATTAACTATTTTTTGTCAAAGTACAAAAAGCTAGAAATGGTCGCAACAAAAAGAACTATTTTCTTTTTGAAGCAAAGAAGCTTTTCAAGAGAGCGTCGCATTCATCTTTTAAGATCTCTCCATATACGAGAGGTCTCTCGTGGCTGCATGGGGAATCGAAGACGAAATAGTTCGATACAATCGCGCCATCTTTCTCGTCTCTAGACCCAAAAACAACCTTAGAAAGGCGGCTTTGAAGAATTGCTCCAGAGCACATAAGGCATGGCTCCAAAGTAACGTATAAGGTCGCGCCATCGAGTCTCCAATTACCTAAAGTCTTTTCGGCATCTTTGATAGCCTCGATTTCGGCATGAGAGGATATATCAAATTTGGATTCGCGCTTATTAAAGCCTTGGCCGATGATCTTGTCGTTTAAGACAACAATCGCGCCAACAGGGATTTCCCCAGCAATTCCCGCCTCTTTTGCGAGTTCGAGGGCTTTTTGCATGTAATCCAAATCAGTCATATAAGAGAATAAAACCACCGCACAGGGGACCCTGACTTATGGCTGCTACCTTCCGGTCCTGACCAGGTTCGAGAGGCTCTCCTCGCGATGGCTCATATATTATATGGAACGTTAAGGATATAAAAAAGAGGGACCTTTCAAGGCCCCTCGTTTTGCTTCGTTCTTATTTCTTGATTGGTTTGAGAACGGATATGCCACCCATGAATGGACGGAGAACTTCAGGGATGATGACGGAGCCATCAGCCTGCTGCATCTGTTCAAGGAGAGCTGGGAAGATACGGGATGTTGCTAAGCCGGAACCGTTGAGGGTGTGGCAGAAGTGCATCTTGCCTTCCTTATCCTTATATCTGATCATGCCGCGTCTGGCTTGGTAATCTCTGGCGTTAGAAACGCTTGAGACTTCCTTATAGATCTTCATGGATGGGATCCAGACTTCGATGTCATAGGTTCTAGCCATGGAGTGGGAGCAATCGCCAGCGGCGAGTTTATCAAGCTGGTAGCAAAGGCCAAGACCTTCGACTAAAGCCTGGGCTTTCTTAACGAGTTCGTCGAAGGCAGCATCGGAGCCATCATCGGTGGTGTATTGTACCATCTCAACTTTGTTGAACTGGTAGCCACGGATCATGCCTCTTTCCTCGGTACGATAGGAGCCAGCTTCCTTACGGTAGCATGGGGTGTAGGCGAAGTATTTCTTTGGAAGATCGTCCTCGGAGAGAACCTCATCACGGTGGAGGTTCACAAGAGCGGTCTCAGCGGTTGGAAGGATGAATTTCTTTGGTTCGGTTCCTTCAAGCCAGAAGACATCTTCTTTGAATTTTGGGAACTGACCGGCGGTATAGCCGCTTTGTTCGTTGAGGATGTGCGGAGGAAGGATCATCTCATAACCATCAGCAAGGTGGCAGGAGATGAAATAGTTAACAAGAGCCCATTCTAAACGAGCGCCCAAGTTGGTATAGACCCAAGTTCCGGTGCCAGAGATTTTGGCGCCTCTCTTATAGTCGATTAAGCCAAGGGATTCAGCTAATTCGACGTGATCCTTTGGGGTGAAACCATCGAAGGTCGGTTCTTTTCCGAAGTGGTAGAAAGGTTTGTTGTTCTCTTTTCCGCCAGCGACTAAATCGTCATCTGGAAGGTTTGGAAGGACCTCGATCTGGGCTTTGATTTCTTTCTCAATGCCATCGAGTTCGGTTTCCTTATCTTTGTTCTCGGCAGCAAGGGCTTTAACCTTGGCGAATAAGGCTTGGACATCTCCGCCTTCTTTCTTGACCTGCGGAACGGATTTAGATAAACGGTTCTGTTCGGCTTTATTGGCCTCAACTTCCTTTAGAAGTTCCCTTCTTTTGACGAACATCTTAAGAAGCGGTTCTGGATCAAAGTCCCAGAGCTTCTTTTTAAGAGCCTCTTTGACATACTCAGGCTTGCTTTCGATAAGCTTGGCATCAATCATTTTGATTTTCCTCCATCTTTTTTATTAAGGACTCATACAGTCCTTTGAGTTTTTCTCCTAAGACGCTTAGGGAGTTCTCCCTAGCGATCTTGTACCCCTGCATTATAATCTTGTCGTCTTTCGAAGTGGACAGCGAATCAATGATTTTCGCCGCTTCGGTAACGTCGGATGGGTCATAGCAGTTGACCCCGCCTTGAAGGATTCCGCTCCCTCTTAGTTTTCCAACGTGGACGATTGGAACTTTGACGGCCATCGCCTCAAGTTCCTCAACCGGTTGGGAGATAGATTCTCCGTATTCGACGAAGCAGGTCGCTCCGCTGATGCCGCTGCGATAAACGTCATCTTCCGTAACTCCGCAGAAGCGAAGGTTTCCAGGGGATTGTTTGTTGAGCTTTTTGAGCCCGCCTTCGCCTACTTTGCTCGTTGAGCCGAAGTAGAAGAAAATGATATTTGGTGCCAGTTCTGCAAGGATTTTTGCTTTTTCGATGGATTTTTTGTCATCCAAATCCCCAACAGACATGGCGTACTTCGCTTCTTTAGGAAGCTTGAAGTATCTGGAGAAGATCTGAGCCTCAAGAGGGTCGATTTCCTCAAACCTTGCGATGTTGACGCCAGGGGTGAGGATCTCGATGTTCTGGCTTTGGAACCCACATTGGAAGAGAAGGTTCTTAGCGGATAAGCTTGGGACCAGAATCAGATCGGCTTCATTAAGCATCTTAAGCGACTTCTGAGGGAGGCTATAGAAATTCTCTGGGCTTCTCTCGAGATAGCGGCAATAAGGATCGCTTTCGGCATATAGTGCGCTGACGACCACAGGGTAGCCTTCAGCTTTTGCTTCGTGCGCTTTGGCCTCATCGATAGGCGAAAGGAAATGACATACATCAGGCTCGGCGAAGATGCTTTCGACCCACTTGATGTTGTTGAGTTCGAGCCCGCCTTTGATGCATTTTCTCAGGCGGGTTCCCTCAAATATGTCGTTTCGCGCCCCAGGGACGAAGCGCACTAAGATTTTCATGTTTATTCGACTTGGTCAGGAGTTGGGTTGTTCGCTGGAGTCTCAACGGCTTCTTCAGCGCCCTCGGCTACGGCCTCTTCCTCAAGTTCGCTCTCATCGACGTGTGGGACGATAGCGAAGGAAGCAACTTTGTTTCCTTTGTCGAGGTTGATGATCTTAACGCCAACGGTGTTACGACCGGCGATATGAATCTGTGATAATGGCGTTCTGATAACAATGCCTTTGTTGGTGATGACCATGAGGTCTTCGTCGCCGTGGATGCAACGCATGCCGGTGAGTTCGCCATTCTTTTCGTTGGTCTTAAGGGTGAGAACGCCTTTGGCACCTCTGGAAGTGCGGCGGTATCCGTCGTAGTGGCGGGTGGTTCCGTCTTCCTGTGGGATATCGGTCTCTTCAGCATAGCTGATCTTGCCGTAACCAAGAGTGGTTAAGACAAGGATCTTGTCGCCTTCGAGAGAGGTTGTTGCATCAACAAGGTGGGAGCCATCTTTGAGGTCCATACCGGTGACACCAGCGGCGCTTCTGCCCATCGAACGAACTTGATCTTCGCTGAAGGAACAGACCTTACCATTGCTGGAAGCAAGTCCGATAATCGCGTGGCCATCGGTCTTTTTGACGCAGAGGAGCTCATCGCCATCTCTTAAGGTAAGAGCCTTCTTACCGTTGCTGTGGATGGATTCGAACTCAGACATAGCGGTTCTCTTAACGACACCGTGAACGGTGACGAAGAAGAGGTAGTTCTCAGCGCCATACTCGTCGGCTGGGACGATAGCGACGACTTTCTCTTCCTGATCGAGGTTGAGGAGATTGATGGCTGGCATGCCTTTGGAGTCTCTGGCTCCGTCTGGGATCATGTAACCACGCATTCTGTAAACCTTACCGAAAGATGTGAAGAACATGATGTCGGTATGGGTCTTGGTGTGAAGCATTAGGTGGACGGTGTCACCGCTTGTAGTGGTGAGACCTTTAACACCACGTCCTCCTCTGTTCTGAGTGCGGAAGGTCTGGTCGTTCATTCTCTTGACGTAGCCGTTCTTGGTAAGGACAACGATGATGTCTTCCTGTGGGAGGAGGTCTTCGTTCTCGATTGAGGCGGCTTCATCAGAGATCTGAGTCATACGCTCATCGCCGAAACGATCGCGGATCTGGAGAAGCTCTTCGATCATGAGGTCGACGATGTTCTTTTTGTCGCTAAGCAAGAAGTTGTAGTGCTCGATGTTCTTGACGAGTTCGGCGTGCTCGGCCTGGAGTTTCTCTTGCTCTAAGCCTTGGAGACGACGGAGAGTCATGGCTAAGATGGCGTCGATCTGAGGTTTGGATAATCCAAATTTCTCTGACAATTTCGCGCTGGATTCCTCGTCGGTCTTGCTTCCACGGATGATGTGGATGACCTCGTCGATGTTGTCGTGGGCAAGGATTAAGCCGACGACGATGTGGTCTCTGTCGCTGTCTCTCTTGAGAAGGAATTTGGTTCTTCTGGTGAGGACATCGATCTGGAATTCGTTATATCTCTCGATGAGTTCTTTCATCGAAAGGATCTTTGGTTCGCCGTTGACTAAGCAAAGGTTGATGACACCATAGGTGATCTGCATCGAGGTGTGTTTGAGAAGGTTGTTAGCAACGACTTCTGGGATGAAGTCCTTCTTAACTTCGATGACAACGCGGGTGCCTTCTTTGTTGGATTCATCGCGGATATCGGAGATGCCGTCGATGACTTTGTCACGGGCAAGGGTGGCCATGTTTTCGATCATGGCGGCCTTATTTACCTGATATGGGGTCTCGGTGATGATGATGCGTGATCTGCCACCGCTAGCTTCCTCAGTGTGGAACTTAGAACGGATGGCAACTGTGCCGGTGCCGGTGGTGAAGTAGTCGGCGATGCCTTTTCTTCCAAGGATGACACCACCAGTTGGGAAGTCAGGACCATAGATGTAGTTCTGCATTAACTCAAGAGGGGTGATCTCAGGGGTGCGGGCAACAGCGATACAAGCGTTGATGGCTTCAGTAAGGTTGTGGGTTGGCATGTTGGTGGCCATACCGACAGCGATACCTTCGGAGCCGTTGACAAGAAGGTTCGGGAAGCGGCTTGGGAGGACGGATGGTTCCTGTTCAGTACCATCGTAGTTGCCGACAAAGTCGACGGTGTCCTTATCAAGATCGCGGACCATTTCGACCGCAAGGCGGTTCATTCTGGCCTCGGTGTAACGCATAGCAGCAGCCTCGTCACCGTCGATGGAACCGAAGTTACCATGACCGTCGACAAGGGTGTAACGCATTGCGAATGGCTGGGCCATACGAACAAGGGTGCCATAAAGAGCGGAGTCGCCGTGTGGGTGATATTTACCCATGACGTCACCGACGATACGGGCGCTCTTCTTATATGGTTTGCCAGGCTGCATGCCTGACTCGTTCATGCCATAGATGATACGTCTTTGGACTGGCTTCAAGCCGTCGCGGACATCTGGAATAGCACGAGCTTCGATGACGGACATTGAGTAGGAGAGGAATGCCGTCTGGACTTCGTTTGTGATTTCTCTGTCAATGAGACCGGCGGCGATACCTGCAACAATTCCAGGTGCTTCAACCGACTCGTTGGCTTCGCCTTCAACCTCTTCGGTTTCGGCTTCAAATTTCTTTTCTTCGTCTGCCATAATCGTTTCCTTTCTCCATTAAATATCCAGGTTCTGCACGAATTTTGCGTTTTTGATGATGAATTCGCGGCGTGGTTCAACGTCGTCACCCATAAGGTCTGTGAAGGCTTTGTCGGCCATCGCAGCATCATCGATGGTGATGCGGATCATCTTACGTGCGGCTGGGTCCATGGTGGTCTCCCAAAGCTGTTGGGCGTCCATTTCACCAAGACCTTTGTAACGCTGGAACGGATAACCGGCTTTGAGCTGGAGCCCTTTCTTGAGCTGCTCAAGCTGATCGTCGTTATAGGCGTAATAGGCTTGGCCTTTGTATTCGACTTTATAGAGCGGTGGCTGAGCGATGTAAACGTAACCACCGTCGATAAGAGGTTTCATGAAGCGGTAGAAGAAGGTCAAAAGCAAGATTCTGATATGGTCGCCGTCGACATCAGCATCGGTCATGATGACGATCTTGTGATATCTGATCTTGGTGACATCGAATTGCTCTCTGATGCCAGCACCGATAGCGGTGATCATGTTGCCGATTTCGGCGTTCTTGAAGATTCTCTCTTCAGTCGCTTTCTCGACGTTAAGGATCTTACCTCTCAAAGGCAAGATGGCTTGGGTCTTTCTGTCTCTGCCGACCTTGGCGGAGCCACCTGCTGAGTTACCCTCAACGATGTAGAGCTCGCATTCTTCTGGGACACGGCTGGAGCAATCGGCTAATTTGCCAGGAAGGGTTGTGATGCCAAGAGCGGTCTTTCTTGTCGCCTCACGGGCAGCCTGCGCGGCCACACGGCCTTTGGCAGCGATACGGACCTTGGCGATGATGGCCTTGGCCTGATCTGGGTGCTCAAGAAGGTATTGCTCGAACTGCTCAGAAACGATGGAGTTGACGATTGGTCTGACTTCGCTGTTTCCGAGTTTGGTCTTGGTTTGTCCTTCGTACTGTGGGTTTGGATGTTTGACCGAGATGACGCAGGTAAGACCTTCGCGGCAGTCCTCGGTGGTGAAGTTGTTCTCTTTCTCCTCAAGGAGTTTGAACTTTCTGGCGTAGTTGTTGATGACTTTGCTTAACGCTTTGTTGAAGCCATCGACGTGGGTTCCGCCTTCCTTGGTGGAGATGTTGTTACAGAAGGAATAGACACCGTCGTTGCTGTAGTAGTCGGTCCACTGCATGGAGACCTCAGCGTAAATGATCTCTTTGGTGACGCCATCGAGAAGGGTGACTTCCTCAGCGCCGTGCGCGTAGATAACGTCCGCGTTGATGGTGTTCTTTCCTTGGTTGATGAAGGAAACGTACTCTTTGATACCGCCATTGAACTGGAAGGTTTCAGTCATTGGGATATCAGGACGCTTGTCGGTTAAGGTGATTTTGACACCGCCATTTAAGAAGGCCATCTGACGGAGGTGGTTCTTGATGGTCTCGTAGTTATAGGTGGTGGTTTCGGTGAAAATCTCGGCATCTGGTTTGAAGTGAACGGTTGTGCCGTGCTCTTCTTCTTTGCAGGTTCCGATTTTCTTCAAATGCTCGACGATCTTTCCGCCGTCGACGAATTTGACGTAGTAGATTCCGCCAGCTTTGCGGACGGTGACTTCACACAAAGTGGAGAGGGCGTTGACGACAGAGGCGCCGACACCATGCAAACCGCCAGAGACTTTATAGCCTCCGCCTTCGCCGAACTTACCGCCGGCGTGAAGGATTGTATAAGCGGTTTCAACACCGGATAAGCCGGATTTGGCGACGGTATCGACTGGGATGCCACGGCCGTTGTCGCTTACGGTGATGGAATTGTCTTTTTCAATGTAGACCTGGATGTCATCGCAGTATCCCGCAAGGGCTTCGTCGATCGCGTTGTCGACGATTTCCCAGACGAGGTGGTGGAGACCAGCCGCCGCGGTGGTCGCAATATACATACCTGGACGTTTTCTAACAGCCTCAAGGCCTTCGAGAACCTGGATGTTTTCCGCTGTGTACTTTTCGTCCGCTTTGACTAAGCCTTTTTCATCAATGTCGTCTTCCCTTTTGTACTGGAAACGCTCTTCTTCGGCTTGTTCCAAAGCAGCTTGATCGGCTTGTGGCTGCTCGGGAGCGGCTTCAAGCTTCTTTTCTTCTTCGTTTGCCATTCTGTTACCTCCTTATGGCTTTGTTTTCGGAAACCTCAATCACCGAGGCTCCCTCTATGTTTGCTCTCGTCGCAGTCACGAACACTTGGTTGAGGTGTTTGGTGATGAGATTTGAGAGTCTTTTCGTGTGTTCGGCGTCTAATTCGCTATAGACGTCATCGAGAACGACGATCGGTCGCTTCTCTTTGTCTTCGATTAGGAAGAACGGTGCGATCTTGAGGGCGATGGCCGCTAAACGGTTCTCACCTTGGCTGCCATATAGGGCGACATCCTGACCATCAAGCATCAAGGAGAAGTCTTCTCTATGGATGCCGATAGAGGTGGATTTGTGGATGATGTCACCATCCAAAGACCGCTTATAGGCTTTCTCTGCCTCTTCTTTCCACGCCGATTCATTCTTGATGAACGGCTTATAAACGACGAGAACGCGTCTATCGTGCCCGTAGAGTTCGCTCGCGAGGTTGGATAGAACTTTATTCAAGTCGTCTATGTATTGTCGTCTGTAGCGACTTATTGGCTCGCTGATGGCAATTAGCTCTTCAGTGAGAACCTGGATGAGGGTGAGGTCGACTTTTTCAGCTTTGAGGGCCGCGTTCCTTTCGAGAAGGAGGCGGTTGTATTTGCCGATGAGGTTGAAGTAGTCGAGCGACTTCTTTGAGAGGCTGGTGTCTAGGAATGATCTCCTATCACTTGGCGAACCTTTGAAGATGAGCACGTCTTCTGGTGAGAAGAGGGTCACGTTCACAAGTTTCGACAACTCACTTAACCTGCGTGCGGGTTTTCCGTTGATTGAGATCTTTCTTCCTTTGTTAAGGATGAATATCTCGATTTCCCTTCTTAACCCGTTTTCCTCCACCTTCGCTTTGACGGAGGCGTGATCTTCGCCGTACCTGATGAGGGCTTGGCATTCGCTTGTCCTCCAGCTTTTGGCGAGACTGAGATAGTAAATGGCTTCGGCGAGGTTTGTTTTGCCAGAGCCGTTTGTGCCTTGGATGACCGTCAGATTGTTTTCGAAGTCGAGTTTCAGCGATCCGTAGTTCCGGAAGTTCCTGAGCTCAAGATGCGTTACTCTCATTTTCTGACAATTCTGAATAGGCCTTCGGCGAGCAGAATCTCATCTCCTGGGTAAAGCTTTCTGCCGCGGCGGTTATCGTCTTCACCGTTAACCTTCACCTCGTGGGTTGCAAGATAAGCTTTAGCTTCCCCGCCCTGCGAGATAATGTCCGCGAGCTTCAAAAACTGACCCAAAGCAATGAATTCTGTCGTTATGGCTATTTCTGACGCGTTTTTTGGCACAATTTCACCTCTTATATACTTTACTACAAAGTAGTAAAAAAAGGAATGACTGATTTCATTCCTTTTTAGTTAATTTTTAGAGGGTTTTTTATCTCGTTCTTCTTGGGGTAACGAGCTCGATGATGGAATCATCCTTTGGATCAACGATAACGAAGGTTTTGCCTTCTCCAACGAACTTGAGGACGACATCCTCGGAACCGAGGGCGCGGACCGCTTGGGAGACATAAACAGCGTTGAACGCGATCTCAAGTCTCTCACCGGTATAAAGGATGATGGAGAGTTTTTCGGAGCCGCTGCCATTCTGATCACCGGAGGAAGAAATTTCGACGCCGTCGTTGGTCATGAGAAGTTTGACGACAGCGGCGCTATCGGTGGAAAGAACGGAAACACGGTCAATTGAGTTGAGAAGTTGGGTGGAATTGACCTGGAGCGAGTAGTTGAAGTCCTGTGGGACGATGGATTTGGAGATTGGGTAATCGCCAGCGATTAAACGGGTTGAAACGGTGGTGTTGCCGAAGGAGAGAATCATCTTCTCGCCGGTGGAGCAGATCTCAACCTCGTAGTTGTTTTCGAAAAGCTTAACGATGTCGTTGATGGTTTTCGCGGAAACGTTGGCGAAGAATCTCACGGACTCATCAATCTGGACGGATTTTCTGGAAAGACGGGCGCTATCGGTAGCGGTGGCGGTGAATAAACCACCTTCGGCTTTAAGATTGATGGCGGTGAGGATTGGACGGGTGTCTTTGTCGAGAGCGGCGAAGGCAGTCTGTTCAATGATCTTAGTGAAGTCGGTGCATGGGATAGAGAAGACAGGACCGGTTTTCTCAAGATCGATGTCTGGGTATTCATCGGCAGGAGCGCATGGGAGTTTGAAGGTGGTGTTACCATCATCAACTTTAGCGACACTCTCATCGATGATATCCAAGGAAAGTTCATCACCTTCCATCTTTCTAACGATTTCGGTTAAGGAACGAGCGGTGATAAGGGAGGATCCTAAGCTGTAGTTTCTGATGATTTCTTTTTCGTTGAGTTTAAGAGGAACTCTGGTGAAGACTGTGACATCACCGTTGGAAGCGGTGATCTCTAAACCAATGCTGGTCATCTCCATCTTGAAGCAGAGAAGAAGTGGGTTGGCGTTCTTAGCACCAATACCACGACCAGCGATAAGCAGGCCTTTTAAGAATTGTTCCTTATCAATCGTGAATCTCATTTTTGCATGTCCTCCGATTATTTTTTTCTCTTTTAAATTTTTATTAATAATAGATGGGTGTGGATATGTGGATATCTTGGTATTTTTGAGTGTTTTCGAGATAGGTAATTTTTAACACTTATAAATATTATATTTATTTTAACCTATTTTTAAGCTCTTCGATAGCCTCTTGCATACCTTTGTTGGTTTTCAACTCGTTATCCACTTTTGTAACGGCAGTCATAACAGTCGCATGATCACGTCCGCCGAAGAATTGACCGATCTTAACGAATGGTACATCAAGCATCATTCTAATAAGGTACATAGCGATATGTCTGGCCATGGCAATTTGGGCAGTTCTGACTTTGGAATTGAGTTGGAATAAGGTCAAACCATAATACTGAGCGACAGTTTCCGCGATTCTCTTTTCAGAAAGTTTAGCCTGGTCATCCTGAACATCGGTCAAAGATTTCACAGCTTCCATGGCGGTATGGATATCGATGTGTTTGGAAGGTTTGATGTTGATGACGTAGAAAAGGAGTCTGGCTAAAGCGCCTTCTAACTCACGAACATTCCTACCGAATCTATCCGCAAGGAAAGAAATAACCTCAGGATCGAAATCCTCAACGGTTAAACCCTCGGAGTGGTTGATTTTCATCTTAAGGATCTGCTCGCAGGTAGTTTTTTCCGGGGTATTGATAGATAAAGGAAGGCCTTGAGTGAATCTGGTCTTCAATCTTTCATCCAAATCACGGAGTTTTGACGGCGGTTGGTCGCTGGTAAGGGCAATCTGCTTATTCGCCGCATAAAAATGGTTATAAATCGAGAAGAACGTCTCCTCGGTTGCTTTCTTGTTGGCTAAGAATTGGACATCATCGACGAGTAAAACATCAACTGAGTTCTTAAACCAATCGACAATGGACACACCTTCCTTATCTCCTTTGACGTATTTGACATACTCATCAAGGAATTCCTGGGCGTGAACATAAAGAACCCTCTTATTTGGGAACTTCTCTTTGATTGCGTTACCAATCGCATGGAGAAGATGGGTCTTTCCTAAACCGCTGTCGCCATATAAATAAAGAGGATTATAAAGGCTGCCAGGATTTTGGCTGATCATTAAGGAAGCTTGGAAGGCTTCAAGGTTGGATTGACCGGAGACAAACGTCTGGAAAGTGTAGTTTGGATTTAATACAGAATCTGAAAAATATTCAGGTTTTGCAGGCTTTTTTTCGGAAATTGTCTTCAAATCGCCTTCAACAACAAAGGATAATTCGAAGTCACTTCCAGTCGCTTCGTTGATCGATGAACTAACGATATCGAAGTATTTCATCTTGATAATAGTGGCTGCCAAACCGCTATTCACGACGACGATAATTTTGTTTCCCTCAATGGAGTGAATATAGCTTTCGGCAAAAAAAGAATCGTAGACAATGTTGTCTGCGAGTTTGGTCTTAATTTTGCTCAAAGTGCGGTCCCAAAGAGCGGTCAGTTCACTGATTGTTAGTTCCATAGGTTTTCAGTGATGCAAATTTACCACAATTCGCATATAAGGAACTATATTTTTTATGTAAAAAATTTACTTATCCACATAATTTTGGTGTAAAACTTCCCATAAGGTGCTTACTTTTTGGTTTATACACATGATTTATTGTGGAAAACTTGTTGATTAAATGTAAAAGAAAAATAAATTGTGGACAACCTACACTCAAAAACACCTATCAACAATTACATTCTCTGCTAATGTAAGCCCTTACCTAAGGAAAACGGATCTAACCACATAAACCACATCCCAGGAACCAACGATTTGTTGATAAACCAGACAAAAAATCGTCATCTAAAAAGTACTAATTTTTCGCTTATGTAAGCTTTAGATTTTTGGAATTAGAAAGACGGCTATTGAGGTATTGTTTGAATGTAAATCTAATGTCGTTTTTCAAATTGAGCCGTTATTTCAAAGTCACCGCAACCTATTAATAAGGAAACACGCACGCGAGAGGCCTCTTGTAATTCTTTTATTGTTTTACTAAGTAGTAAAACTTATAATCTCTTAGCACGTAAGTGAACCTCGGAGGAAAAGTACATGAAAAAAACATACCAACCATCTAAAATCAAACACGCTAACGAAGCCGGATTCCGTAACAGAATGTCCACCCACAATGGCCGCAAAGTCTTAGCCCGTCGTCGCGCCAAAGGCAGAGCCAGAATCGCTGCCTAATTTTTCCTTTTGTTTTAAGGACGCCTAATGAAAAAAGAGAACAGAATTCTCAAATATGAAGAGTTTTCCGAAATTATCGGTTCATCTAGGCGTATCAGAACGCCGCATTTCCTAATCAACTCTAGAACTAGAGAAAGCGGAGAAGCCAGAATCGGAATCTCCGTCAGCAAAAGAAACGGACATGCGGTGACCCGCAACAAAATCAAACGACAGATCAGATACATGATCGGTCAAGGCTTCGATCTGAGTCGCCCGGTTGATATCGTGATTGTGGCGCGTGCCGCATACGACACTGAGGATTTTGAAAAAGAAAAACTAGAACTCATCGATGCCATCAAAAACATCGGAGAATAACAACCTTGAATAAACGCACGAAAGTTAAATTGCTGGGAGCCCTTGGTCTTGCTGCAGGGACCTTGTTGCTTTCCGGCTGTGTTTCGAATTTCTGTTCAGACATTGAAAAAGCTCGTGTCGCTTACCCTTACGATCAGGGTGTGACTGTCTATGTCGACGGGGAAACCTCTGTTCCAGAGGAATATAGGACCCCGGAGCTTTCGTTCCAACCTTTAAAAGATCAGGGAAACAATGACCTTTGGGCCTACATCCCTGTTGATGAAAATGGATATTATGCCGCCAAAAAAGCGGATTATTTAACAAACAGCATCATCGCTTCAGCGACCAAAAACAACGTTGCTGTTCCATCTTATGAATATTTCAAGAGAATGGATCAGAAACTTTTGGAGGCCGCTATTTCTGCTGCAAAAGCCGATGGTGTTACCGTCACCGAGGCTTCTTTAAAAGCCACTGAAATCAACCCATTCAGCGTACCTGATTGTGTTGGAAACGAAGAGAGTGTTGTTGCTAATGAAAACAGCATCCTCAGAAACTATGGTTATCTTAAGTTCATAACCAAAGAAGCTGATGCATCCCAAGGCACAGTAACCTACAAATTCGACTTTGGAAACTGGACCAAATGGACCAATGAAATCCAAGCCGAACTTGAAACCGCCAACCCAGGAAGCGGATCTTCCAACGTTCCAAATGGAGACTTCGCCACTCTTTACAAGAGTGGAATCTCACAGGTTGCCAATAACGTTCGCACCTGCATCACCACCAGAGAAGGAAGTTACGGCCACTATGGCGCTTCCAGCAACTGGCAGGTTACCATGGAACCGATTTCTTGGGGCGAGGCCTGGTCACACGGCTTCCTCGAAGGACTTATCGTCTATCCAGTCTCTTGCTTAGTTGACGCTCTTAGCTTCAGCTTTGACCCAGCCTTATCCGGCGTAGGTCAGATCTGGGCATTAGTCATCACAACCATCATCGTCAGACTCTTGGTTATCTTACTTACCTTCAAGAGCACTCTTGATCAGCAAAAGATGACTGCTTTGCAGCCACAAATCGCCAAGATTCAGGCTAAGTATCCTAACTCCAACACCAACCAGGCTGAACAAGCCAGAGTTTCTCAGGAAACCATGGCTCTCTATAGAAGAAACAAGGTCAATCCTTTGTCTTCTCTCTTAGCGATTGTCGTTCAATTCCCTGTCTTCGTTTCTGTTTGGGGAGCTCTCCAAGGTTCCGCCGTTCTCTCTAGCGGCGAAGTCTTAAATCTCAGACTTAGCGACCCACTTTCATCTGTTCTTGCCAACTTCTCTGGCGCTTGGTACGCCAACATCAATGGTTGGTGGACAGCCGGCGTCCTCTTCCTCTTCATGGCAGCCACCCAGTTCTGCGCCATGAAGTTACCACAGTGGATCAACGCTGCCAGAAACAAGAAGCTTACCAAAACCTCAGCCAACCCTGCTGCCGATAAGAACGCAAGAACCCAGAAGATGGTTTCTTGGTTCATGTTAATATTCACCATCATCCTTGGTTTCAGTCTTCCAGCCGCCATGGGCGTCTACTGGGCCATTGGTGGTCTTGTGAGCATGCTCCAAACCCTCATTATGCAGCTCATCATGCACCGTAAAAAAGACCGTTAGGAGGACCACATAAATGAAACATTTCACCAGTAAAACTGTTGAAGATGCCATCCAGGCCGCCAGCAAAGCCGTTGGCATCCCTGCCGAGCAATTGATCTACAAGGTCATCGAAGAAAAGAAAGGCTTATTCGGAATCGGAAAGGAAGCCACCATCGAAATCTACGATATCGATGATGCCGCTGCCTTCGCTGAGGAATACCTCAAAACCGCCCTTGGCGGAATGGGTGTCGAAGTCGAAACCTCTTCCAACATCGATGAGGACATCATCCACGTCAACCTCAACTCCGAGAGAAACCCAATCCTCATCGGAAAAGGTGGACGTACACTCCAGGCTCTCAATGAGCTCGCAAGACTTGCTGTTAGCAACAAGTTCCGTCACAGATACAGGATTCTCCTTGATGTCGGCGGATACAAAGAAGACAAATACGATCGTCTCCAGTGGGTTGCCAAGAAGACCGCTCGTGAAGTCGTTAAGACTCACGTTGATGTCAAACTTGACCCAATGACCGCTGATGAGAGAAGAATCATCCACAACACTCTCAACGGCATGAGCCACATCAAGACCGAGTCCAGCGGCGAAGGTCATGATAGAGCCGTCACAATCAAATACGTCGACTAATTAACAAGCAGGTTTAAAAAGCCTGCTTTTTTCGTAAAATCTACAGCAAAACCTGCATATTTTTATCTTCCGATTTTCTATTTTAGAAGGAAAACACCATTTACCTTTTAACAAAGGTATAATCTCATTATGAACAACGTAATTATTGCCTTAGCCACACCGCCGCTCAAAGGAGCACTTGCCCTCATCAGGGTTTCCGGAGACGGGGCTTTTGAGATTACGGATCAGATTTTCAGCAAGCGAGTCAGCGGCACCGAAAAGAGAGAAATCTATTACGGCACCATGAGCGATAATGGTCAGCCTATAGACTTGGTTTTGGTTTTGGCTTTTAAAGGACCAAACACCTTCACTGGCGAAGACATCGTCGAGATTTCCTGCCACGGATCGATGTTAATTGCTAACCAGATTATTGAAGCTTACATCAAGAGAGGCGCTGTTTATGCAACCCGCGGAGAATTCTCCTCCAGGGCCTTCTATAACGGCAAAATGGATCTTATTGAGGCTGAGTCTGTTAATGACTTAATTAACGCGACTACTGCCGAAGCCAAAAACCTCAACCTTATGTCCTTAAATGGTGAAACTAGCAAGCTGGTTCAGCCATTAAAAGAAGAGATTGCGACCGTTTTGGCCAGCCTTGAGGTCAATATCGACTTCCCTGAATACGAGGATATCGAGCAATTGAACGCTGAAGTTGTCGTTGATCGAGTGAACTACATCAGAAAGATGATTTCCGATCTTATCAAAGGCGGAAAAGAAGGAAAGATCGTCAAAGAAGGCTTAAAAGTCGCTATTGTTGGCGAGCCTAATGTTGGCAAATCCTCCTTGCTAAACGCTTTGATGAACGAAGAAAAAGCCATTGTTTCTGACATACCAGGAACAACTAGAGATATCGTTGAAGGCGACGTCTCCGTTAAAGGTATTCAGCTTCATTTATTGGATACCGCAGGAATTAGAGACAACGCTGATAAGATTGAAGCCCTTGGCATAGCCAAGAGCGAGGAATCAATCGCCAAAGCCGACCTCGTTATTCACGTTATTGACGCCGAGAAGGGCGAATCTCCAGAGGATTTAAGAATCAAAGAGCTCGCTAAAGATAAGATTTTGATTACCGTCTACAACAAGAGCGACCTTATCAAGAACACAGATAAAGATAAGCTCTATATCAGCGCCATAAACAAAGATATAAAACCTCTTCTCGAGAAGATTTATGAAGAGCTTGGCCTTTCTGATCAAGCCTTCACTTCGCCTTCCCTTTCGAGCGCCAGACAGCTTGGTTTATTGATGGAAATCGACCAGCATTTGGCTAAAGCCAAAGAGGATGCATTAAACAAGGTTCCTATGGATCTCGTTTCCGTCAATTTGCTTGCTGCTTATAACGGCGCAAGAGAACTTCTTGGAGAAGGCGCTACGCTTGATTTAACAGACGAGATCTTCTCCAGGTTCTGCGTAGGTAAATAGAATGCTCGATTCACATTGCCATTTAAATGATGACGGCCTCTTTGAAAAGAGAGCCGAAGTAATTAAAAACGCCAAAGAAGCGGGCGTTTCTTTAATGGTTTGTATCGGATGGGATTTAGAGAGCTCAAAGAAAGCGATCCAAATCGCCCATGAGTTCGAAGGCGTCTATGCTGCCGTAGGCTTTCACCCAGAGAACCTAGAAGAAATAAGCGATGAAGCCTTAGAAGAGATTAAGAAGCTCGCTAAAGACGAAAAGGTTATCGCCATCGGCGAAATTGGCCTCGATTACCATTGGTTTAAAGAAAAAGCAGAACACGATAACCAGAAGGTCTGGTTCATCAAACAAATAGAGTTAGCAAACGAACTTAATTTACCTCTTTCAATACATGCAAGAGATGCCAGCGAGGACACTTACGAGATTCTCAAAGAGCATCCTGCCAAAGCCGGTTGTGTGTTGCATTGTTACAGTGGCTCTCCTGAGATGTTAGAACGCTTTGCTAAGCTTGGCTGTTACTTTGGTTTCGACGGACCAATCACTTATAAGAACGCAATTGAACCAAAGGAAAATGTTAAAAAGTGTCCAATTGACAGGATCCTCACCGAGACGGATGCGCCATACCTTTCACCGGTTCCATACCGCGGCAAGCAAAACGAGCCAGCACACATCAAGGAAATACTTCAAAATATGGCCGATTTGCGTGGAATTTCGGAAAAAGACATGGAAATTGCCGTAGAAAACAACTTCAAATCATTATTTCACCGCAAATGAAAGTAAAATATCCGCATGTCATAGTCGTTGAGGGCAAAATGGATAGGGATTTGCTCGAATCTTTTTTAGACGCTGACATAATTACTACAAATGGTTCCGAGGTTTCACGTGAAACTATCGAGTATGTTAGAGCCTTGTCTAAGACAAGGACGGTTGTTGTTTTAACTGATCCTGATGCTCCAGGAAAGAGGATTAGAGACATTTTAAACAGCGAAGTTACGGGGCTCTTCAACGCATTCATCCCAAAGGAAAAAGCTATCAAAAAGCATAAAGTAGGTGTTGCTGAGTCGGATAAGGCCACGATCATGGACGCTTTGAACCATTTAATGCTTCCAGAAACAGATTCTAAATCTTCAAATTTGACTATGAACGATTTGTTCGATCTTGGTCTTATGGGCGGAGATGATTCTGTTTCCAAAAGAAGGACGCTTGAGAACCGCCTACACATAGATCAGGTTAACGGAAAGACCCTTTTGAAAAGGCTTAAGGCGTTAGGTTTAGAGAGAAAAGATTTAGAGGAGGCTCTTGGTCATGAATAAAGAACAGTATTTTGAGAAAATCGCTGAGTACAAGCTCTTAGCCAAGCACGAAGTAGGCCAAAACTTTCTTATCGACGCCGACGCCGCAGAAAGAATCGTAGATTTAGCCGCGATTGATGAATCCGACGCTGTCTTAGAAATCGGCTCCGGGGCGGGCTCCTTGTCCTTCTTCATCGAACAAAAAGCCTCCAAAGCAGATTTGATCGATATCGATGAAGGATTAATCCAAAAACTAATCGAAGATTACAAAGACTCCAAAACCGTGAGCCCAATGGTTGGCAACGCGATGAAGTGGGATTATTCGAAATATACCAAGATCATCAGCAACCTTCCTTACTACATCACCAGCGCAATTCTTGAGAGAGTTTTGCTAAATGCAAAAAACCTAAAAACAGGCGTTTTCATGGTTCAGAAAGAAGTCGTTTCCAGACTAAAGGCTCCTTTAGGAAGCGAAGATTACGGCCCTCTTGGACTATTAATCCAGTATCGTGCCGACTTCGTTAAAGGATTTAACGTTCCAAGAACCTCGTTCGCGCCTGCGCCGCACGTCGACTCAAGCGTGTTTGTGCTAAAGGTCAAAAACGATGATTTAGAAGAAGCCGGCAAGCTTTATCAAATGGTTTCTGGTCTCTTCCTCCACAAAAGGAAAACCATCTATAACAACCTCTCCCAGTATCTAAAAGATCCAGCCAAAGCCAAAGAGACGTTAGAAAAGGCGCAGATAAAGGCAAATTTAAGGCCTCAGGACATCTCTTTAGACGGTTATTTGAAACTGCTTAGGTCTCTATATTGATTTAAAAAATCAAACTAGTAAAATCGTGTTATCCAAAAATATGTTATTTGAGAAATCACACCAAATAGTCAAATCCTACGCGAAGATCAACCTCTCGCTAAAGGTTCTCAACAAAAGGGAAGACGGGTACCACAACCTTGAAACCGTCATGATTCCTGTTGAGCTTCATGACGTTATTGAAATTGAGAAGCGTCCAGGCGCTTTTGATACATTCATCACTTGTGATGACATCGGCTTAGCCAATCTCCGCCACAACCTTTGCACCAAAGCGGTTGAGGCCATGAGAAAAGAGTTTGGCTTCAAAGACAACTTCAACATCAACATCCACAAGGAGATTCCTTTTGCCGCAGGCATGGGAGGAGGATCTTCTAATGCAGCCGCTGTTATCGAAAGCCTTATCTCCCTTCTTAAACTCAAAGCCGACCCAGAGGTCATCAACCGCATCGCTTTAAGCCTTGGGGCTGATGTTCCTTTCTTCCTTAACACAAAACCTGCAATTGCCACATCTTTAGGTGAAAATCTTCAGCAAATCCCTGTTAAATCACAATATCACTGCTTGATTGTCAAACCTAAAGAGGGCCTTAGCACAGGCGCAATATTCCAGGTGTGCGATAACTTCGAAAAAGAGAATATCGACACCGACAAAGTTCTCGAAGGCCTTGTCAACGATGACCTCGAATTAATTGGAAAAGCGACAGGCAACGATCTCTACCCACCGGCAGTCTCTTGTTTGCCTGAAGTTAAGAAAATCGTAGACTCTTTAAAGAAGGCCGGATTTCCAGTTGCCGCTATGACTGGAAGCGGATCCGCCTGCTTTGCCTTGTCTAAAGACGCAAAGTTCGTTAAAGAACAAGCGAAGATCTATAAGAATCGTGGTTACATCGTCAGAGTGACCAAAACCATGAAATAAAGGAGTTTCCATTATGGAAAAGTACGCAATTATTTTAGCCGCCGGAAAAGGCACCAGAATGAAGAGCAAAAGAGACGACATCTCCAAGGTCTCCTTCCCAATCCTTGGCCAGCCTCTCGTTAAATACGTCATCGACGCTTTGAAGCCTCTTGGATTCAAGAAACTCGTCGCCGTTGTTGGCTTTGGCGGCAAAACCAGCGAGAAGATCGTCAAAGACGAATGTGATGTTGTCTGGCAGTTAGAGCAAAAAGGAACCGGTCACGCCGTTATGATGGCGGGTCCAGTCCTCGAAAAGCTCGAAGGCGAGACCATCGTTTGCTGTGGCGACACCCCTCTTCTCACCACCGAAACCTTCCAGGCTTTATTCAAAGCCCACGAAGAGAATGGCA
>JAEEGJ010006762.1_pt1 | contig 33945 bp, 24 predicted proteins | sample 8958761 | NCBI WGS metagenome assembly JAEEGJ01 (sample SAMN16246546, study PRJNA631951) | gut metagenome | biome: gut microbiome; feature: rumen; material: RS-attached | host: Bos | place: Iran: Karaj | collected 2018-10
TTTATATCAACGCCTGTCCTCATTCGGCTTCCAAAATTGATATAAAACTGCTGATTTGGGGCTTCTTATATCAATCAGGTACTGAATTCATTGATATAAAACAGCAAGTTTTCGCGCTCTTATATCAATATGCTCCTCGCTCTGAAGTGGTAATCTTTTTGGGGCACGGTTAAGTTTATTTTTCGACAAGCTGCCTGCATATTTTAGACAAAGTATCCTGTATATTCAGAACAAAAAAGGAGCTGGCTCTTTGGTCTGAGACAGCTCCTTAGGTTTCTTTCAGATTCAATTATCAGGATCAAAGGGAACCCGGCTTATATGTAGGAACGATCTCCTGAACATACTTCTTGATGTTCTCGTCATCTTCCTGGCTGTCGAGGTCGAGTTCTTCGATCTTCTTTCTCAGCTTCTCATCGTCCATCTCGATCGGCTGGCCGATGAAGATGAGCTTGTTATCCGTCGTCTGCATGCCTTCCTCATCCATGAGTTTCTCCTCATAGAGCTTCTCACCCGGACGAAGTCCTGTGTAAACGATCTTGATATCGACATCCGGTGTCAGACCGGAAAGCTTGATCAGGTTTCTCGCCATATCATCGATCTTGACCGGATCACCCATGTCGAGAACGAAGATCTCTCCGCCCTTCGCATACTGGGAAGCCTGAAGTACCAGAGATACCGCCTCCGGAATCGTCATGAAGTAACGGATGATGTCCTTATGTGTAACCGTGACCGGACCGCCTTCTTCGATCTGCTTTCTGAAGAGCGGGATAACGGAACCGTTCGAGCCGAGAACGTTACCGAAACGGACTGCAACGAACTTCGTATTTGTCTCCTGGCGGTTCATCATCTGGATGACCATCTCACAGATACGCTTGGAAGCACCCATCAGGTTCGTCGGGTTAACGGCCTTATCGGTAGAGATGAGTACAAAGGTCTCAACACCGGCCTTGGCAGCAGCTACAGCTGTCTTATATGTACCCATGACGTTGTTCTTGATGGCTTCGTTCGGGCTGTCTTCCATGAGCGGTACATGCTTATGCGCAGCTGCGTGGAATACGATGTTCGGCTTATACTTCTGCATTACGCTCTCGATACGGTGTGTGTTACGTACCGAACCGATCAGGGTAACGAGATTCAGCTTGTTGTGATACTTACGTACCAGTTCCTGCTGGATGTCGTATGCACCGTTCTCATAGATATCGAAGATGATCAGCTGCTTCGGCTGATGGGCTGCGATCTGACGGCAAAGCTCGGAACCGATGGATCCGCCGCCTCCGGTAACCAGGATCGTCTTGCCCTGGAGCATCGCGAATACTTCGTCGTTATTGATCTCGATCGGGTCTCTGCCCAGAAGGTCAGTAAGCTCAACATCCTTCAGACGGTTTACACTGACTTCACCATTGGCGAGCTGATAAACACCCGGAAGGACACGAACCTTCGCACCGGTTTCCTTACAGATGCTCAGGATGTTCTTTCTGTCTCTCGGAGAAGCTGTCGGCATTGCGAAAATGATGGAACCGATGTTATACTCAGCCGCCTTCTCAACAATCGCATCACGGCCGCCGACGATCGGAATACCATAGAGTTCTCTTCCGATCTTTCCCGGGTTGTCATCGATGATGCAGACCGGACGCTGGTTCTGGTGAGTATCACTCTTAAGCTCACGGATCAGGACAGATCCTGCAGAACCGCCGCCGATGATCATGACATTCTCGATGTTGCCTGCACGGTACTCGTTACTCTTACTGTACTGACTTCTGATATAACGGAGCAGACGGTAGGAGAAGCGGACCATCACATGAAGAACGAAAGCAATAAAGACACCGAAGAAATAGAAAGATCTCGGCTCATCGATCTTCAGCAGGAATTTCGAAAGGATATAGCAGAGAACGATGACGGCATACGCCTTGATCATCGTAAAAGTCTCATCGATACTGACATATGTCCAGATGCTGTGATAAAGCTTAAACACGAGGAAAACCGCGATCGTGATCGCGCACCACAGCGGGATGATTCTCAGATAGGTTGTGAAATACTCGTTCGGAATACTCCGGAAGCGCATATCAAATCGGAGCCACAGTGCAGCAAAAAAGGAAAATACGACTACCAGAATATCAGCAATGATAACTACGATAGAGTGGGTGACCCACTGCATATCGATTTTTTTCTTCGTCTTTTCAGATTTATTCTTTTCCATGTATCCCTCAAACACTCAATCAAGTATCTAATACATATTAAACAGATAATACCATAAATCTTTTGTGCTTTCGAGATATTAATACACATTCCGAACTGTGTCAACACATAATTCTCAAATGTCAAAATAATCCGACTATGATGCAATCCTCACGATTCCGCGGATTCTTTCTTCACAGGGAAAGTCAGTGTGATCTTCGTTCCTTTTCCGGGTTCGCTCTCGAGCTTCACCTTAGCACCGTGATGCTGTGCGCCGTGCTTGACGATGGAAAGACCAAGGCCCGTTCCGCCGATCTCTTTCGAGTGGCTCTTATCTACCCGGTAGAATCTCTCGAAGACTCTCTTCTGATGCTGCTGTGGAATGCCGATACCGGAATCCTTTACCGAAAGAGTGACGTCCCCGTTTTCCATTGTAGATACGTCTACATCAACTCTTCCTCCCGGTGTATTATACTTGATGGCGTTATCACAGAGGTTATATACCATCTCGTTGAGAAGTGCATATACACCGGATACCTTGGTGGATCTTCCGGACAGGCTCAGCTTGATCCCCTGCTTGTTGGCCACCGGTCTTAGGGTATCGAGCACCTCGGCGGAAAGATCGTAGATGTCTACATCCTCGAATTCCGGTTCCTCTGTGTTCTCATCAAGACGGGAAAGCTTGATAATGTCTTCGATCAGCGCGATCAGGCGCTGGGATTCCTTATAGATATCCGAGGAGAATTCCTGGACTTTATCCTGCGATACATTTCCCTGGGCCATCAGTTCCGCAAAACCGGAGATCGATGTCAGTGGGGTCTTTAACTCATGGGAAACATTGGCGGTGAATTCACGTCGCATCTGCTCTCTTGACGCAACCTCTTCCTGGATCGTCATCTTCTGCTCCTGGATCTTCTCAATAAGGGGCGTCAGTTCCGGATACTTATTGATCTCCGGATGATCCAGATCAAGGGCATTGATCGGGTTAACGATCTGCTTGGCAATACGGAATGAAAGCACACCCGAGATCGCCAGAACAAGGATCAGCACCCACAGGATTGGCCTTACGGCAACGATTGCCTCGCGGATCGCACTGACCGGGCGGCTCAGTCGGAGAATCGTTCCATCCGGGCATTTTCTCGCATAGTACATCATGGATTCACCGGCGCTTTCGGACTTGCGGATCCCTTTTCCTTCTCCGGTCTCGAGCGCTTCGGCCACTTCCGCGCTCTCTTTCTCATTGCCTAAGGGAAGTGTGAATGTATTGTCGTAGAGGACCTCACCATTGGCATCGATCCAAGTGATGCGGTTCGTATCATCCAGTTTCTCGAGATAGGAGACACCTCCGGAGATAAGCCCCTGCTCCGCGTACATCGCTTCCTGCTTCAGCACATCAAATGTCTCATCCTTCGTCTGCGTGTACTGTATCCCGAAGAACAGCAGCGCGCAGAGCGCAAGAACAGAGATGCCGATCAGAAATGAATTTCGAAAGATGGTCTTGGTCATACATCATTCCTCCAACAAACGATAACCTACTCCACGAACAGTCTGGATCAGATATCCTGCATCCCCCAGTTTGGAACGCAGTGTACGGATATGGACATCGAGGGTCCTGTTTTCTCTCTCCGCACCGAGTCCCCAGACCCGGTCGAGAAGCACTTCTCTGGTCATAACGATACCACGGTTCTCGGCAAGCAGGCTAAGAAGCGTGAATTCTTTATATGTGAGGGCGATCTTCTCGCCATTGACAGAAGCCTCGCGCTTATCCGGACAGATATAAAGAGGTCCGATCGTATACTCTGAAAGATTCTGCCCTCTGGCGTTTCTTCTGAGAACAGCTCTGACTCTCGCGGTCAGTTCCATGATGCCGAATGGTTTGGAAATATAGTCATCCGCGCCCGCGTCAAGACCGACAACACGGTCGTACTCGGTATTCTTAGCGGTAAGCATAATGACGGGAATGTCTTTGGTCAGCGCGTCTCTTCGGATGCGTCTTAGAATCGAGATGCCGTCCTCGCCCGGAAGCATGATGTCCAGAAGGATCAGTTCCGGAAGCTGTTTCTCCATGGCCGACTGGAAAAGCTCATACACCTCAAAGCCCTCTGCATCATAGCCCTGACTGTTCAGTGCATAGATCACGAGCTTGCGAATGCTTTCATCGTCTTCCAGAAGATAGATCAACTCTCTCACCTCTGCTCAATCTTAACATATCGCGTTCTTCCGCGAATAGCATCCATCCTGATTTAACGTACATTTAACATTGCAATGGCAACGCATTTAACATAACCATTATACATTTATTATGAGAAAGAGGGTGAATAGATGTCAGTAGCTCAGATAGCAAGCTTATTTACAGGAGTCGCGTTGTTTCTTTTCGGCATGTCACTCATGGGTGACGGTCTGAAGAGAGTATCGGGAAACAAACTCGAACCTATTCTTTTCCGTCTTACAGGCACACCGCTAAGAGGTATCCTTCTGGGTGCCGGCGTCACTGCCGTGATTCAGTCCTCCTCCGCCACTTCCGTCATGGTCGTCGGCTTTGTAAACTCGAAGATGATGAAGGTCAAGCAGGCCATCCCCGTTATTCTCGGCGCCATCCTCGGAACCAGTATCACCGGCTGGGTCATCTGCCTCAGTTATATGGACGGAGCCAAGGGAATCAGCAGCATCTTCTCCACCGCCACTCTGACAGGTATCATCGCCGTCTCCGGCATCATCCTCCGTATGTTTAATAAGAACCAGCACCGCCGCTACATCGGCGACATCATGCTGGGTTTCGCCGTCCTTATGGTCGGCATGAGCACCATGAGCGGCGCGGTCAGCGGATTGGGCGAACAGGAATGGTTCACCGGCATGCTGACCTCCATGAGTAATCCTTTCTTAGGTATTCTCGCGGGTGTCCTGTTCTCCACGATGCTTCAGTCGGCTTCCGCTGCTGTCGGTATCGTACAGGCCCTCTCCTTCACCGGCGTCATGACCTTCGATTCTTCTCTGCCGCTCCTTATGGGTATCACGATCGGTGCTTCCGTACCGGTACTTCTTTCCGCACTGGGCGCTACAAGAGACGGTAAAAGAACTGCCGTCAGCTATCTGGCTGCTTCCACCATGGGTATCCTGGTGCTCGCGTCGATCTTCTATATTTCGGACGCGATCTTCAGTTTCCCATTCCTCGATAAGATCATGAACCCGATGTCCCTGGCACTGGTCAACACGATCCTGAGATTCTCCGTACTGTGCCTGCTGGCACCTTTCACGGATGTACTGGAAGCCATCGCTACTCTCGTGGTTCCCGAAAAGCAGGAAGAGAAAGACCGTACATTCCGTCTTGAGGAACGATTCCTCGCTCACCCGGCACTGGCAATCGAGCAGATCCGTCTGACGATCTGCGACATGGCTACGAAGACAGAGGAAGCGATCCTTACTTCCATCGGACTTCTGAATCACTACAGCGATGCTGTCTTCTCCCAGGTCCTGGACCTGGAGACCGTCGGTGACCGCTACGAAGACGCGCTCGGTTCTTATCTGGTAAAGCTCACCGGTCAGGAACTGACCGAGTCCCAGGGCCGTTCGGCGTCACTTTACCTGCATACACTTTCCGACTTTGAGAGAATCTCTGACCACGCCAGAAACCTCGCCCAGAACTTCCAGGAATGCCACCAGAAGAACATCCACTTCTCCGATGAAGCCATGGAAGAGCTGAACACCATGATCAAGGCAACACGCGAGATCCTGCGTCTTACTACAGAGGCTTTCGTTAATTCCGATCCGGAGAAAGCTAAGAAAGTCGAGCCTCTCGAAGAAGTCATCGATGAACTGTGCGACAAGATGAAGCTCCGTCACGTCGAGAGACTTCAGAAGGGTCAGTGCACGATTGCCCAGGGCTTCGTATTCAACGACCTGTCCACGAACTTTGAGCGCGTATCGGATCACTGCTCCAATATCGCAGTCGCCATCATCGAGCTCGAAGCCGAGGACTTCGACACTCACGAGTATCTGGGAAATCTCAAGGAAAAGCAGACTGCGGATTACCAGAAGAACTACGACGAATACTCCAAGCTTTTTAACTTTGACTAATCCCGGAAGTATAAAGATTTGATTAATTCACCTCTGTCTTTGTTGACGGTCACGTATCGTCTCCTCTACTATGGATTCCATAGTACAAAGGAAAAGACAGAGGGTTTTTTATGCTTCAGATCAAGGACATTTCAAAAGAATACATCACCGGGGAACTTCATCAGACCGCGCTCGATCATGTCAGCCTGACTCTGCGTGATAACGAATTCGTCGCCATCTTAGGCCCCAGCGGATCCGGAAAGACGACACTTCTCAATGTCATCGGCGGACTCGACCGGTATGACAGCGGAGATCTGATCATCAACGGCATCTCCACGAAAAAATACAAGCACCGTGACTGGGATTCCTACAGAAACCACACGATCGGATTTGTCTTCCAGAGCTACAACCTGATCCCGCATCAGTCGATCCTCGCAAATGTCGAGCTGGCGCTCACGATCTCGGGTGTCTCCCGAAGCGAAAGAAAAAAGAGAGCGAAGGAAGCGCTCACGAAAGTCGGCCTCGGCGACCAGCTGCATAAGCGCCCGAACCAGATGTCCGGCGGACAGATGCAGCGTGTCGCGATCGCACGTGCCCTGGTCAATAATCCTAGCATTCTCCTGGCCGATGAACCAACAGGTGCTCTCGACACCGAGACGAGCCTTCAGGTCATGGAGCTTCTTAAGGAAGTAGCCAAAGACAGACTGGTCGTCATGGTCACGCATAACCCGGAACTGGCCGAGAACTATGCGACCCGTATCGTTAAACTGAGAGACGGAAAGATCACGTCCGACTCCGATCCTTTTGAAGTCGAAGAGAGTGAACTCGAGGCCCCGAAGCATAAGAAGATGGGCAAGTCCTCGATGTCGTTCCTGACGGCACTTTCCCTGAGTTTCAATAACCTGCGTACAAAGAAAGGAAGAACGTTCCTGACAGCCTTTGCCGGATCGATCGGTATCATCGGCATCGCCCTGATCCTGTCGCTCAGTAACGGCGTAAATAAGTACATCGAAAAAGTGCAGAAGGATACGATGACGTCCTACCCGATCCAGATCGAGGCACAGGCCATGGATCTGGCATCTCTGATCGAGACGAACGATAACGACGGCAGACGTGACGATCTGGACCACGGATTCGATGGTGTCTATGTGGATAATTCCGTTTTCGAAAGAGCATCAAACATCTCCACGAGCATCAAGCACAACAACCTCACGGAGTTCAAGAAATACCTCGACGATCCGAAAAGTGATATCCATAAGTATGTCGGTGAAAACGGTATCATCTACTCCTATTATGTTCCCTTCACCGTCTATTCCTACGATCCGGACGGAAATCTGATCAACCTCGACGGAAGTACTCTCAGAGAAGAACAGAACCGCCGCTCGAATGACGGAGGACTGCTCTCAAATCTCATGGATACACCGTCGATCAAGAACATGTCCGAGATCCTGACCGGATCGGACGGATCCCTTATCAGTTCTACGGTCACGGACTCCTATGACCTGATCTATGGCGAATGGCCGAAAGCATATAACGAGATCATCCTGGTCCTCGATCCGAATAACGAAGTCAATGCAACACGGCTTTATGAGCTGGGTCTCCTTCCGAGAGAAGAATACAGAGAGATCGTAAGAAAGCTCCAGAAATCCGAATCGATCGAATTCTCCGAGACGAAGCTGGACTATGAGAAGATCCTGTCTCACGAGTACTATCTGATCCCTGCCAGCGACTCCTTCATCAAGCAGGAGAGCGGATTCTATAACGAAGTAACCGAGGGTGATTCCGAATTCTCCTCCACACTGGAAAAGGCGATCCCGCTGAAGATCACAGGAATCATCCGCCTGAAGGACGATGCCAACTTCCAGCCGCTCGGCGAGGTCATCGGTTACACAAGAGAGCTTACAGAATACCTGATCAATTACGCGGAAAACAGCCAGCTGATTGCGGATCAGATGGCCTCTCCGGACAACAGCGTCATCAACGGCGCGAAGTTCTCGCCATCCGACGATAAAGCCAAGGTCGAGGATGCCAGAAACTGGCTGACGAAGCTCTCTGCCAAGGAAAAGGCGGAAATGTTCCGTACGATCATGGAAGACTATATGTCTGCAAATCCGGATACGAAATCGGAGATGCTCGATATGACCGACAACGAGATGGCCGCGATGCTCGACCAGTTTATCCTGAATACCGGAAAGGATTCGGATGAGCAGCTCCTGTTGATCTACGACAACTACATCTCTGCCGGAACCTTCGAAGATAACATGAAGGCATTCGGATATGTCGACCGCGAGACGCCGACATCGATCAATATCTACGCCGACAACTTTGAAGGAAAAGAAGGCATCACCGACTGCATCGACAAGTATAACGAGACGGCCACTGAGGAAAACGCCATTGTCTACACGGACTACATCGGACTTCTGCTTTCGTCCGTCACCCGTATCGTCAACGTGATCTCCTACGTCCTGATCGCGTTCGTTGCGGTATCGCTGGTCGTCTCCTCGATCATGATCGGAATCATCACCTACATCTCCGTCCTCGAGAGAACGAAGGAGATCGGTATCCTCCGCGCGATCGGCGCATCGAAGAGAAACATCTCGCAGGTATTTAACGCGGAGACATTCATCATCGGACTTCTCGCGGGACTCTTCGGAATCGGCATTGCGCTTCTTCTGCTGATCCCCGGAAACATGCTCATACGCTCGATCGCAAACTCTTCAGATGTCAGCGCACAGCTTCCGATCGCCGGCGCACTCATACTCATCGCATTGAGTATCGTACTGACTCTGATCGGCGGCCTGATCCCGTCAAAGAAGGCGGCCAAGAAAGATCCTGTTGCCGCACTGCGTACCGAGTAATGCTTATGCCGCAAATGCAAAAGCACCTGTGCCGGATAACCGGTACAGGTGCTTTTCTATTGGCAGTTTTATCTCAGCCCATGGAGATCAGGTGACCGGATCCGCAATACGGACAGCAGGCCACAGAACGGACAGGATTCACCTGCAGGCTGGCTCCGCAGCTCTGGCATTTCAGTGAGATGATCTTCGGAGCCTCGGTACGGGCACCCATCAGGTCGTCCGGATCAACTTTCTTCTGGCTGTTGACGTAGTCACGGAAGACTGTCAGCGCCTTCATCTCATTCTCCGTGATGCCATCCGTCGTCTCGGCAATATGGATGAGATCCTCCTTGAACTGATCGAGTTCCTCGGGATCCACACGTCTCAGATATCTTCTGACGTTCGAAAAGCTCGTGCCCTTGTCCGCAAGGATCATGCGGAGCTCTGCCTTATAGTCCGGATTCGTATCCGGATTGGACAGAAGGTTATTGCACATCTCATCGATGACCGCCTGCTCATCCGGGGAAACACCATCCGCCTTCGCGATGTAGTAGCAAAGCGCGATGCGGACCAGTTCGATATACGAAGGGTCCTTGACCGGGGCAAGCTTGGGCTCGGCCACAGGTTCATCCCTATATGCTTCACGGGTCTTCTTCAGTTCACTGTAAAGATTCGTCTCCGTCGGATAGGTGTATCCACCTCTGAGGAGCGAATTATAAAGAGAACTCGGTCTATAACTCCACATCTTATTTCTCCTATCATGCACCGCCGGAATACGGCGTTTTTCTCTTTCTTTTGCGAAAGAATAAATATATGTTCAAAAACTATTATAGTGCTTTTACAGGAGAATAAAAGCGCGGTTTAAACAAGATAGTTATGTGCCTGACGGTCAAACATCTCTCTATAACGTCCATTTTGCTCCATGAGTTCATCATGTGTTCCCTGCTCGATGATCTTTCCGTGCTCGAAAAGATAGATCCTGTCGGCCATGCGGGTCGTCGAGAGACGGTGCGAGATGAAGATGACCGTATTCTCACCGGCATTCTCGATCAGGTTCTTGTTGAGCTTGTACTCAGATACCGGGTCCAGCGCCGAGGACGGTTCGTCAAGGATCGAGACCGCGCGGTCATCGTTTCGGAGGAACACACGGGAGATCGCGATCTTCTGGCCTTCACCTCCGGAGAGGTTCACGCCGGATTCCTCGAATTCGCGGGTCAGAGGCGTCTGTATTCCGTCTGGAAGAGAATCGAGTTTTCTTCCGAAATCGGCCTTTTTCAGCGCCTGGATAACATCCGCTTCATCTTCTTTATTCACCTTTCGGAGAAGGACATTCTCCGCGATCGTCGCCGCATAGATGTTGTAGTCCTGGAAGACCGCACTGATCTTCTTTCTGTATTCACGTGTATTGTACTCGCGGATATCGTGACCGCCGTATGAGATGCTGCCGCCGGTGACATCGTAGAGCCTCATCAGGAGCTTCACGAAGGTCGTCTTACCTGCGCCGTTTTCTCCTACGATTGCAATCTTCTCACCCGGACGGATCTCGATCGAAATATCCTTCAGTGTATCCTCTTTTGTATTCGGATATCGGAAAGACACATGCGAAAGAGAAAGCGTGCCGCTGCCTTTTTCCGGAGTCAGGCCGTCCGCCACTTCGATGTTCGGTTCATACTCCAGAAGCTTGATGAGCTTACTGCCGTATCTTCCGATCACCTGGAAATCGACAAGACAGTAGTTGATCTCGTTAAGATTACGTCTTACATAGTTGGCCGCATTATTTGCCGATGCCACTTCACCGAGCGCGATGGACTTAACGACCAGCGCCAGATAGCCGAGATAGGCAGGGATCGCAAAAAACGAAAAGATGGTGAATACGGAGATCCAGTTCACGAGGGATACCCATGTAAGAGGCGGTCCGTAGATCCTTCCTTCTTCCGCCGCTTCGTCGAGTGCTTCATCGAACTGCAGCCTGAGTGGTCCACGGACATCAGTAAGCTTGCACTCTTTGGCAAATTCCGGCTGATAGAAGACTCGCTTGCTGTAGTCGGCCTTACGAAGCTTCTTTCTATATTCCACCCACCAGGTGTAGTTGATCTTCTCGATTTTAAAGCGGGTCGCAAGATTAACGATAAATCCTGCGATCGGGAAGATCGCAAGGATCGGATCGACGGTCAGGATCATGGCTGCAGCAACAAAGAGTGCAACGGTTCCGCCGATGATCTTACTGACGACCATTACGGCATCCGAAATAAGTTCATCTGCCCGCTGGGATACGACTTCATAGTTATCGTAGTTCTCCGGATCATCGTAAAAGATCAGGTCCTTCAGGCTGTTCTTCTCGGCAAGATCTCTCTGGATGCGTCCGCTGAGCGGGATGAGCTTTGCCTTCGACCACTCGTTGATCAGCTGGTGGATCCACTCGAGGACCACGACCAGGACGAGCGAGATCAGAAGAAGGATCATGATGCTCTTGAATTCCATGTCTCCGGTCAGGCCGTTGATGATCATCTTCAGGATAAAGGTGTCGTTGGCAGCCATACCCGAAAGAAGGAGGATATTCAGGATCATGATCTTCATGATCAGAGGTTTGTCATACTTTCCGGCATATTTCAGAAGATACGAAACGTTCCCGATCATCTCGCGAATCGTGATCTTCTCTTCTTTCAGTTTGTCCTTTCTTCTGGAAAGGTCTTTTCTTTTCGATTTATCTTTACTCATAAAATGCCTCAGCTCCCTTCAGCATTTCTTCCGGCAGGCTGTCCTGATAGTTCTCGGCCTGGAGCATAAACATCTCCTGGTAGTGGCCCTTCTGCTCCATCAGTTCTTCATGTGTGCCGTGCTCTACAACAGAGCCGTCCTTCATCATAAAGATCTTATCTGCCATTCTCGCCGAGGACAGACGGTGGGAAATGAATACCACACCGCGGCCTTCCGACAGGCGCATCATATTGTTGTACATGTTATATTCCGCGAGCGGATCAAGTGCCGAAGACGGCTCATCGAGGATGACCATATCCGGCTGATGGGCAAAGACTCTCGCGATTGCGATCTTCTGTGCCTGACCTCCGGACGGGATGAATCCCTCTTCATCAAACTCACGGCTGATGATCGTATCCAGACCCTTCACAAGACCCGGGTGGGAACAGTCAAACTGCGCGGATACCAGTGCTTTTTCCGCAAGATCATAATCTTCCTGACCTTTAGGTCTTCTCATCAGAACGTTCTCAACAAGCGGCATCGCAAAGACCTGCAGATCCTGGAACACCGTGCCGAATCTCTTTCTGTAGGCATCGCCGTCGATCTCGCGGATATCGGTTCCGTTAACGAGGATCTTTCCTTCCGTGACCGGATAAAGGCCCATGATCAGCTTGATGAGCGTGGTCTTGCCGGCGCCGTTATAACCGACGATCGCCAGCTTCTCACCCTTGTTCCAGCGGATGCTCACATCGTGGATCGTACCTGTTTTCGCACCCGGATAGGTAAAGGAGACATTCTGAAGCTCGATACTCCGGATCTCGCCGATGTCAGGCTTCTTCTCCTTTGGTTTGCGGTCTGTTTCGAGGAATTCCTCGAGATTCTTAAAGAGCCTGGACTCGTTGCTTAAGTAGATACGGTTCTCGACAGCATGCTTGAGCTGGTCAGTCGAGAAAGCCATCGCAGTGATCATCGCCACGTAACTGGAGATGTCCGTCACGTCGCTGTTCTTGATGCGGAAAGCAACGTAGAAATAAGCAGCGATTCCGGCAAGGACCGAATAGCTTCCCTTCATAAGGAAGGAATAGAACGCCGACTTCATGCGGTATTTCAGAGACACAGCTCCCATTCTTTCGACGGCCTGCTCCTGCTTGTCGAGCATGATCGAGTTGATGTCGAAAAGACGGATCTCCGATGCGTACTTCTTCTCATAGTAGACACGCTTGACGTAGTCCGCAGTACGCTTATCTCTGGTGATCGCCTTTTCGCGGTCATAGTTGCACTTGCCGTTTTTGTTGCCGAAATAAAGGCTGACGGCCATCGGAATGATCATGAAGATCAGAAGGATCGGGTCGACCATGACCACGATGACCAGCGACATGATCGTCGCACCGACATTTCCGATATAGACACCTGTCTGGATCGACAGATCGATCGCCTGTTCGGCACAGCGGTCGAGCGCACGTGCATAGCGGTCGTAGAACTCCGGTGACTCGTAGTCCGAGAGTTCCAGAGTGTCTGAGATATCCATCACGCGATGAAAAATGTGCCTGTAAACCTCCGGCATCTTGATCTTCCTGTAGGTCTCATACCATCCGCAGATGAAGTGGACACAGACGTGACCGAGACAGGCGAAGATCAGGAACCAGAACAGCTTGCTATATGCGATGTTCCGCTCGATGCAGTTGAAGATGTATTTTGTCAGATAAACGAAGAAGAAAACATAGAAGATCTGTTCGATGGAGTTCTTGAAAAGAGTGAACGGAAGCAGAAGCCGGTCGGCATCCCACACCTGCTTCAAAGCATATCGCAGCTGTCTCCATGTGTTGTCTCTTTTTTTCTTTTCCATAAAGAACAGCATCTCTCCCCTTTGAAATTACGATTTATATTACCACTCTTTGTTTACGAAAAGCACCTGATTATACTGCGCGGACAATCATTCTTGCGAATATGCAAAAAGTCCCGCAGACCATCTGATCTGCGGGACCTTCCGAACAAGTGCTTTTCAAAAAGAGAATTACAGAAGCGGAGTTCCGTTGTCCTGCGTTCTCTCACTCTTGTTAACATGGATGAACATGTTGTGCAGGAGGTTGACGCTCGTGAGAATCGCTTCGCCCTGATTCAGTTTACGGACATGCTTGATCGCGAAATCATCGAGGTGTGTCTCTACCGCATGGATATCATCGTTCAGCATGAGTCTGTGGATGATCATCGAACCGATCTGACCGAAGAGTACCGGAGATACGTCCTTCGGGTTCTGTGTGGTCAGGTAGAGGAAGATACCCTTGCGGCGTCCTTCTCTTGCGAGAAGTGTCAGGCCGCCGTGGAATTCCTTCTCGGAATATCTGGACTTGGAATATCTGTGTACCTCATCGATGTAGAATACGAACGGGCAGGTATTCTCCTGCGATATAACAAAGTTACTGATCAAGTCAACGACCATGCCGCCGATACCTTCCGCAGCACCGAGCTCGGATGCGTTGATGTAGAGGCTGGCCTTCGGAACCTGAAGGAATCTCTCGACGATGTCGAGGAGATTGTACATATTCGGGTCATTCGAGAAGAAGGACAGGAATCTCGTATTCGTCATCTGATACTGGATCTTCTGGATCAGGGATGCGTTCGAGTTCGCCTTGAGGGCATCGTAACGGTATCTGAAGTTGTAGTTGTTATCACGGTCCGGTTCGCAGACAGACTCAGCCTGGATCTGCTCCGGAAGGAGTTCGAGGTTAAAGTCGGTATCGTCCTTGGAGACGGAAGCGAGGTTGCCCTGAACTTCATCGATATTCGCACCGACCTTGGAATAGTAGGAATCATCGCCGATCTTCTTCATGTAACGGAGAGATGTGATCGCCTCAGCAAGAACTGCGCCCTGGCTGGTGCTCTCAGTCTCGAAGAGCTTCTCCCACTGGTCCATCGAGATCTTGCTCGGGGAGATCGTCGTATCGACACCCAGTGTCAGCTTGGTAACTTCTTTATTGGTAAAAGCATCTCTGTACTCACCGGTCGGGTCGATGATCAGGACCTTACGTCTGGTATTGATCAGCTTATCCAGGATCGCCAGTGCTGTCGTGGACTTACCACTGTTCGTCGCACCAACGCAGAGAAGGTGACGGTTGAAGAGTGTGCTCGGCTTGAGCGAAACATCTGCAAGCGTTCTGTTCAGGTAATTCGCGAACGCCGGAAGCGGCTCCTCTTCTTCACGGGAGAACTCCAGAGACTCCATGAACAGCTTATAGACTTCATCGGTAGCCAGATAGACCTTATCGGTGATGCCGAGGGTATTAAAACCAGCGAGCTCAAACTTCTCGGAATTCGGAGTCATGATGGCGATCGTGTCGATACAGATCGTATGATTATCGCCGGGCTTAAGATCTTCTTCCGAATTCTCATACATCTCGATATTCGAGGATTTGTTCTCAAAAACCTCTCCCAGGAAGACTCCCGCTGTCGATTCAACAACAACAAAGAAGTTGATGGTATTGGGAAGGAAGGATTTGCTGAACTTGCTTCTGTTGGCAAACATTTCGTAATTATCGACCTGTGCGATACAGTTGCTTCGGAATACCTGTGTCACCTTTCCGATGTAGTAGTCTTGAAGGTTTTTACCCTCATAAAACGATTCAAGTGTCATATATTGTCTCCCAGTCTGTTAGTCAGGTTCAGAACAAACCTGTCCCTCTATTGTACCGCCAGATTGAAAACAAAAATAGTCTTTTATATAAAGAAAATTAAAAACAAATAAAAAGAGCACCTGCCCGGGTAGGGCAGATGCTCTCTTTTTTCCAGTAAGGTGCCGTATCAAGAAGCTGCATTAGCAACCAGGTTTTGGATCGAAAAGTGCAGTTCACCGTTATAGCTGTAGTAGCTGAGTTCTGCCGGTACACCATCAATATCGGTGTAGACATAACGGTAATTCGCGTCCGCATCTCCATCCGGATAAGTAATTTCATATCCGTTGTTGCGGAATACTTCATCGATATCCTGGCAGGCCTGCTCGCCATCGTAATCCTCGAGCGAAGAAATAATATGTACACGGGTAGTATTATTTACTTCCATTTCGATCGTTGCATCTGTGCAGACACTCGGGATAGTCGGAAGATCGCTTCCGCTCCATGTGTACTCATCCGGCCAGATTCCCTGCTCGTAGCAGCCGTAGAATTTGTCAAAATCGATCTTATACTTTTCCTGACCGCCGGTCTTATCCATTTCTTCCTTGAGCATCGAGAAATAATCATAGAGGGAAACGTCACTCAGTTCGCCACAACTGACGATCTTCAAGCATACAGATGCCAGAGGTTCATTATCCTCAACGATCAGCAGGTCATAGTATCCGGGTGCATATACTTCCTCGTTCAGAGTGAGCTGACCCCAGTACCAGTTAGGATCATTCGGATCCTCAAGAACGGTTCTTTCCACTTCTGCCGGCAGGCTCTTTATATAATCTGCCGTGTAGATCGAAGCATCCTCGTGGTGCGGAACAAGATATGCCTCTGCCTTACCCGAGAATCCCATCTTCGGATAGATCTCGAGGTGGTCCATGTTTTCAAAGACATAACGGATGTTGCTGTAGCGGTAGCGGAGAGCGTTCATCTCGCTGTCACCGCTACTCGGACTTGCAAGAGCCAGCCCCCAGATCGCGTCGCAGGACTCCGGAATGATCTCGATGCAGCCCGGTGTATGCGTAGTCTTGTTAAGGGATGCATCATCATCCACAATACCAGATGCTTTCTTCGATTTTTTTGTCGTTTCCTCAGGCTCATCCGTGTCGTCCGGATCCTCATATGTCTCTTCCTGTTTTGATGTCTTTTTTGATTTTTCCTTTGTGGTCTCTTCCGACTTCTTGCTGCAGGCAGTGAGTGAGAATACCATTGCAAGAGTAAGGAGAGCAGCCGCAAAACGTTTTGAAGCCATAGTCATACCTCCCAGTTCATTTCTCAAACTTCTTTTAGATTATAACACAGGTGGTGGCTGTCCGGGATTTCACTTTTTTGCTATTTTATTAGCTTCCAAACTCATACATTTTGTATAAAAAAGAGGCTGTCTCATTTTCTGAGACAGCCTCTCCTGAATCAATCAGCTTGTAAATCTTACATCAGGGTGACCATGTTTCTGCCGTTATGCTTTGATGCATACATGGCCTTATCCATCCTGTCAAACACATCCTTGAAGGAGTCTCCTGCCTTCAGTTCGGTAACACCGACAGAGCAGGTGATATGGCAGATCTCCGGGAAGAGATATTCTTCCACACGGCTTCTCAGCTTCTCCGCCATCCTGTATGCTTCTTCCGCATTCTTCTCACGGCAGATAATGACGAATTCCTCACCGCCCCAGCGGCCGGCCAGTGCTTTTTCCTCGGCAGCCATATCCATCAGGATCTTAGCGAAATTCTTCAGTGTCAGGTCTCCTGTCGCGTGACCGTAGTTATCGTTTACCGCTTTAAACTTATCGAGGTCGAGCATCATGACGGAAACAGGTGCATCGCTCTTCTGGCGGAGCGCGATCGCGTTGTTCAGCTGGGTCTCCACCTCACCGTGATTGAATACGCCGGTGAGCGGATCCTTGATCGCTTTCTCCTCGTATGTCTGAAGCGTGGACAGAAGCTCCATGGAGTTGTCATGAATATCCTGAACCATGAATACGAATCTGTAGTCGTCCTCGTTATATGTCTGTGCGCGGCTGAAGATCAGCTTGACCCAGATATAATTGCCTTCCAGATTACGCATCATGCAGTCGTAGGATGACGTACGTCCGGGGGTAAAGTTCTTCTTGAGATACTCCGGATCCGTGCGGCGGAGGAACTGTTCCTGGTCCTCCGGCCAGATCATGTTGACGATCATCATTCTCCAGTCGGAATACTTCAGGTTGTAATTGACGACATCGTCCGAGATCTCCGTAACGTTGATGCTGCTGGTCGTGTCGGCGACCAGATCGATATACATCGAGAACAGATACGAACTCTGGATCGTATTGATCTTCTTCGTCGTCAGGGACTCCTGCAGGGATGCGTTGTCATTGAACTCATCCAGAACGAAGATGTATTTCTTCTCCTTTTCAAACGGATAGATCGTCAGCTGCACAAGATGCGGTTCCTGCTCATCATCGAGATAGAGCTTCAGGCGCCGGCTGTACTTGTCCATAAAAACACCGGTATTGTCCGCGAAGATCTGATAATCACCCGAAACCTTTTCGTTTGAATCATTGAAGTGGAACCACAGATTCAGAATAAGATCGTGATAACTGCCCGTCTCCTCCAGGAAACTCTCGAAGATCCCCCGGCGGACGACCGCCTTATACGTATCAATTGAGGAATCAACTACGACCAGTGCATCCACGTGATCTACAAACAAACCGCAAACATCATCAATACTGAAGTCAGTCAATTTCTTATCTTTCATACACATCTTCCTCGTACATAGATAAAAGTCCTGCCATCTCTTCTCATGAAAACTAAAAAAAGATTGTGTGACAAATTTATTGTAAAACGATGATTCCGGAAAATCATTAACTAATTGAAAACAATACGTTTACTAATTTGCCGAATTAGCTGTCAAAGTAAATATTCCATTAACATATGCCTTAACGAATAAAGATCAACAGGTCTTGCCTGCAGAATGTAAATAACTATTTATCTGCATTTTTATTTGGGGGGGGGAGACACTGTGGTTTTTCAGAAATCAGCCGACTCTTTTTTCGCCGAGCTGTATCGTATCTGTCGAAAAGAAAACTTGTGCTCGACTCGTTAAAATGAAAAAAGAACGCAACTATTATGCTGAAAGTTGATATATTCCGAGCCGGCCGTGTAGTAATATTGTTTTTCGGAATAAGAGACAATTAATGACAAAGGTATAAAGGGACATTCTGTGAGTAAGCGAAGCACAATCGTTATCGATGAGAAAACACCGCTTCTGATCCTGGCGGGTCCGATGTTTTTCGAACTATTCCTGAATACGATGCTCAACAACGTAGATACGATCATGTTGAGCCACTATGATGAGTTTGCCGTCGGAGCCGTCGGTAATGCCAATATCATCATGTTCATGATGAACATCTTCTTCAACGTTATCGCCACAGCGACGACAGTCGTCGTTGCGCAGTATCTCGGGGCGAAGCGTCATGACAAGATGAACATGATCTATTCTCTTTCTATCGTCGTCAATCTGGCCTTCGGTCTGATCCTTAGCGGTGCTTTTTGCGCGGCAAATCCTCTGATCATGAGCTTCCTTCAGGTATCGCCGGAGATGCGTCACTACTCCATGATGTACCTGTACATCGTTGGCGGCGGCGGATTCCTTACCGCAGTATTTAACGTCATGCTTCAGATCGTCAGATGTAACGGACACACAAAGATCGGTATGCGTGTCACCTTTGCGATCAACATCGTTAATATCATCGGAAATTACATCTTCCTCTACGGACCTCTGTCCTACCTGAATATGGGTGTAGAGGGTGTCGCAATCTCGACAGTTGCGGCAAGATTCATCGCAGTGATTGCGCTGATCGCCTTCTTCTACAAGCAGCAGATCGGACGTTTCTCGCTCCGCTACTTAAGACCTTTCCCGACCAAGCTCCTCATGAAGATGATCAAGATCGGTCTTCCTACCGCGGGCGAGAACCTTACATACAACCTCTATCAGACCACGCTTCTCTCCTTCGTTAACGGAATGGGAAATGATGCGGTAAATGCGCGGGCTTACTGTAACACTCTGATCTCGTTTGCGATGATCTTCTCGAATGCGTCCGCAATGTCAACACAGATCATCACGGGCCATCTCGTCGGTGCCGGCAAGCAGGAAGAAGCATATAAACGTGTATTCCGTACTCTCAGGACTTCGATGCCGATCACTATAGCGCTGGCATCTATAAATGCCATCCTGTGCAGGTACACGCTGCAATTGTTTACCGATAACCAGCACATCATCGCGCTCGGGCAGATGATCATGATCGTCGATATCTTCGTCGAGATGGGAAGGTGTCTCAATATGACATTTGTGTGCAGCCTCAAGGCGGCCGGAGCCTACATATTCCCTCTCATCATGGGTATCCTGTGTAACTGGGGTTTAGGCCTGACGACAGGATACGCAGTCGGTGTCGCACTGGGCGTGGGTGTTGCCGGAATCTTCGCCGGAACGGCAACAGACGAGTGTATCCGAGGGCTGATCGTCATGTTCTACTGGTATAAGAAGAAATGGTTCGGTAAGTCCGTCGTCGATAAGAGAGACTTTCTCGACCTTGAAGAAGACAAAAAAGAAGCTGTCCCGGAATCCTGAGACAGCTTCTCTTTCATTTAATGGTTCAACTTTATTATCTGCGCTTGATCAGGACTTCGATCTCTTTACCGATCTGAGAGGTCAACTCGGAATTGTCCTGCTGGACAGCAGTAGTAAATGCCACGAATTTGTCCGCAATACTCTTCTCGAGATCAGGAGTGGAACTGCCGCTTCTCTTCGGCGAATATCTGAAAGCTTCAAACACCTTCGAAGCATCTGCTTTTACTGCATCTGACTTCGCCTGGGAAACCAGTAATTCCGCCTCTTTCGTATAATCCTTGATGAACGCTGTCTGGGCAGCCACTTTCTGATCAATAGCACCAACGATGTCCGATGTAGCAGCAGCCTTCATGACAGCAACCGCTGTAAAGGCAAGGATCACTACGCAGACAACGACGCCCGCCCAGATCGGAAGACCCGGAACCGCCATAAAAAGACCACCGAAGATCAGCATCAGGATCAGTCCGACGTAGCTCTGGGTCACCAGCGGAATGTTGTAGAATTTCTTCGTAAGGTTTGCCGGCTTAAAGGCTACCCACGCACAGAGCAGCTGTCCGATAAAAGCAGCGGTGATAAATGCGTATCCGATCCAGAATGCTGTGGAGAAATTACCTCCTGCGCATGCAAAAACGATTGCATTAAACGCACCAAGCAGAACGGCCCATGAAATTACATAATACTTAAAGCTATTCATCTCTCACCCCTCCTTACAGCTGTGTTCCGCATTCGAGGCAGAACTTGCCGCCCAGCGGGACATCCATACCGCAGTTCGGACACTTATTTACCAGTGGAGTTCCGCACTTCATACAGAACTTTCCTTTCGGCGTCTTCTCGCCGCAGGAAGGACAGAGGATCTCATTTGCATCTAAAATTTCGATCTTGCTTCCGCACTCCAGGCAGAACTTCGCGCCTGCAGGGAGCTTGTTTCCGCACTTGGGGCAATCCACAGTCTGCTCCGGAGCAGCAGGAGCCGTGTTCCCGGATGACATATTGGGGTCAAACATATTTCCGACCTGACTTCCGATCATGGTGGCAGCCTTAAGACCCACACCGAGTCCGACAATATCGCCCATGGTAGAACCGCCGCCGGAACCGCCCATGTTTCCCAGGCCTTCCGCATATGCTTTCTGTACATCAGCCTGCATAACATCTTTCTGCGTATAGCCCTTCGCACGCATAACTTCCGCTTCGGCAAAGCCTTCCACCTTCAGTGCCTCAGCCTCAGCCTGCGCACCGATGACCTTTCTCTCGGCTTCTCTCTTCGCAACTTCCGTCTCAGTCGTCTGACGCTCCAGTTCGATCTGTCTCTGGGCCGCAGTTACATCTGCCTCGGCAAGCGCCTGTGCAGACTTGACCTCTGCCTCTGCCTTCGCCATACGTACCTGCAGAGATACAGTATGCAGTTCACGGATACGCTTAAAGTTCGGATCATCTTCCGGAAGAACAACTGTCGTTAAGTAGAACTGCGGAATGGTAAGACCATACTCCTCAAATCCGGGCAGGATCTTCTCTTTCAGAACGTCACCCAGCTCATCGAGATGCTCGTCGACTTCCAGGATCGGAATGTTCTTTTCCTTGATCGAAGCGGAAAGGTTGGTCTTAACTGCCATGGAAATCAAAGGTCTGAAAGAATTCTGAAGCGACTGGGTAAACTGGGTTCCGTTCTCTCCCCAGGCGATACCCTTCATCGTACCGACGAGCTTGATCAGGAGCTTAAGCCCATCGGAAACCTTCAGATTCATCTCACCGCTCGCACCGATCTCCATCGGGATACCGTATTCCGGATCCACATAGCGGACCTTCGAATCCGTTCCCCACTTTACGGCCATCTGCACCGTCTGGTTGATGAAATACACTTCACAATGGAACGGAGACTGGTCACCGGTAAGGCGGTTCAGTGCTTTTCCAACCAACGGAAGATTCTGCGTCTCCAGAGTATGTCTTCCGGGACCGAATACATCGAGTGCCTCACCATTCAAGAAGAATACTGCCTGCTGGCTCTCATGAACGATAAGCTGCGACATGATATTAAAATCTTCAGCCGGATGCTTCCAAATAAAGGTACTGTTATCACCTTCGTACTTAATTACATCAACAATCTGCCCCATAACCCCTCCTGTGAAATATGAAGTAGACGGAAATCTACATCAATTTTGTTTTACTTGTATATTATAGCATCACTTACCCTGCCTTGTACCTAGGGAAATATATAAATAGATCTCTTTTTACCCTCTTTTTCCGCACTAAAAAGGACCTTAACGGCCCTTGCTGAAAAAGCAAGCGCATTTGTCACATTGATTGATGGTTCGCAGGGTTTTCTGTTTATAAAATCCTACCTCTCATTAAACACATTCTGCGAGCGGTTGTTGATCGTCGCAATCACGCTGTTGAGATCTTTCTGGCCGAGAAGATACGCGGGGAGCTCTTCATCTATGATCATCATGATCGAGTTGTCGGACAGGAAGACCGTATCAACATTCTCCAGCGTCTCAAGGAAAATATCCGCGAACTTCAGGTCCGGCGAATAAAGATGCTGGGCGCGGATTGCCACCTCATCGCTAAGCACCATCGGAGAATTCATGAAGTTATATCCATTCCGGTTATTCTCTTTTTGTTTTCCCACCTGGTACAAAGCCGCCTCCCGGTTGATCGGAATCGCGTCCATAGAATTGTTCTGGACATCTTTGCTGAGCAGGATATCGAGAAGCGCGTATGCGCCGTCTTTTACCTCGGATCCTTCCGTAATTGAAAAAGAACTCGTGATGTTAGCGGACGGGCCGGTTCCGTTTTTCGACGGGAGACCGAAGATCCTAAGGCTGTTACCGAAGTAGTTGTAGCGCGCAAGGTTCCCGATTCCGCTGATGTTTTCGATAAAAACTACGTCGAAGATCTTTTCTTCTTCTTCAAACAGATCAGGATCCCTCATATCGAACTGGTCCTTCGGTGCAGAAGAAACGCCATCCGGAATCTTTTCCTTGAAAAAAGCAGCCATCTCACAGAAGTCTTCCTGCTCGATGTTCATCTTCTTATCTTTCACCCACTGATCATAGCTTCTCTGGAAACAGAGATTTAGAAAATGCATTCGGCTGATAAATTCTGTGACAGGCTCGTTGCCGTTACGCTGATCCTCCACATATGAAATATACTGGTCGTAGGTAAAGCCTGCCTGACCGTCATCCATTTTAGATCCATCCGTTACGATGCCTGCGATCGTGAATGACGTCGGTATAAAGAACGTCTTCCCATCTATCTTCGAGGCATCGATGATTTTCGAATAGTATCTGGAAGCATCGTATGTCTGTCCCTCCAGATACGGTGTCAGATCCGTAAGATACTGACTGTCCAAAAGCTCGATCGAGCTGGCAGCCCCGAGGATAACATCCGGCCCGTTTCCGGAACGGATATCCATGGACAGACTTCCGCTGACCATCGACAAAGCACTATACATCTGCCGGTCGCTCGCATCGATATCATCTGTCAGTTCACCGCTCTTCTGATAAGCGTTCTGATCATAGAGCACCAGCTGTACATAATAGTCCGGGTTCTTTTCGTTAAAGGTCCTCAGTGCCTCGCCTTCAAAATATGTAACAGAGTCGCTGAGACTTGCGACGGTTAGAACAGTCTTCCCTGCATTCGGGTTCTTTTCGGTCTTCTCAAGGATATAAACAGGCACGGGATCCGGTAACAAAAATTGACCTTCCATCCTCGGACTGCATCCGAGGATCACCTTGTTTTCGTCACAGGAAAGCACATTTGCCGTCTGGCTCTCATAGCGGTTGATATCGCAGTGATCAAAGTTCAGAACACAGTCCTCATTCGCACCTGTCGGATCATATTCATAAATACCTGTTGCCTTGGTAATGTATCCTTTTCCTTCCCTGGTCGAGGAGATCTTCTGGTTGTCGCTGATCGGTTTCGCATCCGGGACTTTGGTCATCGTTCCTGTTTTCAGATCGAACTTCGCGACCAACGGGGTATTTCCCATGCAATTAATGATGGCCGTACCATTGCCGGCACCATTGATACTATCCACATATCTTATTACGCCGGGACCGAATACTTTATCGAGTTCAACATGATAGAGCGGTTCCCCATCCCTGGAAACAACGATCATCAGCGTCGTGTTTCGCTCTTCGTCATAAGACTGGACACTGCCGACTTCATAACCCTCTATAAAACTCAAACTGAAGAAATATACCCCATCCGGATCGGTCCTGAGCAGATGCGGCTCTTTTATCACCTCTCCGGTATTCGAATCAAACTCACAACTGTATATAAACTCTCTTATCTCGTCGAGGCCCCTCGTATTGGCCGGCGTTATGGTGTCGGGATTAACAACACGGGTTGAAGCAAAATTCTCGAAATATAAGCGGATGCCTTTTTCACCTTCACAGAGACCGAGTGCCTGCGCACCGGTGCCGGGTACGCTGTGCAATACATTCTCGAGATCGACCATCTGGAGAAGATTTCCTTCCATATCGAAGATGCCCATCAAGTAACCCCAACCTTCAGGATACGGGTTCTTTTCGGTAGGTTTATTTTCCACAGAATAAATCATCGCAAACTTGTCGTGGCACATCCACGGTCCTACCGGGGTGACAGAATAAAAGTCATCTAAACTGAGTTTGGGATCTAATTCTAATCTCTTGGTAGTATAGAAGGGATCTGTTTCGAGGACGGTTTTCTTTTTCGCTCCCTTTTTCTTACAGGAAGATGCTGTCAGACAGACTGTAGATAACATCACCGTTGCAAGTGCGAACGCAATGATTCTTTTCCATTTTTCCATAGAAAAACTGTACCACCCATTCCCCTTTCAAAACCAGATTTTCCATACCCAAATTCATTATAGACAGTGCACTATCTGAAAAGCAATTGCTTCATCGAAAAAGCCGGGATAAAACCACGAATCTTTTTCGAAACATCCTCTGTTATTTCGAAACAAGGATAAGAATCAAGCGTAATTTACATGCACGATATAATGATTTACGAAGGGGCAACCTTTAGAACAGAAAACCGGCTGTCCTGTGAACTATGAATTTAATATCAGGTTATATTCTCTCATTGCGCCATGAGAACCGAAAATCTTCCATTCACCGACACCAAGCCTTTGCATGATCGATTTTCGCTCCGCAGCGCAGAGCGCAGGATCAGTATCAACTGATGTCATCAGCACCGGAGCAAACCTGTTGTACTCGGCCTGTTCGCGTGTCATTCCGGGTATGTTTACATAGATGTCTCCGGTAAATGCAATGTGATTAACATAATCAATAAGCACAGTTTCTCCGGGAAGGTGACCTCCTTTTCCTTCGTAAACCTCAAAATGCAATTCGCCTAAATCCAGAGTTCCGACCTGCTTGAGCAGATCGTTCTGTTCGCCTTCCGTGCCCCAGAGAGGTATTACTTTTTCAGGCTTTGGAGGTTTATAGAATGTCAGTGCCTTGCATATGTTTACATATGGTCTGTGAAGAGAATTCTGTTCACGGAATCCGTTTTCTCCTTTATATTCCAATTGTAGGCATTCAGCTGTTTTACGGCTTGCGAGTATCTCATCGAAAACAGGTAAAAGTCCGCAATGATCCACATCTGCATGCGTAATGAATATCCGCTTTTTCATCTGATCGAACCCGGGAAGAATATTTCTTAAAAGTTCTTTCATCTCTTCCTGATATAATGCATATCCGCAGTCTACAAACAGGACTTCGCCATTACTTTCGATGATGGCTGTGTTGCTTCCGCATGGAGGTTCGATCAGCGTAATCTTTGTATTTGCTGATATCTTTTGTTCCGTGATCCTGGGTAAGAACTGTTTTCCTCTGCAGACAGATAACAGTTCAGCGAATCTGCTTATACTTTCAAAAGTCTTATAAGGGGATAGACCTTTTTCATCAAGCATCTGCATAACAAGGTTGGAGTTGACCAGAAGTCCGTCTCTTGCCTCTTCTGGAAGTCCTGACAACTGCATCAGACCTGAAACGAATGTCTGATAGAAAATACTGTTGTCGAAAACTCTTTCGGTGTGATTATAGTCCACTACACGGACCGGGCAGAGCTCCTGGGCTTCTTTCAGGAATCTTTTCAGCTTGTCTTCATTTTCAACGAATAAACCCATTTTAAATGCCTGATGAGTCGATCCGTTTTCCTGTGAACTTATATATGAAATATTCAACTCATATCTGTTGATAAGCTTTAGCACTTCTGTAACGCTGCCAGGAACGTCCCTGAGCATAAATTCGACCAGAACTATGCTGTTCTCATTTTTATCCGTGGGAAGATAGCCAATGTTCGCCAGTTCGATATCAGCCTTCTCCAGCTGCTTGGCATCTCCTTCAGCGTCAATGAAAAGGGTGTGCGAGTCGACAGCTTTATTGTAGCTGACACGAGTTATATTAATGCCCAGCGAAGCAAAGCATTCACTTGCTTTAAGAAATGCTCCGATGTGATTTGGCATAGTTGTAATATACGTCTTTTTCATAGCCCACCTTTGTTATGGGTTGTATTTTATTATGAAAACTTGTAATTAGCAATGACATGTGTATTTATACATCTTCACTGACATTTATCTTTTACCGTAATTGTGGTCAAACGACATTTTTACACAAAAGAAAAATCCTGAACATCCAATCAGGGACATTCAGGATTTGTGTATTAGTTCAATATCCGATATATAGCGTATTTAGAGGGGGTCGAACGGTCACGCACTATCTTGAGGTCAAGTTTTTTGACCTCAAGATTCCACCGCTTCAAAAAACACAGCAAAACAGGAAATGTTTTCGAGTAGCATATGCGCTATCATAAACTTGTTGCAGCTGCAAGAAATTGAGAAAGGAGGTACCAAAGTGTATAAGGACTGTATCCAGAAAACATTGGATAAGATCGAAGCGAATCTTAAGGATGAGATCGATGCTGAGATGCTCTCTCAGGAAGCGGGTTATTCACTGTTCCATTTCTACAGGATATTTCAGGATGCCGTAGGTTTTCCTGTAATGCAGTATATCCTGAGAAGAAAGCTTCTTAATGCGATATACGAGATCGGAACTGGACGCAGGAAAGGTGACGTTGCATTCGAGTACGGGTTTGACACGTATTCGGGGTTCTACAGATCCTTCGTTCGGGAGACCGGCTATACACCGTCAGAGTACCTTCGTAAGTTCAAGGCCAAAAAGCCTTACAAGATCAATATCTTACAGGAGGAACACATTATGATAAATCATAAGTTGATCACGGAAGTTCTCTCTAACTGGGATCTTCAGGATCAGAAAGTCTCTGATATCGTATTCCCTGAGACAGGAGAGATAAGCGATACATCCAAGTTTGTCGGTGATGAATATGTGATCAAGTACACTGCTAATCTCGGCAATACGAAGAAAGCAATCAAGATAGCCGGAGCTCTTAACAACGTTGGATTATCCGCACCGACGATCATTCCGACTAAGGACGGAAGAGAATACGTACAAGAAGGTGAACTCTATTTTACTCTCAGTCGGAAGATCGACGGGGAGAGAGTAGTGGCGGGCAAGCTGTATCTGGATGATTATGAGAAGAAAGCAAGGTATACGGGCGAGATCATCGGCTGGCTCGATAAAGCACTCTCTACGGTAGATGCGGCAACAGACGAAGTCGATACTTACGATGCGGTCAGGTCATGGGCATTGCCAAAGGTTTCATCGGAACTAGGGTTAGACGATGACTTCACAAAGAAGTTTCTTTCTGAATTTGAGGACCTCTACAAGTCGCTTCCGAGACAGGTGATCCACAGAGATCCGAATCCGAGTAACATCATCGTAGCTGATGATAAATGGGGATTCATCGACTTCGAATTGAGCGAGAGAAACGTCAGGATCTTCGATCCATGTTATGCAGCAACCGCCATACTGTCCGAGACTTTCGAGGACGGAAACAGCGACAAGTTCATGAAATGGATAAACATTATGAAAGAGATGATTGCAGGATACGATTCCGTCGTGAAGCTCACCGAAGAAGAAAAGCAGGCGGTACCTTACATCATCCTTGCAAATCAGTTTATCTCTACTGCTTACTTCGCTGACAAAGACCGATACGAAGAACTCTATGAAACAAACAAGAAGATGTCGAGATGCATCATCACAACTATCGAAACGATGAGAATAGAATAACGAGACTGTGGCCTGTAAACGATATGTTTACGGGCCATTATGGCGCTTCAAGAAAATTGTAATACATATAAAATCTATCTTAGTTTCAGGGTTGGATTTCCCAGCATAGCCTTGATAGTAGGAACATAATCATCTATATCATTGATTCGAGTTATCGTTGTTATTTTTTTCCCTGCGTCCTTACTTGATGCACCACAGTGGTATATCTTTATATCTGTGGTTCCTTCGTCGAGAACAATATATCTGTCATGTGACCGATGCTGTGACCGGATAAATGATATCGTTCTTTCAGGATTCTCTGTAAGGAAATCGTTGTATTCTGACAGGCTCAATCTTGGTTTAGCAGCATTGTCACTAATAATAGTTATCTTTACATTCTTCTGCGAATGAGCCAGGTGATGCAGTGTCTTTGTCCCGATATAGTCATCAATGATCATTATCGTACTTTGAGCACTCTTATATATCTGCTGATAGGCCTCGTCTGCCTTGAACGGCTTTCCGTCCAATATCAGGATTTCCTCGTTTTTCGCCCCCTGATCGAAGAGTTTCATAAGATCAGATAGATCAGCTTTAGAAACCATCTTTTCACGAATTTGCTTTATTTCTTTGGAGTTCTCTTCGACCTTATCAACCAAAGCATAATAGTTCTTTTGTGTTAGAAGAGGCTGGTTCTCGATCAGATAATCTTTCATAGTCTTGAACAAACGCACCAGCGTCCTGCTCTGTTTGATTGCCAAATCTCCTTTAAGGACTGTCATGAGCATATATATACCTTGTTCAGTAAATGCGTATGGCAAATAACGTGATCCTCCCCAACTTGAGGTGCAATTTTTGCACCTCAAGTTGTCAAATTCTTCCTTGGTAAGACGAAACATAAAGTCATCACCTTCAAACCGATCTATATTATTCTTGATTTGGCGATTGAATTTCTTTGTCTCATACCCATATATTTCTGCCAGATCACTGTCCAGCATCACCTGCTGACCACGGATCGTATAGATCATACTCTTAATATCACGCGCTTCAAGAAGATTGGTAATCTCAGTTGTATCTTTGTCATTATCCTTCTGTTCCATATTGCCTCCTCTCTTGAAGTCACAATTTGTGACTTCAAGTCTCTATAAAAACAAAGTGATCCTCATCATTCGCGCATCTAGTATTGGCGCATTGCCGAATATATGTTTATTTTATTCTCTTTTGTGTGCCAATATTGGGACAGTTACTTTGAAGGAGACAAGAAAAAACCCGATAACTTGCGTTACCGGGTTTGGCGGAGAAGGAGGGAGTCGAACAACGAAGATTCCGTCATTTCTCGCCAATAACATCAAAAACAGGCCCTTTTGGTATGTTAAAGCGCCTCTTTTGGCATCAGTCAGTCCAACTATTCCATTATTGACGACCACAATTGTGGTCAAAACTGTGGTCATAACAATAAAGCTTTCTGCTATAACGCGAGCCGTGTTAACTCTTAAGGTTGACACCTGGCAGCAGATGCACTATACTTATGGCAAGTGTTAACTAAAGAGGTAAACACAGTAAGGGGGCTCATATGCGAACAAGAATAGGAGAGTTTTTTGTGAAGATACGAAGGAGGACTAACAAATCATTGCGACAAATGGCTAGTGATTTAGGAATATCTCCCGCTTTTTTGTCTTCTGTAGAAAACGGTAAAAAGAAAATGCCAGATTCGTGGTTTTCCCGCATTCCTGAAACATATTCTCTTTCTGAAGAAGAATTGGAAGAGTTTAAAACTGCTGCTTATGAATCTTTTGAAATAGTAGAGATAAGCCTTACTAACGCATCTGAAATGAACAAGAAACTTGCTATCCGATTTGCCCGTCGTTTTAGTGATATAGATGACCAGTCAAGTGCAGAACTTATGCAGATTCTTGAAAAGATAGATAAGGAGGGCTTCTCCGATGAGTGAGTATTATGCGCAGCCATTATCAAGAAAAGATATTCGGCAGTTAGCTACATATATTCGAAAAGTATTCGGATATCTTGATGTGTGGTGGATTCCAGTTGATACACTTCTTGATCAGATGATGATTGAGTTTAATGATTTTTCATATGAAATCGTCGCAGATGAAGAATGGGATGACAAAACATCCCACGCCGATACTGATATCTTGGGAGGTACTATACGGATTCGAGAGAGCGTCTACATAGGCGCATGCGAGGGAAACGGAAGAGATAGGATGACAATCGCACACGAGATAGCACACTACATTCTCATCTGTGCTGTTGGTGTAAAACTATATAGTCGTAGGGACAACAGACCTGTACCTTCTTACAATGATCCAGAATGGCAAGCTAAGTGTTTGGCTGGAGAACTATTGATCCCCGCGTACAAAATAATTACCAAAGAAGAAACTCCGCTTACGAGTCGCATTGCCGAACTCTGCGGAGTTTCCTATGATGCCGCATTATATCAACTCAAACAGCTAGGAGGTGGTGCTATTTGAGGGTTTACAACCGTTCACTAAAGAAAAACACCCCATAAGTAGTTGCAGCTACTTACAAAGTGTTGTTCTTCGGATTTGACATCCTGTCTAAAGACACTTTCAGTATGCCACTTCCGAAGAACTAATTCAACATGTGGGTCATAAAACTCACAAATAGTTAAATCGGGAGGTGGCGGAAATGTCACTTGTTAATTCCTTGCGTTCAAATTGCAAGGACGTGTTTAATGCGTTTTTAGTTCGTTTAGCCGTATATGCGGGCATCTTTGAATTTCCTGTTATACGTGCAACGTACAAAATTCCGAATCGTTTGATCCCTTTCTCTAAAGCTCTGTCTTCTAACGACTATGACCAGTGGGTGCATTTTTACGAAGATGACTACTTATTCGAGAAACTGTGGGATAATCCGCAAAAGTATCTCGATATACTAATGAAGTTTAATGGTGTCATTCTTCCGGACTTTAGTCTGTATCGAGATATGCCCTTGGTTATGCAGTTGTGGAATATCTATCGGAGTCGTGCTATCGGACACTGGTTACAGGAGAACGGGATTACTGTTATTCCAAATATCCGTTACGGTGACAAACGAACTTACAAATGCTGCTGCGATGGGATAGACACTCACTGCGTTATTGCCGTTGGTTCTCACGGAACACTCAAGAACAAGGTTGATCGGAAAATCTTTGTGAACGGTCTAGAGTCAGTTGTATCCCGTCTTCATCCTACAGTAATAGTAGTTTATGGCTCGGCACCAGACAGTATTTTTGACAAGTATAGAGCTCAAGGTATATGCATTGTTTCATTTGATAGTGAATTCAGCAAATCAATGCGGAAGGGGGTGGTATAATGGGGGCGGGATATCACGGTGGGTTTGGAGCAACCTCCGGCTCAAAAATTTCAACTGCAGTGAGTGCCTCCCCATCCTTCGTCTCCCCTAGAAAAGAAGACAACCTAGCCAGATTTGCATCTCGAATGGAGAAGGAGGCCGGTTTCACTGATGTTATAATTCATGGAACATCTACTTCGGCTGATTACTATCTAAATGGCAGATGGGTAAAACTCGATCAACGATCGCTTGCCCTAATGTTGAAGAAGGATCCAGGTTATAAGTCTGGTAATATAAGATTGATCTCTTGTAGTACGGGAGCTCTAGATTCCGGATTTGCTCAGAATCTTGCAAATAAGTTAGGGGTAACGGTAAAGGCTCCGTCGGATACATTATGGGTCTTCCCTAACGGACGAGTAGTTATAGGTGCTTCTTATAAAAAGAATACCGGTACATGGAAAACATTTAAACCTCAGAAGAAAGGCGGAAAATAACTTGAATATTAAAAGAGTTGGCTATTTTAAAGAAATGCCACATGGCGAACCTACAGATCCTTCTATTAAGGATTTCATCAAAAAAGAACACTCAAAGACCATTATTGAAAAAATCTGTTCATATCTGGATTCCGGCATCCCTGTTGTCGTGTGTGCAGGACTTGCACCAGATGTAATTCATCCTGAAAAAGGACCAGCTGGGGCTCCAACATCTATGACGGACGGAACATGGATGTGGCCTGGCGATTTGTCGTATTATGTCAAGAACTATGGGCTTAGCCTGTCTGCTGACTTTATAGAGTCTATGGAGAAAAATGACTGGACTATACGACTCACCCCTGAAGCGCTAGATTATGAAACGCTTACAATTGACGGAATCCCTCTTTTTCAAGACTTATAAGGAGAAAAAACATGATAAAGAAATGTCCCGAATGCGGAAACCTAATGAAGTATAACAAAGAAAGATCAGGTGAGACATGGACCTGCCCTATGTGCGGTTACGAAGTTTACAAGCCAGATGAACGACCTACTCCGGAGTCGCATATGCTATATGAGAAGCGCAACTGATCTTTTTCACATCGATTCATCTTATGGCCGGGTTTTATACTCGGCCGTTTTTTGCAGTTGGACTATGCCGAATCTTCATAATTCTATCCATATTTTTGTAGACCCCATTTCCTTTTACCGTAATTGTGGTCATATTTGTGGTCAAATGACCTTTGCCTACTAAAAGAAAAATCCTGATATCTTAAAATCTTTAATTGAAATCTTTGAAGATATATGCTGTTCCTCATTCTCGGAATTATTATTCCATATTTTCGTCCTCTTCATCTTCATCAAGATCAAAATATACCGAACAATTGCCTATCAATGACAGTAATTCTTTCCGCTCTTTTCTTTTTGCTATATCCTCGATATCTTCATGAGAAGCATCCACATAATCGATCAATAAATCATTAACCGTCCCCCCGCAAAGATCTTCCAGATACTCGTTTACTAAAGCATCGTCGAAATCCAACGCTTCCATTTCATCAAGCAACCTAAAAACACCTGTCCCGCGATTCCTCTTGTAAATATATAGAAGAAGTTCTTTTGTTGCATTCTGTTCTAAAACCATTTGTTCATACAAAGTTCTTCTTTGTGCAGACCAGAATACTCGTGCTGCTCTTGAAAAAGAATCTATTTCATAGGTATATGTATTCAATTCGCTAGCCTTTTCACGTATCAATAAGTAAAAATGCACTGCCAGGTTTCCCAACTCATTGATGTAAAACCTCTTAAATTCATCAAACTGTACTGCAGCATACGGTTCAACAAAATTAAACTTTCCATTTAATCTCTTCAAAAAACCAATGAACAACTTTCGTAGATTTTTATCAGGTTGCCCCGGATAATAATTCGCATATCTGAAATTATTGTAATAATCCGAAAATACACCAAGTAGGCTCATAGCATTTTTAGCCGCATTTTTATCCGAAAACTTGTTAACCTCATGCTGTAATTCAATATGATTATGCTGCCTTAAGCACTTTTGCATAGAACTTACATCTGTTGGATCCTGCGCTACAAGGCAAAGATAAATTTTTTGCAGTCTTTCTATACCCACAGCACCTGTATATAAGATGATGTTGATTTCATATGTATTATTCAATCCCTTGATGGACATTGCCTCTTTTGCTGAATCATAAATGAATTCTCCAGCTATTTCCAATTCACGCCCCATATTGAGACTCTTAAAATCCCATATTCCATCTACAAGCATATTTTCACCAGCAATTTTCCAGATAATATAGTGTTTTACAGAATTTATCTATTTCACTATCCACGATCCAACTTTTTTGGATCCGATTCTCTCTATAACGCCCTCTTCGGTCAGTTCTTTCATCAACATCTGTACGGATCTCCGAGAGATATCCATTACCGAGGCCAGTTCCGCTTGTGTTACGGATGGGTTTTCACGCAGTAATAGCAATAGGTATTCTCGATCAGACAGTGTTCCGGC
>JAEEGJ010006763.1_pt1 | contig 33934 bp, 23 predicted proteins | sample 8958761 | NCBI WGS metagenome assembly JAEEGJ01 (sample SAMN16246546, study PRJNA631951) | gut metagenome | biome: gut microbiome; feature: rumen; material: RS-attached | host: Bos | place: Iran: Karaj | collected 2018-10
GTGGAATGGTTGGAAGCGCTCTACAGGCATCGGTGGCATGTATCAGCAGTCAGATAACAAAGGCGAGGAATACCTGATACCTGACAGCCGCCTCTTTGACTTCGGCCTCTATGCCACTGCCTCGAAAAGCCTTGGCGACCGCTGGACACTGAGTGGAGGTTTGCGTTATGACCACCGTCGACTGCACGGATATGAGTTGATGGAGGACGGTGAGATGCGCTTTGTGGATTTCACCCGTCACTTCAATGGTCTGACGGGTAGCATCGGGGCCGTCTGCAATATCAACGACCACTTCAACCTGCGCCTGAATCTAGCCCGTGGCTTCCGCACACCCAACATGAGTGAACTGGCATCGAATGGTGTGCATGAGGGCTCTTTGCGCTATGAAATAGGCAACCAGAACCTGAAGGCAGAATACAGTCTACAGGCTGACCTCGGACTCGATTTTACCTCGCGTTACGTCTCAGCACAGTTGGCGCTTTTTGCCAACCGTATAGACAATTACATCTTCACTCACCGACTTAACGAGGAGATCGAGGAGGGATATCTTACCTATGCCTACACTCAGGGCGATGCCCGACTGCTGGGTTTCGAGGCAGGTATCGATTTCCATCCTGTTCATTCAGTTCATTTCTCTAACTCGTTCTCGTATGTCGATGCCCAACTGATGCATGCTTCGGCCGATACCAAGTATCTGCCCTTCACCCCAGCACCACGCTGGTCGTCAGAACTCAAGTGGGAGCTGCTGCACCACTCGCACAGCACCATCAAGCATCATCATTCAGACTACGCTTCTGCCCTTTCGCATATCGCATCCCACGTCTCACACGCCGTATCAGGCCTCTCGTTCAACAATCTCTACGTGGCTGCCGGGCTGGATTGCTATCTTAAGCAATCACATATTTACAGTGCCGACGATACAGAAACCGTCACACCAGGATATGCCCTGCTGAGTCTGTCGGCAGGAACCGATGTACAGGTAAGGGGTAAGAAGATAGCCGAACTGTACGTAACTGCTGACAACCTGTTGAACAAGGCTTACCAAAACCATCTCAGCCGTCTGAAGTATGCTGACGAGAACGTCATTACAGGTCGCCGCGGCGTCTATAACATGGGTCGTAATATCACGTTTAAGGTTGTGGTACCGATAGCGTTTTAGCTATACTGAATCGCGGCAGAAATCAACAAAAGTTAAATCCCAGAGCATAATCAACATGCTTTGGGATTTTTTGTGTACTTTTGTAGGCGTAAAAGAAAACGACAATAAATTATCAGATAAGAACATGTGGAATAAACCATGGACTATGAAAGAGGGCTTTCTCATTGGAGGAGGCCTTATCATTGCAGGACTGCTGCTCCAGTTGAGCGTCGGACCTGTTGTGTGGGATGCATTTGCGTGGAATGCTAATGGCATTGTGCTGTCAGGCTTCTTTGTAATGTTGACAGCAATGGTCTACCTGCGAAACAGGGTATATGCCTTCAAGTGGATGGCTACGAATCAGGCAGCCATCCCAGCGATGGTATATGCAGTGGTGCTGACTATTATAATGGGACTTACGCGGCAGTACGAGCGTGGCACTTGGTTTAATAATATGCTGTCGTTTTGGCCGTTCGTGCTCACCTACGTGTATCTCACGGTGATACTCGGACTTACCATCCACCGCAGATTGCGTGCAATATTCAGGGGTCAGGGCTCGATAAAGCGCGATGTTCCCTTTATGCTTAATCATCTGGGCCTCTTTATCGCCCTTACTACGGCCACATTGGGCAGCGCCGATATTCAGCGCGTAAAGATGATTACGGCCATTGGGCAGTCTGAATGGAGAGCACTCGAGCAGAATGGTGCCATCAAGGAGATGCCGATAGCCATCGAACTCAAGAAGTTTATCATGGAGACCTACGACAACGGCAGTCCCAAGCGTTTTGCCTCTGAAATACAAATCTTGACTAAGACGGGCAAAAATATCGAGGCTACAGTCGAGGTGAACAAACCCTACGAGGTCGACGGCTGGAAGATCTATCAGTACGGCTACGACACTAAGATGGGTGCCCAGAGTCAGGTATCGATACTCGAGCTGGTTACCGATCCGTGGCTGCCTTGGGTCTATGCAGGCTTCTATATGATGTTGGCTGGAGCAGCAGTCATGACGGTGATGGTGCTGTGGCGCCGATTTAAGAGCGCTTCGCGAAAGGCGCTAGGGTGGTATTTGTTCTTCGCTGCCTGCGCCGCTATGTTTGCCTATTTCTTCTTCGACAGCTACAACACCAAGACACTGGTGCCGGCCCTGCAGAGTCCGTGGTTTGCGCCCCATGTGTTTGTGTATATCTTTGCTTACACGCTGCTTGGCATAGCTTTGGTCATTGCCTGGTGGAAACGTGTCGACGATCTCGTCTATGTCAGCTTTGCTTTCCTTACCTTCGGCATGCTGTTTGGTGCCCTTTGGGCCAAAGAGGCGTGGGGCCACTACTGGTCGTGGGACCCCAAGGAAACCTGGGCCGCCATCACCTGGATAGCCTATCTCGTCTACATCCACTACCGAAGGCTGCCTCAACAACGCAACCGTCTGGCTTTCTGGATGCTCGTTGGCTCGTTCGTCCTCCTGCAGGTGTGCTGGTGGGGCATCAACTACCTCCCCTCAGCCCAAGGGGCGAGCGTTCACACCTATAGTACCAGCGAATAAACAGTATCGCCAATCTTGTCCTGAAGGCCTCCGCGATTCCTGAGTGAAGCTGCTATAATTTGAATCTGCGCCACAACCATCGTGGAATCCTGCGCCAAAAGGCCGTCAGCAAACGGTATTTCCAGTCGATAACATGGATGTGCTTCTTGTGATTGTTGCCAGTTCTATGTCCTCTGCTCTCTTTCCCTGTTGCATACTCAGTCCTATCGATATTTACACGGTCGTTTCATAATAATTCTCAAATTCAAGCACAAAATTACGAATTATTATTCATATTTCATCTTAAATGACTATATTTGCAACATATTTTAGTAGAATAGATATATGAACAAGGTACGAATCACAGCTATTCGTCAGACAGTCTATGAGGACTTGATGGCGAAATACGAGAATCCCATTGAGCACACCTGCGATGTCAGGGTGGGGCAGCAGTGGGTATCCATCGACGGCCAGCAGCCTGAAGGCATGTGTCCGTCGGCATGGTACTCTATGCGCGAGTTCGTGGAGTCGCTGGCACGAGGCGAGGGCAACTTTTACGATGGATGGATGAAGAACCCTATGAGCGCTATGATTAGTTGCAACGACGGTTTCCGCCCGTTCAGTTTCTATATCGAGGTAGTGGAATAAATTGATGTTTAATCATATCCCCCAATTATTAACCCCTAAAAACAAACAATTATGGCAAAGTACATTTGTGAAGTATGCGGGTACGAGTACGACCCCGCTGTAGGTGATCCTGAGAACGGTATTCCAGCAGGCACCGAGTTCGAACAACTGCCTGATGATTGGGTTTGCCCCCTCTGCGGTGTAGGCAAAGATCAGTTTAGTGCAGCGTAACAATCCTAAATCCCAAGGCAAAATCAACATGCTTTGGGATTTTTATTGCGGGACTCACGGGGTCACCCCGTGAGTCCTTATGGGTTATTTCGCCAGTTCCAGTTGGATGCCTTCGTAGAGCGGCTGGTGACCGCTGTCGCTCTCTGGTAACAGGTGGATGCGGAAGTTGCGGATGTGCTGGCGCACGTTGAAGTCCTCCGGATGGTCCACCTTGTCGCTCTCTATCTCCAGCTTCAGCATGCCGATGCCGTCCAGGCGCACGCGGTCGCCGTCCTGCAGGTGTTGCACCAGCAGTTCTGACAGTTCGGAGAGTACGGCCTTGACGTCGCTCTTCTTCAGCGTACAGTTGTTCTGAATCTCGCGGCACAGACGCTCCGTGTCGATAGTATTGTAGTGTACGGCTACGGCCTTGTAGCGTCCGTAGTTCTTCAGATTGGGTTTGGTCTCTTTGACGATATTGTAATGCATAATTATTAGTTTCTTTTTTAAAGGGTCCGAAATTTTGTGATAAAGACTGACAGACTGACAAAACGTCGATGGTGAGGGCGTTTGCAGTCTTTTCAGAGACTGTCAAGACTGACAGGAGACTGCCACCTTGTAGCGACGGCGGTCGTGGTGGTCATACCCCTCTCGGCGCAGGAAGTTGCCCAGATATACCGTGTTGGAGTGCTTCCTGAGATCTATGTGCCAAGTGTTGTATATATATTCGGTAATCTGTGTGGGCGACATGTTCAGTATCTCGTCACCTGCCTTGGGCTTGCGGAAGTGGTCACAGAATACACTGACAACATCCGCCACCTCTGTATATTGGAGTCCACCCTCCACGATCAGCCGCTCGCGCTCGCCATCGAAGTAGCACTCCTCGCCGCGACGGATCTCGGCCAGTGCTTGGGCATATAGCTGCTGGTAGTCGATGGCTTTGTCGCCAGTCATATCGGTGTCTATCACGCCCGTCAGTTCCACGACCATATAACGGCGCGAGCCCGTCTCGTCCTTCAGCGGCGACAGCGAGTTGGTAGTGGCACAGAAGGCCGCATAGCGCTGCAACTGCTGGTAGGTGGTCTCGTACATCTTGCGCTCTTTCACATCGGTGCGTTGTATCAGATGCTTCAGGTAGGCGGTCTGTGCCTTTGATACCTGGTCGAACTCGTCAATGTTGATCAGCAGGAAGCGGCTAAGCGCGCGCATCGCCTCTTTCTTGTTGGCGAAGTCGATGCGGTCGATGTAGAACTGTCGTAGCTCTTCAGGCAGCAGCATGCGCATGAAGGTTGACTTGCGGGTGCCCTGTGCGCCCACAAACATCATCACCATCTGCGCACCATACATCTGTCCGGCGCCACTGGTCCACTGGCTCACCATGGAGCGCATCCACACCTTGAAATTATCTCTCCACTGGGGCATGCTGGTGGGTACGCGGTCGGCCATCTCACCCAGACGGTCCCTGCCGTCCCATTCCGGCAGACTGCCTAGCCATTCGCGCACAGGGTCGTAGTCGGCCACCTGACTGCTTCCCAACAAGCGATCCATATCCTGCGGCCACACCTTGATACCCTCATCAATGGCGGCATTGTTTATGTCGTTGCGTGCCTCCTGGGTCAGCGGTCGCCAACTCAGAATGTAGCGTCCCTTCTCCTGATATTCCACGTCGCCCGTTACCACATTCCTGCGGAACACGTAGCGGCGCAAAAGGAAATCCTTCATCAGCTGCTGGTGCATCAGCGAGGGTTCCAATGGGTTGCGCAGTCCATAGCGGTGCTGCTGGTAGGCATTCTCCATCGTCGAGCGCACCAGCGGCTCCTTATCCCAGTAGTTGCCGATGTTCAGCAGACACTTCGTGGCCACCTCTTGATCGATGCCGGCCCTGTTGCATGCTTCGGCGACGGCCAGCAGGTACTCGTCGATGGGCTTATGGCGCCCAAAGGCCAGTCGGCGACAGACGGCATTGAAGCGCGTGATGTCCATCTCCAGCTGGGTATAGCCAGGCAACACGTTTTTCGCCAGCGGGTGCTCCTTGGGCTGACTCATGATGGTGGCTGTCAGCTCCGTCAGTTCCTCAGTAGGCTGCTCCATCTGCACAGCAGTCGTTTGCTCGTTCCAGAGCGCCTTGTCGTCGCTCGACACATAGAACCACTGCCCGTTTTCCGCATCGTCCTCGTCGGGCTTCACGCCTGTTGTCGCCACCACGAAGTCTGCCGCCCTGCGCAAGGCGTACTGCTGGAACAGGCGCACGTCCTGCTCCAGGAAGGGTAGGGTGCCGTCCGTCAGTTCATAGCTCATCAGCACCACCAGATGGCGCCCGTCAACGCTCTGAAACGCCATCAGCATCTGCGGCCACGTCGCCACCCTCTTGCGCAACAGCTCCAACTGCTGCTGACTGTCTGTGGGCAACGACAGCAGCACCATGCTCGTCGGCAGGTGAACGATGGGCAGCTCGCGGACGTCTTCCATATCTGCCAGACTGCTTGCCGTAGCGTCGGCAATCAGCTCGTCGCGCAACAACTGCACCTGTTTCTGATACTTCTTACTGCTTATTATTGCATAAATATCCATTAAATCGGTCGTTTTCTCCCTCCATTCACCACGTGAGAAGCGTTCTACGACGACTTTTAGCCTCTTAGAGGCCACTTTTGCCTTATTATTTACCTTGTAAATACCCTTTTTCATATCTTTATAGCTGTCTTTAAGTTATTAATAATCAATTATTTGCAATTTCTCTAGATAATTATTGAAATTCTCTAGAGAATTTTGCGATTATTAGCTGTATACGACTGAAATTCTCTAGAGAATTTTCCGTTTCTACAGCTAAAACGAGCCGAAACCATGTCAGTCTATTGTCAGTCTTGTCAGTCTCTAAAAAGACTGCAATCCCTTTGTACATCGCTGTTTTGTCAGTCTGTCAGTCTTTTACTCATTTTTCACCTACAAAGTTACAAAATATATTTTAAATATGCAAGCTTTTCCCCTAGCAATTGCTATGCTAAAATGAGAAATCCAGACGATTTTAGTCCCTGAGGCAGAGTTTTTAACAACGTGATTATCAAAGTGGAGTTATGTCAGGGACCTGGTACCTGACACATTTTGCTGCTCAGCAATTTGCTCATCAGTGAGGCGCCGCGAGCATTGCACCTGGAGTCTTATGGGGCGCTCCAGCAGAAAACGATTTCCAATAGCTGAGAAGTGCTGGCCAGCCACCATGATGTTACGCTGTACACGGAAGAGGTCTGGCTGCTCGCGTTTCATCAACAGACGGCGCGGGTTGTCGTGCAGATAGTCCAACCAGCGCTGTAGCTGACCTTCGCGCAGCAATAACTTGTCATTGAAGCCGCGGGCAAAGAGAAGGCCGTGGGTGCGGTCTTCACCTCGGCGGTCTTTCTTCTGTGTTGGCCGTCCTGTTTGTTGCGCTTGTCTTGTTTGTTGCGCTTGTCTTGTTTGTTGCGCTTGTCTTGTTTGTTGCGTTGACAACGCAACAGACGAAACGCCAAGAATCAGCTCCCGGTAATGCTGGTTGCACTTTTGCTTAAAGCCACGCAAAGCCATGCCTAACGGCTCTTCCATCTTCTCCTTGACAAAGAGAATGGCATGCAAGTGGTCGGGCATCATCTGGAGCGCAATAACTGAAATTTCAGGATGATGGGCTGGCGTAGATAACATTTCTTCTGACACTCGCAGCCCCAGCTCGCTCAGTTCCACCCTCGGAGCCTGCTCGCTATCTGCAGGAGCATCGCTACGACCAACAACTGTACCAAACAGCGGACGGCGCCCTTCGACCACCATCGTCACCATATACATCATGCGCTCTGTGTAGTCGTGTCCCACACAGCGTCGGAGCATTGACGGTTTCTTTTCACCTGCAAATGCTTTCTGACTCTCATAGACTTCGCGCTTCATGTCTGCAAAGATAGAAATTAATTTCAAAAGCGGCAAAGAAAAGGAAAACATTATTTGCCTATCTCGCCATTTTTTCGTATCTTTGCATGCAATTTTGCAAAGACACATATTTGCAGGTCCCGTAGCTTAGCTGAATAGAGCGTCCGGTTCTGAAGGGCTTGGGTTTGAATCCCAACGGGATCACTTTCAGTAGCCAGTAAGTAATTGTCATACAATTGCTTACTGGTTTTTCTATTCATTAATTGCACCACAATTACACCACCAAATAAGAGGTTCATCGAAATATTGTACGCCTCCTCCAGTTTAGGAGTAAGCATCCTATAAAATTCCTGTTGTAGCAGTTGTCGCCGTGCTAATAGCGGAGAATTAAACTGCGCCAGAATTACAAAAATTGAAGCCAAAGAGCAGGTCCTTTTAGGGCTGCTCTTTAGTTTACAGCTGAATGAAACTATAGTTTTTTATTATGTACTTCTCGCAGATTATTTAGTAGCTCCAAGACAGGTGCTGTAACAGACTCACTATTCGGAATAATAGGTTCATCATCCCACTCTAAAGCATTGCGAGTATTATCATGAATAGATACCCTCCAAGCATCTGTTATTGTTATAGCCCTCACTTCTATAGCTTCATTAAAGTTGTAAGGGCCGACAATCTGATTGTCATCCTCTATGGCAAGTGCCATCAAACGACATCTTCCAAAACGTGGTAGCAACTGTTCAAAATTATCGATATTGGATGTATTACTGGGAGTCATTGTATGTTTACGACACATGACTGCCATATATCTTCCTTCCTTAATATCTGCAGATGGTATCTCAGGTGCTAAACAAACCCGATACCAGGTGGGGTGATTTTTGTTTATGCCTTTTATTATCTGTATTTCTATGCCAAGTTTTCCTTCTGCCTGTCGCTCTTTCCATTCCTTGACAATATTCTTCCCATCTTGCACATTTCTAAAAAGTAAAGCTAATACTGGCGGTTCTCGTAACCACTTATCAAAAATAAATCCCACACCAGACCATTTAGCTCTATCCCACAACTGCATATTAGATGAGATTGTGTATACAGACATATTCTGCTGAGATGAAATGTGTTTCTTTATATCAATCTTATCTCTTTCTGTACATGCAGTAAGGCATGGATAAATTTTGTCATCAGCTTTCTGCCATTGTCTGATAGAATACTTAAATTTGTCACCAAGGACAAAATAAACTGACTGATACAATAACATCAGAGACGAAACACGGTCCATTATTTTTTCTTTCTCATGGCGATCTTTGATAAGTTCTTGCACATCCTCCTGAGATACAGTATTCTGCACAAAGAAGTATGCCATGAAGAATGAAAAGCATTCCCAGTATTCTTTGTCAGAAAGCAAGGCATGATTAACCTGAAATATATATTCTGCATTTGAGGAGCCCTGTTCCATAAATGGTGCTTCTTCAGTCTCTTCCACGATTACTTTTATCTCAGGAGTCAATATGACAAGATCTATATCCGCGAAAGTTGCCAAGAGAGTTTCCACAGACGCCAAAAACGTTTCAGCAACAAGTTGGTTCTGAACGGAGTTTTTATAATGTACAGTGAATTTGCAATTATGAACTATTGTGCTTAAATTTACGCTACCTTCATCAGCTATGTTAAGATTACAGATGAATTGTTCATGAATAGGTTGCCTCAATAGATTGTCGTGCCAATTATCACCTACAGTTTCTTTCAGCTGGTCATCTACTTCTTCAGGATAACCCAGGGCAAACTTGAGATAGTTAGCAGATAGAGGCATATCGCATCTTGCGAATATGGCAGGCAAAATAGCGATTTGAGGATTGCTTATATCAGCAGTAGCCAGATGGCAGGCCCAGCCACCATCTTCAAGAAGATCTCTTTCTACGAACTCTTTTGTCATGTATTCCTCGCCATTGTGGGCAATAACATAAAGTAGTTCTCGCCAGTTAAGATACATGACAAGGCGCCCAAGCATCAACTCTATCTCACACAACTTTGACAATATTGTAATGAGCAGGTGGTTGATAGTTCCTTTAGAATAAAACTCTCTAACGAGTACCGATGCTGCCTTTATAAAATAGGCCTCCGCACTATATGGTAGTTCCTGATAGTAAAGCGCAAACCCCATAAAGCCACAAGACTTGACATACTCAGACTCATAGCCATCCTTTACAAACGAATGTACACAATGCCCTAAATGCTTAATAGCCGGCAAATAACTTTTCTTTTCCATCAACGACTGAGCACGGCGATAATGAATCATGGCACCCTGTACTTCCGATTCTCTGGTTGCAGTGATGTCTGCCAACTTGTCTACCAGATTCTCAAAGGCTGTATTATTTGTAATCATACGGCCAAGTATGTCAACTATATGAGATTGTGCATTAAATCCAATTTCTGGATGATGGGCACTCTCTATAATTAAATCCGTAAGCTTTTTTATTTCTTCGGATGGATCATCTTCTTGCCTAATATATTGTATTATGCGGTGTTCCGAGAAATATATGTCAAGAAAGAGCTGGGAAGTTGGGGATAAATCTTTTCGTAGCCTGAATGATTTTATATACTCAACTTCTGACAAGAAACATTCAGGGTCAAACAGCCCAATTCCAGCGGCATTCTCCAAATTGGTAAGAATATTGGTTAAGTTTTCTATAGTATGTATAGAAGGGTGCTTGTCTGTATATTCTTTAAGTTTCAAATAATCATCATAGGTGCTTTCTACATCATAAAACCAAAAGAATGATGTCCATGCATGGCAATATATAATATTGAAAGTCTGTATTGATGAACCATGAACTTTTGCTTCTCTCAATGCACGATTAAAGCGACCTTCCGTTTCCTGACGGGGACGCTCCAGTCCACGACTTAATATACATGCATCTATCAAATCATCTACATAATCTGTATCGAATTGGGCAATTTCACGGGTTAAGAAACCATTTTCTAATGTTTGGAGTTCTTCCATTCGCCGTTTGTCATTTGGACCAACAATTACAGTTTTCTTTCGATACTCATCTGAAAAGTTCAACTTTTCAACAGCAACATCCATGCATCCCTGCTCAAAAACGGCGAACGAACACCATGAACCATCAAAGATACTGACTGCTATACCATACTTCCTTGTCAACTCATCCTCCTTGGATAGACGAGTACTTGACTTTATCTTTTGGTTGGTGAAAAACAGTAGTTTTGTATAACCTCTCCCCGTTTCTACAACCTTCTTTATGTCGCTTTCAACCTTGGACTGCCAAGTCTTCTGTACGCTGATTGCTATTGCCCAACGCTGGTCACCAGTACAACCATATGAAACCCACCATTTGTCTGATATTGCTTTGTCAACAGGATATGTCTCACCATCTACCTTGCCATCACCACCACCATCTGGTCCAGTCTGTGGCTTGATATTTGGTGTTATAAGACGTGATGCTGTTACCAATATAAAGTTCTCGAACTCCGACTGCTTTTTATCCTGAGAGAGTTGTAAAAGTTTCAAATCAAAAACCTCTTTTGTTAGCTTTGTCTCATACTCAATTATTGTGTCCGAGAAAAGATTGCTTCTCAGATGACGATAGTAAGAAAAGATTTTCTGCCTTGCGGTTTGGAGTTCTTCCTCATCATCAATTTCAATTGGCTTTATGTCTTCTTGTTTTGACATCTATTTGTTTCTTATTATTAGGTCTTAATTCATTTCTATTTGGAAATACTATATCATTTTCTGTATTAACATCTGGGTATTCGCATAGAAAGGAATATCTGTTTTGCCAAGGATAGTTGCAGGAAGCGTTGCCATTTCTGGAAGGTTATCCATGGGAACAAGCACATTCTTTGCACCGTTCTCAGATAGCATAGATACACGGTCGTTGAAATTCAGAGCACGCTCAATAGCACCGCCAATGCTAATATTGCCGATAACACCAAGACCTGATTTCAGATTCCGTCCAAAGACAGATGATACGATGGCTGCAAAAACAGCACCTCCAATACCTTTGTGAACACCTACCCCCAACAGTACAGTCACTTGAACTGTTACATCAAGATGCATCAAAGAATGTTGTTGGGACAGGATAGCCCTTTCATTGGCCCGGATATAATTATATGTATTCTTTATATCCTCCTTGGCTTCTGTTGAACTACTGCCAGTCACTGTAAGTTTGCCATTGCCAGGCATAGTAATTACCTCTATTTTTACGAGAGACACCTTATCACCATCGCTTGTAGCCGTATAGCAGGTGCCTGGCTGAAGTGGAGCATCTTCAATTAGATTGGTGCCACGCTCCTCAGGAACAGACACGAAAAACTCTTCTTGTGTTTCTTTATCTATATAGGAGAAATTAGTGTCCCAGAACTCCATACCGCCGATACGCTTCAATTGCTCTTTCACACGACGACGCATTTCTATAGCCCAAACCAGATACTTACGCACATCCTCTTTGGTAAAGTTTCCATCTGGATGCATCAGTTTAATCAATCCAGAAACTGTCTTGCGTACCGGCTTCGTGTCGCGCTGCTTCATCTGTGCTCCAAGTGTGAAATACTTGTCAATAGCATCTGTATAGGTCATCTTTCGCTGAGAATGTAGGAACTCACTGAAGAAATCTGTACTAAAGCCGAAATGATTAGTGAAGTTAGAGGGTGCAAACTTCATCACCTCCCAGCCGGGGAGGAAGAAACCGATACGATCTAAGAAGGCGGTATCGTTACAGATTTTATCCGAGAATGGGGAGAATAGATGTGATGTCTGTAAGACAGTCTCGACTGGCTGATTGATATTGCCATTCAGGATGATAGAGGCATTTGCCGCTTTCTCTCCTGCTTTTCCTGCTCTGGAGAAGCTGCCGCTTTCCATGTAATCCTTCATCAGAGGAACAACCTCTTTATCTTTGAACAATTCATCTGTTGACTCGTCAAAGCAAATGGCATCCCATCTGCCGACTGCTCCAATCTGACCACTGGAGTTGTTGACGAACAGGGAAGCAGCCGTTCCCTGACCACCGCTGACAAGCATAGAGTATGGTGAAAGCTCCTTAAAAACAAAAGATTTGCCCGAAGACCGTGGGCCAAGTTCCGCCATGTTGAAGTTCGACTCTACCAACGGAATAAAGCGTGATAATAGCAGCATCTTCATTCGGTCAGTCATCCCTTCCGACTCTGGCTCATATCCGCCACTACGAAGGAGTACATCAAGCCATTCCTCGTTGTTGAATAGACTGCGGGCTCTGGCTATCCTTTCTTCTTCAAAACTGGAAAGCTGGATGGGGCGTACCTTGCTGACCACAAAGGGAAATATCTTTTTCCCTATCATCTGGGTTGAATCGTAATCCATGTCAATGATTGCCCATATTCCACCCGTCATCATCTTTTCGTGTTGACTGATAATCTCTTCTGAGATATTGGCATCACGGATGGCCAGATTAGACAATTCCGCCCAATACTTGTCTTTTGACGGGTCAAGACGAACACTTATCTTGTCTATGATTTTATACATACCTTGCTCACGTATCTTGGCTTGAACAAGGGTGGCTTCATCTGGATTGACATAATGGTCGTGCAAAACACGTTTCACATTATCAATTCCTTCCTGAATCTTTTCTTCATCATCCGTGCTGCAAGAATTAGCAAGCAGATATTCCAGTACAAAGACAGGAACATTGGCACCGCCCTTCACAGAACGGACGACATCCTTGCGGACTACATAACCTTTGAATTGGTCTAACAACTTAGAATCAAGCTCTATCATAATCTTGGTAGTCTTTAATCGTTAAAATAGGTCATCAATGTCTCTTGACAGTGATTTGTTGATGGCACAGCTATCAATCTGTTCGGAAGTGTCCTTATCCACAACAATAACTTTGTCAATGCCATGAGCTAACTCAAACTCTACATTCACTGTCTCACCAGGTTTCATCGAGTATATCAAATTCCCGATGACCAATTTACTGCCTGCATAAAGTAACAATTTTACTTTACGCTCACTGCGGAAAAGGTCTGACTCACAGCCCTCGGCAAGCAATTTCACCGTGAAATAGTTTCCTGTCACGGCTTTCAGTTCTTTCTTGTTGGAAATCATCACCCCCAGTGCCATGTTGTTAGTCTCAACATTCAGCACATAGGCGGGAATGATACACTCTTGTGGAGTGAAGCCCCCATGGGAATAGCCGTACCTGCCAGTTGTCTTAAACGGTTTATCAGTTTTGGCATAATACTGATAGTTACTGTTGAAGTAACGTCCTGCCTTTTCAATTAGGTTTGAGGTTGTCAGAGGCTCCTCTGTCAACACATAGCGCTCTTCGATTTTCTGGATGTTCCCTTCAGGACGGGGTTCTTTGTCCGCTTCGTCCAATAGACCCGTGAGAACAAAACCGTGGTCAGTGGTAAGCACTATCTTGTTATACCCAAGACGGAACAGATGGGCTATCTTCTCTCTGAGTTCCGGCTCGTAGTTCGTAATGTCTTTAAGTGCGCCCAGCTGCTTTTTTTCACCCACTTCGTCTATATCTCCATAATTGAGTACAAGACGGTTGGCAGTAACGCCATCGTTTAGCATATTGAGGGGCATGATGACCACATCATCATAGACCGATTTCAAGGTGTTAAATCTTGATTGAGCATTCATGATTGGCTCGCTACATCCGAATAGAGCACTCATGCCGTTTTCAGTTACAGAAGGAAGAACCGTCAGTGCTGTTTTCCTGTCTATCTTCACATTCTTGTCGGTAATGCCATTAACAATGGCTTCTGCTATTTCAAGACGCAGTCCATCACAGACAATAACTGCTGTACGTTTGTCTCCAGAAAGAGCATTGATTACAATATCCTTCTGTGTTGAGATATAATTTTCTTTTATGTCGAACCAGCATGTCAGCAGTTCATTATTCAATATGGTATAGTGTTCTTGTAGCGGACGCAAGGTAGCTGGATCGTTCAGCCAATCCGTATAGATACGGCGCATGGCTGTATCGAGAGCAGCAAAATGCTGCCTATAATATGTTGCGACATCTTGATAGGTAGAGATAGCACCAAGACCTTCTACCTTAAACGTACAAAGCAGCCAGACACTCTGCAACCATAGCGGTTTGAATGCTTTTGCCTTCCTGTCTTGTGTGCGCTGCTTGATGAATTTGGTCAATTCTTTCGTGTCCTGATGCAACTTCAAGGCATTGCTGAGCATCATCATCAACTGGCGGTCAAGTGCTGAAAAAGGATGGTTGGGATGAGCCTTCAACGGATTGATGTCTGCTGGAAGTGCATAGTTGTCAGCATACTTCCGTAGCGTATCTATCTTCTCTGTGCTGTCAGCCCATTGGTAATAGACTTCCAGCAGGAGTCCTTCTATCGTATTGTCAGCCAACGACTGTAGGATGGTGTTTACCACCTCCTGTGCCATCGTTTCGGCAGGCTGTTCCGTTTGAGGTTTATTTATAAGGCGATACACTTCACTTCTGAACACATTCCACACCGTCTCATCCATCTTCTGACGGGTTGCGGCAGGTGCATGAAGGAAGTCAAGCAGCCAGTCCTCCAATCGCAGTGGCTCAGTAATACCATCAGCTACAGACTGCCACCAGTTCTTATTCTTGCCCTCACTAAGTTTTGCGGCAAGCAGAAGCTGGTCTTTGGTCAGATGAGTATTCTTGCCTGTGGCTTCAAACAGTTTCTGCTTGATATACACCTCCATGTCGTCAAGCACCAATAATCCTCCTGTCTGCACGTATTCCTGCAGGAAAGATAATTGCGCCGCTTTCTTTCTGACATAGAAGAGCACAGGACTGTCTACATACTTTGACTCTGCCAGATATTTCGCCTCTATCTCGCTGTACTCATTGCTGATGCGTAGCTGCTTGATGTCTTCTGAAAGATACTTTAGCAGGAACTCACCCTCACCATTAGCATCTGTCACCACTACGTAGCGATGCTCTGCCAATATGCGTTCTATGTCTTCTTTAAACCAAATTCCTATCATAGAATTATCTCTTTAACCGAATATCATGGTTGGAGTCTGCATCTCCTGTCTTATCTCCATGCCAGTTGATTTCTCTCAGATGCTTTCCCCGATGATTTAGTAACTCAAAATGGAAATCTTCCTTTTCAAAATCAATGCTTAGATAACAATCGTCATTTCTAAAACGACCTGAATGGAAGATAATTCTCTGATGTTCATCATCATGGTTAAGCTTCGTCTTGTTTTCATCGTACACCCATCCATTCATTTCTGCCAATATCCTCCCGTGTTTACGCAAATAGGCGACTTTTTCACCTGTACTGGCAGACGTTCTATCGGGTTCATGTCCAATATTAGTACAATAGGCTTCCATCATTTCGTGGTTCCACATTGGCTCATCCATCGCTTTATGCTGTGCACATTCTTTGAGGGGAACTATATAATCTAAAGACACTGCAGTAGAATCAAATAAGTTTTTTATTTGACAAGTAGTATCCTTTTTCCCATCAGATTTAACAACTCCCTTTATTGCAGTTTGCTCATATTTTCCATCAAAAGTAAAACTTACAACACTTGCTTCTTGGTCATGAGCTAAACTAATACATGTAGAATAGATACCAGAATCATTATATACTTTTGAAATGGTTTCATCTGTATCTATATTGCTAACACGATTTGTAAGTATGTTCAACAATAATTGTTTCTTTTCTTCTGCCAATGTTTCATCAGAAGGGTTATAACATAAAGAAAGTTGATAACCACACAATTCTCTGGTTTTGAAATCATGAGGAACACCAATTTTGGCAATACCATAGGTATCGGAAAGATGCGTCATCAATCCATACCATCTTTCCACCTTGGACCATTGGGATGAAAGATTTCCTTCACCCTTCATTGACCAATCATTCAGATACAAGAATGCCATAGTTATTCCTCCTTCGTTAATGTCCTCAAAGATTCCTCCCATTCGTCAAAGAAGCCGACAGGCCAATCTTCCATTGAACCATCATCATGGATTTGTATACGTTTAGTATGGTGAAGCAATGGATTCTCCTTGTCTGCATATACGAAATGGACTTCTACATTATTCTCATCTATCTGCTGGTTCTTAACCGCGATTCTTACGCCATTGAGCAAATGATCACTATGTGTCTCGATAATAATCTGAATACCATTCTCTGCGGCTATAGATAGTAATTCTCCCATTCTTGTCTGAGCTTTTGGATGTATATGGGCTTCTGGATTTTCGATTACAACAAGAGAATTCTTTGGAGCAGTCATCAAGGCGACAACAATTGGGAAAACAGAACTGTTACCGAAAGGCATATTAAATGGCGATACTTCCGTATCGATACCATTAACGTCCACGGAATATGTCATCTTTACATGCTCTTTGTCTTGTTCTGTTACATTAACGGTTTGCTTAAAATCCATAATATAACTCATCCAAGCAGACACATTGGAATAAACTCTCATGTCACCAGATTTGTCAAATTCTGGAATTTGAATCATTTCATCTTCACTTAAGGCATGATATAGATATGAAGCTGCCATCAACCCCAGTTTATCACCAATTCTTCCATCTGCTGAATCTAATAACAGATTGCTAAAATGCACTTCTCCAGGCCCGACTCGATTAGCAGCTAAGTAAACAAAGTCTTTTGAGAAGAGAGCGCAATTACTTTCAAACTCAGGCAAATTATCAGATACATTGGTCTTACATGTATCTTCATCCTTGACGGCATCTACTATTGTCACATCAAGTGCGTCATCGATAGTGTCGTCTTCTATAGAGATGGTTACATCTGTATCCTCACTCTCAAAATATCGTATCGAGTCAGCACTTTTGAGATTAACAAGACTGCCCCGCAACTGTACTTTTTCACTCAACAGTGTACGTTTGTCCAAATCGCTCTGTCTTAGCAGCATCAATGCTTGGATCAGCGTTGATTTACCAGCACCATTGGCACCTGCTACAATAGTCAGGTTTCCTAATGCAAAGCTTTGTTCCTCAAAGCATTTGAAGTTCTTTAATGTGAGATACGATAACATATATTATTTGTTTAATTTGTTTGACATATATTTGATTTGCTCTGGTAACATATTGTATGAAGAACTACACAATTTGTATGGCCTTTTCTCCCAAAGTCTCTTTGATTTTTTGATAAGTGCATCAAGTGAATCATTACTGTCAACTATTACAATACCATTCATAATCAATAGGATTATGATTGTCTTGAGCGACTGACTATTCCATGAGAAGAACTTTTTACATGCCTCATATCGCAAGAAAGATAATTTTTCTATCATTGCATGCTCATCAATCCCTGCAGAACAATAGTCTTCCAACTGAGGTATAAGTATAGAATCAATTTTAGTACTACCAGAGATTGAAACTCTTGAAGTAAATTTCTCTACGTCATTTCTAATATTCCATAACAACGGGAGACGTACTATTTGTCTTCGATTCGGCTTTATACTCGGATATGATAGAATGATATTATCTACTATTCTTTCAAGATTGTTATACCCTTCGGGAAAAACAAACTTGGCTACTGTCCATAAATCGCTACTTCCCTCTGTTACACTTCCCATCTCATAGATACGATATCTGTCACTCTGCGTAACTCCCGGGTTGAGAACAGTAACGAAAAATTCCGTATTAAGGAGCTTCCTTTTCAGCATTAGGGGAAGTTCTTCAAATCGTTTATATTTCTTAAACTCGCCAAATGCTTTTTCGCTCAAAGTAAGAGAGCCTGTAATATATTCATAAATACACTTCAGCTGGCGCTCTCCTGTTATTACATACCAGTTCTTCTCGCTGCCATCAAACATCAGTTCAGGAGTTTGAAAACCAGAAAGCAACTGATATATGAACAAGCTTTTTAGTCCAACATCCCATCTGGAGTTTGTACCATAGGTATGACCAACAAACCTCAATGAATCCTTGTCTATCATGTCAAGGATTTGTTCACATACGAGTATCTGCTTTCTGAAAGTATATTTATCGCTTACTATCATAATCACTCAAATTTTACCAATCTGCATTCAAATATTTCTTCAGTTGTCCGGCATTGAGCACTTCGTAGCTGAGCATCTTGCGCTTCTGAAGTGGTGCAATATTCTTGCCAACACCATCATCGAGTTTCGGGTCATAGCCGGTAGCAAGGAGGTCATCCACTTTCTGGCAGAACTCCTGTAGCTCTGTCAGTGTGGCTCGAAGTTCCTGTGCCTCCATGCGCCCTTCGGTGTTGCTGGTATCGAGGGAGTTGAGACGGTCACGAAGGGCAGCCTCACGATTGGCAGCATAGATAGAGCGGACACGATAAAGGGCATCACGGCTCCACTTGTAGATGCTGACGTAAAGCTCTATCGCATGATGTGGTCCGCTGCTGAGGTGCCAGATGAACGGAGTCTTAGGCAGATACATGAAGAGGTTCAGGTGGTCGCTGAGTTGCTGGAAGAATCGCTCTTGCAGATATTTTTCCAAACCACACCCCAACAACTGGCATACCTGAGAGAACTGCGCTGCCGAGTAGCCACGCTCCATCATTTCCTTTTCTATGCGGATGGCAAGGCGTTCTTCGCCGAGACGGTCACCTAATGGGATGATGCCGTCATCATCCTTTGCCAGCACGGTGCGAATGACATCGGTCATCAGCTCGAAAGCTAACACCTGTGTGCGTTGAGGAGGCAACACATTGGCATTCTTGAACTGCCACCATGCTTCCACAGGGTTCACATTGCGCTTGATGCAGAACTCCTCCCATTCGTTGTTATTCTGGTAAAGGGTTTCGAAGTCGGTAATCTTTGGTAGGTCATCACACTCCTCCAAGTTCTCCAAATGTTCCAGTACATCACTCGTTGGTTTGAACTCGCTTTCCGACATTAGCCACTGCTTATAGGCAACCTTTGCCTCATGACTCACTGGCAAATCACCAACAGGGATACCCTCTTTATCCAATACCATCTGTTTGTCATGCTCACTCAACTCATAAACCTCAAAGACTATCTTGTTGATGACAGACTCGTTGAGAAGGATTTGAGTCAACAAAGCAATTTCTTTCGTGAAAAAACGGAATATAGATACATCTACAGACTCAATAATAACTATTGGTGAAGAGCAATAATCTGTTTCAACTAGCGAAAACGAGTTAAGTTCCTTCTTTATTGTTACATTTTGCTTGGTGGATAATGAGATAGTTATGTCATCTTTTGAAATAGGTTTTACGAATGGAACCCTTTTTAAATCCCCAACCTGAATATTTACAGTAGGATTAAGACATTCTGCGATGTAGAAACATAATTTAGTGTTTAAAAAAGCTAGCAAATAGTAGGGGTTTTCAAATAATTCAGTTGTGAAAAGACAAGATCCTCCAACATCAAATAGGCCATTTTGGGGAAAGTATCTAAATGAAGTTCCTTTAGAACCACTTCCTGAATAAGTTACCCCTTCTCTAAAATAGTACTCTCTACTGGGCAAATGATTCCCACTATTTTCTAACAAATATCTATTCTTGTCATCGTATGCAATTCTTAACCACAAATTACCATACCATTTTTTGTATGGACCGCCTTTTGAATATATTTTCCATTTTTTTTCATCTTCAACCTCGTTAGAGAGGCTAGAAGCATTAAGTTCCCACCAAAATCTCACAAATCTATTGTTATTTCCAGTAGCAATTCCCTGTCTTACATCAAAGATGTCATCAATTGTTTCTAAACCAAACTTCTCTCTAAACTCATCCGAAATCCAGTAGATGAAAGGATATGACTTGATGCCCTTCAACTTCGATTGAAGAAGGGTATAAACATGTTTGTTAGCTTGTCCACCTATATAATCAGACAAAGCCTGTAAGCAATAAGTCCTTTTATTTTTCTCCTCGGGCGTCCTTGTATATTGGTCAAGTGAAATGAATATGGAATCCTTTTTGTTTTGTTTGTTCATGTCAAGAACGTAAAACGCAGGATCTACCATAATTGAGCCAAACAGATTACTCAGCCCATACTCTACAAACAGGTCGATGTGCGTTTCATCAAGGATGAACTTTCGTACATCTTCAAACGTCTTGATATACATAAAGGTCATGGGATGTATCATTCCCATTTTTCCGTCATCTTCTGCTAATTCGCAGCATCGTTTGATAAAGCAAGCATAGAGGTTGGAATTGAACTTTAAGGGGCGACGATAATTCTCCTCAACAAACGCCTTCAGTTCAGTACCGAAATCGCTACTATCAGTATAAGGTGGATTGGCCACCACCACATCATATTTATGTGAAATAATGTCGAGGAAAGAAATGGCATCATTGGTTTTAGCCAACGTATAGTCATTACTGCCCTGACCGCCCCACTTGTTTACATTATTGCGGAGTTGGGTGATAACATTGTTCTTAAATTCAAAGAGACTCTCCATTTCAAACTCCTTGAACATAGAATGGTTCACATCGTTTGGCATCATTTCGTTCAGGCGCTCTTCCACACGTACCAATGAGCCAAACTTATAGGCTGAGCACAAATCATTCCAAATATGCTCAATGGCTTCAATCTGCTTTTGCGACCATGAACCAAGAATCTCAAATGTGCCTTGCAATTCTTCATATTGGGGAAGGAAGAAGTGCGTGCTCACCACATTGGTATATGCAGGCCAATGACTGCGATGACCACCTAATTCTCGCGCCTTGATGAAGAGTGCTATCTGAGAGATCTGTGCTGCACGCTCATCCAAATCTATACCGAAGAGGTTGTTCTCCACAATCATCTTAGGAATATCACGGCGGCTGTAATCACGCTCGTAGTTCTCCATCTGATCTACATACAAGTCGTAGAAGAGCGAGAAAGCATAAATCAGGAAGTTGCCCGAACCACAGGCGGGGTCGAGCAGTCGCATCTGGCGCAAATCCTTTGGATGGCGCACTTGATGGTTGGGGATATTTGCTATCTGGTATTTCTCTTTGATACGGCTATCGGGGAACATCTCCATATATGCCTTACCCAACGTGTTGTCAACAAGGAACTTCACCACCCACTGGGGCGTATAAACCTGACTTTGTAGCGACACCTTATTATATTCTGTCTTCTCGCCACTCTGCTTCAATGCCTCTTTTTCCACCGCATTGAAGTTCTCATAGAGCCAGCCAAGGATGTCGTCACCTTTCCATACATCTGCTCCACAGTCAGCATCCGCTTCTATGGCATTGAACTGCTCAATGATCTCATTCAGTTCATCGGCAGTTGGTAGCAATGCGTATGGATAGTCTTTGCGATAAAGAGGGATATGCTCACCAAGACTCTCAAACTGGTCGCTGAGGAAATGCTTCAATCCCTCACGTTCCGCATTACGTTCCTCCGGGTGGTTCTCCAGCCACACATTGTGCTCAAAGGAACGTCCTGCATTCTCCTTCCGTCGAGTGATAATCTCAGGAAACAATTCCTTCGACTCCATCACCTTGATGGCAGCGATGCGGTTGAAGAGCGTAAATACACACTCGTTGATGGCAGCCTGACGCGCTTCCTCATAGTCACCCAATTCACTCAGGTGACTGCTCATAAGTTCATCCAGTTTCCTGCGTTTCTCTTGGTGCTCTGCTGGAATCTGCTCTACAGGTAAGGCAGCCTCCTTACGAAGTCCCATGCGAGAGAAACGATTATCGAATGCCTGCTGAATCAGGCGGCGTATGTCGAGAACGTGATTTATCAGTTTCATTATTCACTTAATTTTTGAAGGATTTGTATTTTATTAGCGACACGTTTAGGAACGCGACTATTATCGTTAATGTGATAGGAGTGATATGGTCTTTCTACTGCATCAGGTTGAAGATGAGCGTATTTACATCCTGCCTGAAATTCCATATACTTATCATGCTCGGTATCGAAACAGTACAATGTATCATACATAGGTTCACCTATTGCCTTTGGTAGCAGTTCCTCTGCATGAGATACCGAGCATAAAAGAAGTGAAACTTCGTCTCCCTTATTACCTTTATGTGCTCCTGTACCATTTTCTCCATGTTTCTCATTCCATTCATATACCCTCAATGGCTTATGATGATTGGAAAGCCATTCAAACACATGGGATATTGACATTGGAAGTGATTCGACGGGGAAAGTGGAAGCTTTAGTTTTCAAATCCCAGGTTTTACCCTTATCACCAAACATATTTGTTGCAATGAGATAAGAGTCTGCAGGTGTAGATTCTATTCTTGAGGCTATTTCCGTTCTGATTTCATTTTTAACTGTCTCATCGTGGATGCTATATTCTGCAGTTTCTGAAGACACACGATTTCTACGCCAATCTTTTAATCCATATTGTTTGAATATTGATCTAAGTTGTCTTACTCTTGAAGGATAGCATTCCGGAAGTACATTTACGGTGTACAAGTATGCATTTATGTTCATCGAATCATAAATCATGCTGCATTCCTCATCATTGAAGAAATCGACAAATATGCCTGTCTCTTTTATCTGTACCCCCATCGTCTTGTCATCATACAACTCATCAACAACCCAGTCTTTTGAAGTGACCAGATTACCAGTATCGTTATACTCAGGAAACATCAAGGCAATAATATTTTCTGCCATATAAATCACTTGTTAGAAACCCATTATTGTTCGCATATCTATATCTATTTGGTCAAAGAAACCTTCCGGAGGATTAGCGACTCTACCATCCTCAAGTATCTCCAACTTGCAGGGTTTAGACGTATGCTGACTTTCATCACGTTCAAAGTAATATGCTTTAACCAATGGCAGATACGCTGGTTCATTCACAATAGCAACCAATGCACCATTCATAATATGGTCGCTATGTGTTTCTATGATAATCTGTATTCCTGCCTTTGCCGCCTTCATAAGCAACTTCATAAGTTCTGCCTGAGCACGAGGATGAATATGCGCTTCCGGGTTTTCTATAAGAAGAATAGCGCCAGAAGAGGCACTCAGAACAGCAATAATAATTGGTAATACATAAGAAATTCCATAACCAACATTTATCGCTGACATCGGTTCTGTCATAGTGTTCCCTTCTCTGCTGAATTTATAATTTAACTTGAAATCATTTCCATTAGGCTCAATATTGATATTTACGCGAGGCGACACCTGCTGCATCCACAATTGAACCTGTGTGGATAAGAGATCATTGTTTTCAGTATCGTATAGCAACTCCGGAATACAATGTATCTTATTCCCGAAATGACTCAAGAAATGTATTGCATATTCACACTGACCGTTAATTTTAGAAATCTGTTTTTGGTGCTGCACCACATTTGTGTCTCTTTCATATCCTTTTTGTGGTCCATATCGAAACGCACTAATATATTGAAAATTAGAAGTAAACAGAGAACACTTCGATAAATCTTTATTCTGATTCTCCACATTGATAGCAGGCAGATATGTTTCATAACTATCCGTATCTTCATAAGAGAACTCGAAATTCAAAGTGTCCGAATCATCTTTCAATTGGATGTTCAATACCCCATCAGAACAAGAATGGCATTCAACATCATTGGCAATACCTAAGTCCGACAAATCTCCTTTTAGATTTAATCCTGCCAATGGGGTGCTTCCCGTGTATGACTGTCTGAGTAATAGCAACGACTGTATGACCGATGACTTACCCATGCCATTTTGACCCGTGAGCAATGTAATATTACCCAATTGAATATTAAGATTATTATGAATCTTAAAGTCCTTCAATATCAAATTAGTTATCATAGCTAATTACTTGTTTAATGAGTTGTTGAACCTTTGTGTGACGATATTCGACTTGAGGAGTCTTTGCTGTTCCTGAAGTGATTGATTTAATAAAATCTTCATTCATAAACAACGAATATATTTCGTTTTGAAATCGAGCTTTCCTTTGAACAAGAATTTCTTGTTCGTTTTCTGATAGTTGGGCTATTGAAACACTCAAAACCTCAAAAATAGCTTTGTTAGTTTTTAAAAAACTATTAGGTTTTTGCGGGTCCGGCCGTTTAAATGCTGTATTTCCAAGAAGCCTGTAACAAATAGTCATTGACCTGTCGAAAGCATCGTGAATGCCATTTATTTCTTGCTGTGACATTTTATTAATCTTCTCCAATGCATCGCCCATAAATTCATCAAGATTACCGTCATACTCTTTTCTATAAAGATAGAATGCGACAAAACGGTTGGCGAAGTCACAATCAGTCATTCGTTTTGAAGGAATTTTACCACCAGTAGCCTTTCTGAAAGAATCCAACTTTACCATTCTTTTCAATAAATCGGTAGCTTTCTTCTGGTATAAAGCATTACGCATCTCTTGTGACGTCAAGGGGACTCCTGCGGTGTTAACGCGTTGAAATATCACAAGCTTTACTCTTTGCGGAGTGTTCTTGCGTAATGTATTAAGAGTGACCTTTAGACTTTTAATCCTTCGAATCTGTGTGCGATCTAATTTATCATACGTCCAACCTTCTAATCCTGTCAGAAACTGCATCCCTTTCAGTTTGAGTTTTTTTGTGATACAGAAATCTGAAAAAGCGCAAAGACGTTGAAGTCCATCAACTACGAGAAGTTTGTTGGTTTCCGGATCTTCACTAAAATAGAATGATGGTAAGGGGAGACCCAATAGAACAGATTCAATCAGGCGACTTTTCTTGACTTGTGTCCAGACATCACTTTCACGTTGAAACTCTGGTTGCAAATCAATTTCATTGTATTCAAGTTGCTCCAAAAGAGAACCTAAATTCACTACCGAGATATCCACATCTATAGCATTAGGGTCGAAAGGCCCATGAATATCTTCTATGCTATTATCTTCTGGCTCAATATCGATCTCCTCTTTTATCTGATCATATATGTAATCTTCCATAACTATCTATTTTATTCGTCAAATTTAAGAATGTCGTTTGTATCGAATTGATTGACCATCGCCAACTGCTGCTTCAGCCATTGCTTGTATTGAGCCACACTGAGTTGCCCAGTTGGCAGTTGGTTACGCAACTTGCGTTCCTTAGGCTGTGGCTTTGGTTGCGGATTGGGATCTCCAGGACCAGGCTGTGGTTGGGGCTGTGGCGCAGGCTTCGGGTCAGATGTACAAATCTCTGTTTCCATCACATCTACGTCAACGTTCAGTTGTGGCAGCATATTGATGGCACTCACGATGTCACGAAGCTGAAGGTGACAATTGGAGCAACGAATCTCGTAGTCCTTCAACTGGATTTTCGAAATGATGTATTTCTTGCATACATCTTCCTTTTCCCTAACTTTAGCATATAGCTTTGTGTTCCATTCTGCAGGGTATTGCTCAGCATTCTTCTTGATAGCTTCAATGCGGGTCAACAGGTCTCCATATCCATTAATCATCTGTTCAGCTTGATGATCCATGTTTTGGTAGTACAAGTCCTTGACGTTCTGGTACTCCTTTTTCATCTGCTGATAATTGTGTACAGGATCACTATCAAGCATCTGCAGATAGGCTTCATGAATCTGGTCAAAAGACTGCATTGGAGAACCCACAAACTCCAGTTCGTTCTTTACATCGAGGAAGTAATCCTTCTGATACTCAATCTCACGCATATTGGTATCAATGAAGCGAATATCTGCCTCAATCTTCTCCACCGCCTTGCAGAACTCCTCATTTTCGTTGTCACCAAGGAACGTTCTGGCAGTATTGAAGTAGTTGTATTCTGTGACTGTTCCAGCATATTGTCGAAGTACATCCTTGGCTGCAAGAGAACGACGGAAGATGCGCTCACGCTCTGTGTCATTACATATCTGATTGTTGACTTTATGAATCTCAGTAACGGCAAGTGACTGGATGGCTGCAACCAGTTCAAAGTCATTCATGTTGTAACTGAGATTATTTCCAGTCAGTTCTTTGTAACGGCAGTCCTTCAAGGTGTCAACAATGTCACGTTTCTCATTATAGCTCAGGCTCTTGGTGATGGCCTTAAATGACGCACGCTGGAAGTTGCGCGAATTAGCAAATGGCTCTTTGGCTCCTTCCTGCTGCCAGGAGTGGTATTCCTGATTATTGAACTTGATGATAACCTTGCTGGCACGGAAAAGTGCTGCCAAAGTAGAGAATACCGTACCAAAGCTATAGCCGGTAGGAGCGGCTGCAAGGTCACGCTCCAAATCAGCACCATTCTTATAAGATGCCATTTGTGCCATCATTTCTGTGATGACTGGTAGTTGGTCACCAATGAACTGTCCTGTGGTATCAAAGAACAAGAAGTCAGGTTGCTGACCGATGACATTCTGGAGCTGATTCTGAGCCGCTTTCAGCAGTTGAAGAGCCACGCTGTCTTTCAGTGAACCACCAAGGCGCTTGGTATAGATATTGCCATACATCTTCAGTTCAGCCTCCTTGATAATGGTTGCTGCATTCTGGGCAGTCATAATGCTGGCATTATAGAGATACACAAGCATACCATTAGCATACGACTTCACGATGACTTGTTCCAGTTGAGCCGTTTTACTTTCCAAAGAGCTGGCAATTTCTTCTACAACCTTTTTCTCTTCAGAAGTGAGATTAGGTACATCCTTGATATAGCTGATACGAAGGATATCCTCTGCCATTTTCTGTATCTCAGAAGCATAATCGGAAGAAGGCACAATACTTATGATGCCCTTCTGCGACTGCGTTTCCTCTTTGACATGTTCGACATATTCATTAAAAGAAGGCTTGATGCTGAGAATGTCATGGAACACTACCTTCATGCCTTGATCACCGCCAGTAGAAAGTGGTTCGCCACTGTCTGACTGAACAGCGAATCCAACATTGACAGAGTCAATAGTCAAATTCTGCGCGCCACGAACGAGCGACATCTGCTTCACCTGCTTTGTAATCTCGCCTTTGATGCGATAGTTGGCGATGTCAATGTTGCTCATCATTTCAAAGATGCGCTGCTGAGTCTCACTCGTGATACGATATTCATCACCCGAAAGAATGAGAATTTCATCGTCTGCCAGTTTCTTACAGGCTTTCTTGACTTCTTCGAGCACTGAAAAATAGTCATCTGGACAATTGACGTATGCACGGCTGATATTCTCTGCCGTTGTTTTGGCACCAGAATTCGTCAGAAAATGAATGGTTTGCAGCATGTCACGTCCTTTGACGAATTGAAGATTCAATTCTCTGAGATGTTCGTCGGCCTGATCATACCTTTTACGCAGCGACTCTGCCACGGCTTCTTCTGCCTGTCTGCAAAGTTGCGAAGCATTGACGTGGGTGTGGTAGTCCTTGTCAGAAAGAGCCTCCTTCTTCAGTACGTCAAATGCTGAAATCAACATACCACGAGTACCCACCTGTGTCTTGACAAGTTTCTGGGTACCAAACAGGAAGTACTGAAGCATCTTGAACTGATGCTCATAGAATGGGAAGTAGTCAGCGTATGTTTGTGCGTCGGTTGTTTTGTTGAGGCCTGTACCTACAATATTGGTAATGTCGGAAATCTTTCCGCTATTCTTCTTATAGTAGTCCTGCAAGAGGTCGTTACCGTCTGCGGTCTTGGCCAAGAGTCGCTTGCGGATAATCATGTCCACTTCCTCGGCTGCAATGGGGATGCGCTTCTTGAAGCGGTCGATAATCTTAGTCAACAGACTACGATTGACATTGGTGCCGTTGATGACATCATCCAATTGAAGCTGGGCAATGGCAATCGTCCAAACTTTGCGACCAAGAGCTGCGAGTGCTTCTGCCATTCCTTCAAGGTCAAGGATATTGATCTTCTTTTGGGCAATTGCCTCGCTTACCTCGTCAATCATGAATACGATGCGAATATCAGTATTCTTTTCAAGATAGCGTGTTAAGTCTTCCTGTAGTTTTACGGCGTCATAGTCCTGTATGCGCAGTTTTGCGGCCTCACGCATCTCGTCGTAAGCGCTCTCAGAACAAAAACCGTCGAGCATGGTGTCCTCTAAAGTGTCATACACTTCATCCATATTCAGACGGCGCTTCAGCCATGTCTCTCCGAATTTCTGTTGGACTTTATCGCAAAAAGCCTGATAGCGACCGCTCATCAACAAATTGAACTCAATGATGCCTACCCAGTCATCGTTAAGTCCTAAAGATTTAAGGAATGCGCCCATCATCATGTAGCTGATACCATGATTACCAGTGGTCTTTGCTGCATCGAAAAGCACGATATGATTGTTGGTGCGTCCCAGTTCATTGATACTGTTTTGGAGAAGACCTGCGTTGGGCAATCCTATCAGTTTGTTCTGAAAACGGTCACGGACAGAAGTCCCTTGAAGAGTTGGGTTCTTCAGGAGGAAACCGATCATCTTGGAGAAGTATGATTTTCCTGAACCATAGAAGCCACTCAGCCACAATCCTGGTTGGGCTGTATTTGAGGTGAAGAAATCACAAAAGTCTGCCAGATGCTTGGCAAGGCTCTCTGTCAAGATGAATCCGTCAAGTTCATCAATAATACTACGCTCGTCCTGCTGGTTGAGGTCAATCACACTCTTGATGTCATCTTCAAGACGGATTGAAAGTATGTCTTTTATCTTTGTCATATTCGAGAATATTACATGATTACACAATCACCACACAGCGATACTTGGAAGCTGGCTGCTGGTCGAGGAAATAGATTGTCTCATTCCTTATCACCGCAGGATAGAAAAACACAAGTGGTTTCTGGAACTTCATCACATCAGGGTCTTCCATAATGTTCTGGTTGGAGAACCCCATCTTGTAGATGACACCCGTATGTATCAATATTGGAGAGACTCCTTTTGCAGCGGAATCTACTATCCGCTTCATCAGGAAGCTATAGAATGTTCCTTCTGTATAGTTCTGGCTGACAAAAACCTCTGTTCCCATATTCTTGAATTGCCGACGGAACTTGTCAAGCCCTTTTGAATCGACAAACTCCACAAATAGTTGTCGGAGGTCAATGAACTCATATCCCTCAGTGAACCTATGCTTTGCCTCCTCTATATACTTCTCTTCGTCAACTGGTGGATAGACAAACAGAATGCTCCTTCCGCCATTTGCCTCTGAAGACAAGTGAGCAAGGTCACGTCCCAACGCTGCCGTCAGGTCACCGAATAACCGGTTGTGTTCTTGTATGTAAGTAGATGCCATATTATTTTAAGTCTATCGTTATTTCGGTTCCAATTTGCGACACATCCCAATATGGAATATTTTCTATCCGTTTCAATCGGCTGATAATGTTCTGTTCTTCACTGAACGAGAAGATGATAAAAGGATTGTGCAGGGTTTTGTCACCTGTTACAGTCTGAATAAAACGAATAAAGTAAACAAAGAGGTTATTTGTAATGACAGGGTGAACAATACTCTTCTTGATGGCACCATCCGCAAGACCAAGTTTTTTCATGATGGTGAGATACTTGCTTCCGGAAATCTTAATAGTATCTTCGCTCCAATCCAGCTCACCATCCTCCGTTTCCTTTATAAAACGTAGGAAACTGGTGATTTCTTCTGCCATGATGGTAACACGTCCTGAATAGACAGCCTTCATGAATACCTCTGCCGTTATACGGGAAAAGAGAAGATTTGAATAGGTCAGTTGCCAAAACAAAATGACCAACCTCTCTTGTACCGAAAATGTTTTATCTGCAATGGCATCAAAGAACAGCCTCTTATGAGTGTCATTCTTAAATTTGAGAATACAGGATTCTATGGCAGAGACAAACCGTTGCAAGGATTTTTCCGTCCTAAACTCAAAGGCACCTGTACTGCCTTCAGTGATGCCGTATGTATCACTGATATAGTCAAGCATCACATTGTAGTTAGGTACACTACCCATGATGTTGACTCCAGAGTCATATTTGCCGTTATTCTTCTTCGCCATGAATACGCTTAATTCTTACAAGTTCTGTATAATCCACTTTTAAGGCTTCGGCAATCTTGCTTAACATGTCCAAAGATGGCTGGGAGGAATTGGTACACCACTTGCTAACTGTGGCGGCATTGACGCCAAGTTGTTCTGCAAGCCATTTGTTGGTGCGCTTCTTCTCTGCCAACATCACCTTAATCCGATTTAAATCTTTGTTATCTTCCATCGCATATGGGTTTTTAATGGTACGAAAATACATAAAATAATCCATATACACATCAATAATTTGGAAATTTAATAATTTATAACGTCAATAATTGAAATATTTTCAATTTTTTAAGCCTTGTTGAAGGGCAAACTTTACAAATTGCACTCTTAAATGCATTCATTTCTTTCCCTGTCTTCAAAATAATATCATACTATATTTTCTAGACAAATACTTGATTAATTACTCAAGTTTTGCATTTGCTCAACTTGATGGATAATAAGGGATATTAAGGGATGTTAAGGGACGTCACTTTCATCTATTGAGAATGAGTCCCAAGAAACATTCTGATCCAATGACATATACTTCGGTGTTAGAAATACCAAGGTAAGAGTTCAAAACGTCTTCATACTCTTTGACCAATTGAATCTCATCGATCAAGATATAATACTTGCCAGTATCTTTCATCAAACCTACTATATGCCGAAATAGTGCATCTTGGTCGCGAAGTTTCTTTACTTAATTTTTCTGTGTCATGACACAAATTTTAGCTGCAAATATAGATATTTTCTTCATTATATAAAATCTTTGCTTGGAAATATCGCTTTTTTCAATTTAATTTGGAAATGTGATCATAGCTTTCAAAGAGTACCGCTTTCGAGTCGCACTGAGTACCATGAAAAACACTGCGGAGTTTTGCCTAGCGGCAGGAGGCGCAAAGCCTCCTAAGAGCGTTCTAGCCAGCTTTTTTTTACAAAGAGTCGGTATCGTTTTAATGTGCTACAGATATCATTTGCGTGATATTATCACTTCAAGAATATATTAATCAGAACTCAAAAGGAATTTCACTAATTGTTCCAAATAATATTGATTATAATCGGAGGGTAAAATCGAGAGTTTTGCCTCAAAAACGGTCAAAACAACCCTTTTTTAAATAATATCCACCAAAATTTTGTATTTTTCAGTTTTATATTGTATATTTGCCACGTGTTAATGATTATTATATTCTATTTACCAATAGTGTCTTAAAGATAATGGCATCACTAGCAGATAAGATTATAGAATATTTGGCAAAACATCCTAATTCGAAAGCGAAGGAGATTGCTGAAGCTCTTCGATTCACTCGAAGAAGCATTAATCAAGCATTATATTATGAATTGGAACCATCTGGTGCTGTTCTCAAGAATTTGAATGATGAATGGGATTTATCTGATGCTGTCAAAAAAAATCGGGCGGAGATAAGTGCAAAACAAGGAGTTATTGAAATCAATGAGGATTCTGCTAAAGCTCTAAAGTGGATTAATTCTGGAAAGAATGTTTTTATTACTGGTAAAGCAGGTACTGGAAAAACAACTTTACTCAGAAAAATCAGAAATGACTATCAAGGCAAGAAAGTTATGATTACACTTGCCCCAACGGGTGTCGCCGCAGAAAATGCTGGTGGCATTACAATGCATTCTTTTTTGAGGTTGCCATTAACCCCATATGCTCCAAATTATAAGAAGAATGACCTTTATTCATTAGATGATGGCAGCATTGATGTCGTCAAAAATTTAGACATTATTATTATTGATGAGATTAGCATGGTTAGGTGTGATATGCTAGATGCCACCGATAATATTTTACGTCATTACAGAGACAGTGATAAGCCTTTTGGCGGTATACAACTGATAATGTTTGGTGATCTTTATCAGCTTATGCCTGTCGTGGAGGCGAAAGACTGGAACAAAATAAAAGAATTTTACGAAACGCCCTATTTTTTTAGCAGTTCTGTTCTCTCTAAAATGGAATATTATATCTGCGAACTCAATAAAGTTTATAGACAGAAAAACACAGACTTTATTCGTACTTTGAATAATATTCGAGTAGGCAAAATCACATTGTCGGATATAAATTTAATCAATTCAAGATATGTCCCTGATAATACTTCTAATAGGAATGCGATTACACTTATGACCCGTAATCGGAAGACTAAGATATTTAATAACACTAAACTAGAGAAAATTCCAGGAAACTCTCAGCATTATGAGGCACAAGCTGTAAACTGGCATGAAAAGCTACCAACAGATTGGCACTTGTATCTTAAGCCTGGTGCACGAGTAATGTTTGTTAGGAATGATAATTTATTCAATAAATATGTTAATGGCACAATGGGATGGGTAGTGGAAACTAGTCCTGATGCTGTATATGTCCGTGAAGATAAGAGGAATGAAGTTATTAGAGTTGAGAAGCAACGATGGGATGAGTATAGTTTCTACCTTGATAAAAAAACGAAAACAATATTGACTGAAGTCATAGGATCATTTAGTCAAATTCCATTGAAACTAGCTTGGGCTGTTACTATACATAAGAGTCAAGGTCTTACTTTTGATGAAGTCGATATAGATGCGGCAGATTCGTTTACATTTGGGCAAATCTATGTCGCTCTAAGTCGTTGTCGAACATTGACTGGAATTAGATTGCTTGAAAAGATACCTTCTCACAAAGTGATTGCAGATGACAAAGTCTTATTATATTTATCGTGTATAGATCAGACTGGTAGAGTCAAACAATTACCTACTTTTAGGCTTAATAAACATGATGTTGACCACGAAAAGGGTGATTTGTTGTGTTTTGATATAAGTACTAAATCATATGATGCTATTAAGAAGGGACGTAAAGACCGTCTAGTACGAAACATATCTAATAATAACATCGCATGCCAAGTCTTTGAAAACATTGGTGGAAAATTATTGCCCAATAATATATTTGCACATCTTCAGAAAGAATGGAGATATGACGAGATTAATGATGGTAATTGCCCATTTCAAATAAGAAAGAGCAGAATGATGAAATTGTACTGCAATTATTACAATGAATACATAATATGTACAATAGATGACAGCATTCTCATTCAAACAAATTCAAGTAAAAAACAATGGCAAGTATCAATCCCTATAGGAACGATTTTATCAATTCACAAATAATGAATAATTGGTAACGAAAAATTATTTATTAGGGATTGTCCATAGTTGGGTGCAAATATATTTTTTTATTTTAAAATGGACAAATTAAGGAAGTAAAAAGTTCAGAAATAGATGAAAAAAGCAAGCCGACACTTCACAGGGGGGCTTGCTTGCCAATAATTTATTATAAATATACGCCGCAAAGATAACCCATTCTTCGCAATCCTCCAAAATTTTCGCTGATAATCTTCAAAAAAGAAACAAAAGACTTGGAGGACCGAAGAAAACTCATTATCTTTGTAGCGCATTTTTGTAGATTTTTTAGTGGAGTGTAAGAAATAACATGAGTATGAACCTTAAACAAGCGGCAACCAAACTGAATATTAGCGAACAGGTCCTCAAAGAACTGATGAGTGACTGCCAACTAAATCCTGATGCAGATGGCACCGACGGGCAATTCCAGATGCTCGTCGAGGGCTTGCTCACGATGATAGGCAAGCAATCGCTTGTAAGGAATGAAGTCGGACGGTGGAATGACGAGAAGCTGGTCACTGTGGAGAAGTTGATGATGCTCAATCTGCTCCACAATGAAAAGGACAGGAACACTACTCTTCTCTCCCTTTGTGACTTGCTTGTGCTCTCCCGAAAGACAACTTCCC
>JAEEGJ010006764.1_pt1 | contig 33933 bp, 30 predicted proteins | sample 8958761 | NCBI WGS metagenome assembly JAEEGJ01 (sample SAMN16246546, study PRJNA631951) | gut metagenome | biome: gut microbiome; feature: rumen; material: RS-attached | host: Bos | place: Iran: Karaj | collected 2018-10
TTTTCATAGCGGGCATCAGCTGTCATTAATTCCATATTTGCACAATACTTTAAAGTGAATGTGCAAAGGTAGTCAAACTTGAAATTGTGTGCAAGATGTAAAAGCGGATACGCTTACGAATGCGCCGTACATCCGTCATCCGTCACCATTATCCGTCACCACGTATCCGCTTGACTGTCTGATGTTTACGTGGATGTGACGGATATGACGGATTTAAAATTCACATATTAGTGAGATTGACGGCTGATCTGAGGTCCTTTCGTGCCTACTGACCGATTTGGGATTATTGAATCCAAGCGTTTTTATTCAGATTAACTCCTGCTCCAACTGATCGAGGCTCTTGCCTTTTGTTTCCGGACAGCGGCTGAACAGGAAGAGGAAGGCACAAAGGCAGATGCCGCTGTAGATCCAGAACGTGCCGCTGCTGCCTAAGGCTGCGTTCATCGACGGGAACGAGAATGTCAGCGTGCAGCAGCCTACCCAGAGGGCAAACGTACACGTAGCCATCGCCACGCCGCGGATGCGGTTGGGAAATATCTCGGCCAGCAGCGTCCAGGTAACGGGTCCCAGCGTCATGGCGTAGACCGAGATGGCTGTCACCACCAAGCAGACCATGGCGAAACCCTTTACTTCCAGGAAGTAGCAAGTGCCTAAGGTCAGGTAAATCAGTCCCAGACCACCGGCACCGATGAGCATCAGCGTGCGGCGGCCCCACCGCTCGATGGTATAGAGCGCCACAAAGGTAAAGACCACGTTGGCAATGCCCGTGATGACGATGTTGATGAACATACCGTCGACGTCGAAGCCCGCACCCACGAAAATCTCCTGCGCGTAGTTGAAGATGACGTTCGTGCCGCACCACTGCTGGAACACCGCAATCACCAGTCCCAGCAGCAGCACCCGCCCGTATTTCGCCTGAGTTAGTTCCCGCAGCCCCGCTTGTTCGTTGTGCTGCGGCGTTACCGCAGCCTTCATCCGCAAGAACACCGGGCTTTCCGGAATCAAGAAACTCATCACAAGGAATGCTGCCGCCGGCACCGTCTCAGCCCAGAACATCCAGCGCCAGCCCCACGCCACATTCCACGCCTGACTCTCGGCCACGCTGGTATCGCGGGCCAGCAGCAGGTTGACAATCTGTGCAGCCAGAATGCCAAGCACGATGGTCATCTGGTTGAGGCTCACCATCCGTCCGCGAATCTGCGCCGGGCTGACCTCGGCTATGTACATCGGCGACAGTGCCGAAGCCACACCGATGCCCATGCCGCCGATGAAGCGTGCTATATTAAATAAGGTGAAGTCGTTGAACAGTCCGGTGGCGACCGCCGACACCGTGAACAGCACGGCCGCCGTCGTCAGCAGTGGCTTGCGCCCGAACCGGTCGGCAGCAGCACCCGCTACCATCGCACCAAAGAGACAGCCCACCAAGGCCGTCGACATGGCCACGCCCTGCATCACAGGCGAGTCAGCGATGCCGAAGTATAATTCGTAGAACGGTTTTGCGCCGCCGATGACCACCCAGTCGTAGCCGAAGAGCAGACCGCCCATGGCCGACACTGCGCAGATGAAATAAAGAAAAGACCGGTTTTGGTTTACAGTTGTATTCATAGCGTTATTGTACTGGTTTTGAGTAAACATTCTCTGTTGTCTTGACATTCCGCATCGTCAGCTTGGCTGTTGCCTCGTCGATGTCGGTTGCCACCTTATTATATATAATGGAACATTCGCTGATGTCAATGTCGTGTATGCAGTCGAGTCCCTCAATGCCGGCGGCCTTGATGCCCGTCTTGGCTCCGCGGCAGACGATGCGGCTGATGTGGATATCCTGGAAGTTGGGCGCATGGCGACGCTGCTCTTCGGTATAGGTTGGCGCCTTGCCGTTGTCGCCGGCGTGTCGGTTCACGTAGTCGCACTGGAAGATGATGGCCTCGCCGGCGATGTCGGTCATCATGATGTCGCTGATGAAGAGGCGCTCGGTTCGTCCGCCGCGGTCCAGTGCACTCTTGAAGCGCAGGCCAACATCGGTGCCGAGGAAGCGGTTGTGGCGCACAACCATATCGCGGATGCCGCCGATGGTCTCACTGCCCAGTACGAAGCCGCCATGCGCGTGGTAGACGGTGTTATCCTGAATGAGCACGTCCTGACAGCCCCACACGTCGCAGCCCTTCTTCTGCGAACCGCTCTTCATGCAGAGCCCGTCGTCGCCGACGTTGACCGTTGCGTTGACAATCAGCGCCTGATGGCAGTCCGAGAGGTCGATGCCGTCGCCGTTCTGAACGTTCCACGGGCAGCGCACGGTGATACCGTCGATGATGATGTTGCGCGAGTAGCAGGGATGGACGTGGAAGCGGGGCGAATTCTGGAACGTCACGCCCTCCAGCAGGATGTTCTCACACTGCTCGAAGCGCACCAGGTCGTTGCGCATGGCCTCCTGCTTCTGCGGCGTGCCGGCAATGTCGGGGAAGCGGCTCTTCAGCTGCCATGGGTACCATAGGTCGCCCTTCTCGGTCAACTGACCGCCCATTTCCGTATACTGTTTCCACTCCACGTCGCTCATCTTCGAGCGCTTCACGGGTCGCCACTGGTTGCCGTTGCCGTCGATGATGCCGCTGCCGGTAATAGCGATGTTGCGGGCCTTCGAGGCCCGTATGCATGGGTCAACGCGGCTCGACTTGCCTTCAGCATCAAGGTATAGATGCTTGTCGGGCGAGAAGTAGATGATAGCATTCTTCTCAAGATGTAGTTCGATGTTATCCTTCAGACGGATGGGGCCTGTCAGCCATACGCCCTCGGGCACCGTCACTCGTCCGCCGCCCTGCTTGGTCAGCTTTGAAATTGCTTTCTCGAAGGCCTCGGTGCAGAGCGTCAGACCGTTGCCCACGGCACCGAAGTCCGTCAGCATGACTTCGTTCTTCGGAATGGTGAAGACCTCCACCTGTTTCACGGGCGTCGGCAGATTCTGGTAATACTTCGCATAATCGGCAGCCTGCAGGGTTGTGGCTGCCAGCACGAAGAGGGTCAGTAGGTAGTTTCTTATTGTCATAGTTTGTCTGTAATGGTGAAAATCTGTGCAAAGTTACAAAATATCATGGAAAAACTTTGGCTTTTTACGCTTTTTTATGTACTTTTGCCATCAGTATTGCAAGAAGTCAAAAACTTAAAACAAGAAAAGCCACATGTTAGACAACGAACGCGGGCTCTACATCGCCCACTGCGCCGAAGGAGCGCTCAGTATTACAGGAAAGATGGCCAACCGGCACGGACTCATTGCCGGAGCCACGGGTACGGGTAAGACCGTCACGCTACAGGTGATGGCCGAGACATTCTGCCAGGCAGGTGTGCCCTGCTTCATGGCCGACATGAAGGGCGACCTCAGCGGCATCTCGCAAGTGGGCAAAATGAGCGGTTTCATCGAGAAAAGACTGCCTGAATTTGGCATCGAGAACCCGCAGTTCCAGGCTTGCCCCGTCCGCTTCTACGACGTCTTTGGCGAGCAGGGACACCCTATGCGTGCCACTGTCAGTCAGATGGGGCCGCAGTTGCTCAGCCGTCTGCTTCAGCTTAACGAGACGCAGGACGGTGTGCTCAACATCGTGTTCCGCATCGCCGACGAGCGCGGACTGCTCATCCTCGACCTCAAGGATCTGCGCTCTATGCTCGACTGGGTGTCGCAACATGCCAAGGAGTACACCACGAAATACGGAAACATCTCTACTCCGACCATCGGCGCCATCCAGCGCGCCCTGCTCCAGTTGGAGGCTCAGGGCGCCGACCACTTCTTCGGTGAGCCCTCGTTCGATATCTACGACCTGCTGCAGACTGAAGGCGGTAAGGGAATCATGAGTGTCCTCGCTGCCGACAAGCTGATGCTTCAGCCCAAGCTCTACTCCACTTTCCTGCTTTGGCTGCTTTCCGAGTTATACACCACGCTCCCCGAAGTAGGCGACCTGCCGCTGCCGAAGCTCGTGTTCTTCTTCGACGAGGCTCACATGCTGTTCGACGGCACGTCGAAAGCGCTGCTCGACAAGATTGAGCAGGTCATCCGACTCATCCGCTCTAAGGGCGTCGGTATCTACTTTATCACGCAAAGCCCGACAGACATTCCCGAGGTCATTCTCGGACAGCTTGGCAACCGCGTACAGCACGCTCTTCGTGCCTATACGCCGAAGGACCAGAAGGCCGTGAAAACTGCCGCAGACACCTTCCGCCCCAATCCTGAGTTCAAGACCGATGAGGCTATTATGAACCTTGAGACCGGCGAGGCTCTCGTCAGCTTCCTTGACGAGAAGGGTGCCCCGGCTATTGTACAGCGCGCCAAGGTACTGTTCCCGCTCAGTCAGATAGGTGCCGTCAGCGAGGGTCAGCGTCTTGACATCATCAAGCAGAGTCGTATCTATGGCAAGTACGATACGCCCGTCGACCGTGAGAGTGCCTTCGAGGTACTGGCCAAGGAGGCCGAGGAGGCTCTTGCCGCCCAGGAGGAGCAGGCTGCCGAAGCTGAAAAGGAAGGCAAGGGCGGCAAGGCCGAGAAGAAGAAGGCTGGCATCATGAGCAAGGTGCTGAAGGCCGTCATGACTGCCGTCACCTCGACGCTGGCTGCCCTGCTTGGCACGTGGGTGAGTGGAAAAGTCAGCGGCAAGGAAACAAAGTCGAGAACCTCGGCCAAGGAGAAGGTCGTTAAGAATGCCACCAGTGCCGCCACCCGCACCATCACCAAGGAGCTGACGCGCGACATTCTCGGCAACTTGGTAAAGTGAACCGTAAATAGAGTAACTATGAGAATAGGTGTTATCGTGGCGATGGATAAGGAGTTGCACCAGCTCCAGTCGCTATTTAATGACAGTAATGTCGTGGTGCAGAAGTGTGGTATAGGTAAGGTGAATGCTGCCCTCGGCTCCCAGCGCATGATAAACGAGTTTCACCCCGACGTCATTATCTCCAGTGGTTGTGCAGGCGGCAATGGCGACGATGTCAATGTTCAGGACATTGTGGTCAGTAGTCAGCTGGCCTATCACGATGTTTACTGTGGCGCGGCTGTCGGTGTCTCTGTCTATGGTCAGGTGCAGGGCTTGCCAGCCCGCTTCGAGGCTGATCCTTTCCTGCTTCGCAAAAGCAAAGAGTTAAAAGAGTCTGTGTTTAAGATACACACAGGTCTCATTGTCACCGGCGACTGGTTTGTGGACTCACGCGAGAAGATGCGCGAGATTATCGGCCACTTCCCCGAGGCTAAGGCTGTCGACATGGAGTCGTGTGCCATCGCCCAGACCTGTTATATAAATAAGGTACCGTTCATCTCGTTCCGCGTCATCAGCGACGTACCCCTGCGCGATACCAACGCCTCGCAGTACCATAACTTCTGGGAAACCATTGCCGACAACTCTTTCCAGATGACGCGTGCTTTTGTCGCTTCGCTAGTGAATAGCGAAGAGTGAATAGTTAGCTACCGGTATGAAGCAAGTACGTCCAAAGAAGAACCTCGGCCAGCACTTCCTCGTTGACTTGGACATTGCCCGGCGCATTGCCGACACTGTCGACGAGCCCTACCATGCCCTGCCCGTCTTGGAGGTTGGGCCTGGTATGGGAGTCATGACCCAGTTCCTTGTCGAAAAGCCCCGTCCGCTGAAGGTGGTCGAGATTGACCGTGAAAGCGTGGCATATCTGAAGAACACGCTTCCGACTCTTGATATCATCTCAGGCGACTTCCTCCGCATGGACCTCAGCGAGGTGTTCGGTGGCCAGCAATTCGTGCTCACCGGCAACTATCCCTACGACATCTCGTCGCAGATTTTCTTCAAGATGCTCGACAACAAGGACCTCATCCCCTGCTGTACCGGAATGATTCAGCATGAGGTGGCCGTCCGCATGGCTGCCCCCCCAGGCAATAAACAGTACGGAATACTCTCCGTCCTGATTCAGGCTTGGTACGATGTAGAGTATCTCTTTACCGTCGAGCCAGATGTCTTCAATCCGCCCCCCAAGGTGCAGAGCGCCGTCATACGCATGACCCGCAACCAGACGACAGACCTCGGCTGCGACGAGCAACTCTTCCGTCGCGTGGTCAAGACTACTTTCAACCAGCGTCGCAAAATGCTACGCGTCTCGCTGCGCCAGCTGCTGCCTGCAGAATGCCTGTCGGCAATCGCTGAAAGTCAATTTGCGACTCTACGTCCCGAGCAGCTCACCATACCGCAGTTCGTGGAACTGACGAACCTCGTTTCAGAGGTGTGTTCGCACACGGTCGCTTGATTTACGTCAAAAGAAATACAGTTTTTATGCAAAAAGCGGCGGCAAAGCATTGCCAATTCTGAAAATCGCCGTACCTTTGCACCGTCAAAAGGAAACAAAGACATCTTCAATAGTTACAGATATAAGTGGTATTAGTAGTAAAAGGTAAATAAGATTGCTTCATAGGTATTGTTAGGTAAAAGATTGGTTAGAAAGGATAATGTGATAACGTCGTGAGACGTCAGTCACTTTTCTGAAAAGGTTTTTTGGTTATTAATATTGTTGATGCGGCTTGCAGACAGACGTCTGTAAGCCGTATTACTTTTTCTGCCAGTTTCCACGGAACAAGCGGACGAGGAAGATGCTTCCCCGGAACGTCAGCTCAATGGCCATAGCCGTCCAGACGCCGCACAGACCATAGCGGGGAGCAAGCGCGGCCGCAAGTGTCAGACGCACGGCCCACATCGAAGTGAGGCTCATGATGGCGGGCTTGATGGTGTCGGCAGCACCGATGAACACACCATTGCAGACAATGGCAGCAGCAAACATCGGCTCCGCCCAGGCCTCGATGCGCAGGGCGTCGGCTCCCAAGGTGATGATTTCCTCAACGGGCGACATGATGCCCATCAGTTCGGGGGCGAAGATCCACATGAACACACCCATAAAGGTCATCACGCCAATGCCCAGGCCTACCGACATATAGGCAAACGAGCGCGTGAGCAGCCGCTGTCCGGCGCCGATGCCCTGACCGACAAGCGTCGTGGCCGCCTCGGCTATGCCGAAGCCCGGCATGTAGCACAGGCTCTCGACGGTGATGGCCAGAGAATGTGCTGCAATGGCAACAGTTCCCAACGGAGCGACAATGATGGTGCTCACAACCTGGGCACCGCCCATCAGCAGGTGCTGTAGTCCCATCGGTGCCCCGATTTTGAAGGCCGTCTTCACAGTGTCTTCCTTCGGACGGAACGAGCCGGGGTGGCCTTTCAGCGCCAGCATGGGCGACTTAACCAGCAGGAACCACATCATAAGCGTGGCAGTAATCAGCATGGCCAGTCCTGTTCCTATTGCAGCTCCTGCCACGCCCATGTTGAGTATATATATAAATAGGTAGTTGAACAGGACGTCCATCGCGCACATACCGATATTCAGCAGGCTGGGAATCTTCATGTTGCCCGAGCACTTCAGCATTGATCCGGCCAGTCCCTCCATCTGGAAGAAAATGCCAAAGCCACAGAAGATGGCAAAATAGAGCGAGGCGTCGTGGGCTACCTCCTCGCTGCCGCCCAGCCAGTAGGGCAAGTGAGGGGCAATGACGAATGATGTCAGCATGACAAAGAGTGCCCAAAGCAGCGAGCAGACGAGTGACTGGCGCAACACCCGGCGCGCCGCCTCGAAGTCGTTGGCACCGATGAAGTGGGCCACCTGCACGGAGAACCCCATGTTGACAGCCGAGGCCAGTCCGCCCATCAGCCAGCCGGTAGTCTCCACCAGTCCGATGGAGGCCGATGCCTTGGCCCCGAGGTGGCCGACCATCGACGCATCGATGAAGAACATCACCGTTGCCGATATCTGCGCCAGGATACTGGGAATGCTGAGGCTGACAATCAGTCTCATCTTCTCGGAACGGGTCATCGTCCGCCCTTCCCGGATGTATGACAATAGCTCTTCGCTGTTTCTTTTCATCGATGATGGTTTAGTGGTTGCAAAGGTACGAAAAAAATATATGATACAAAAGCGAAAAGCCGCGAAACATTATTAATATTTCTCTCGGCGATTATTTCGTACCTTTGCGCCGCAATCAGAATGTTAATAAATACCTTGCCAATGAAAAAGATTTTTACCACAATGCTTGCGCTGGCTGCCGTCACGGCTATCCAGGCTGCATCGATTTCAATTGCGGTGAAGGACACCCGCAAACAGACCATCACAGGCTTCGGCGCTGCCAGCTGTGACGGAGCCATGAAACCCTTTGGTACTGACACCCAACCCGCCAGACTGCTCTATGGCGCTGAATCCAAAATCGGACTGAACATCATGCGTATGGAGATCTCGCCCAGCTTCACAGGCGACAACTGGGGCGACTACGACTGGAACGGCTCGCTGCCTTCGGCCAGAATCGTGAAGCAGCGCGGCGGTATCGTGTTTGGTACCCCCTGGTCGCCCCCCGGTGAATACAAGACCAACGGCACGGCTCAAGGCGGCAACTCAGACTCGCAAGGCAAGAAGCGTGGCAAGCTGCGCGAGGACTGCTACGAGAAGTTCTTCCCCTGGCTGAACACTTTCCTCAAGTGGATGAAGTCAAAGGGCGTTACTGTCGATGCCGTGTCCATCCAGAACGAGCCTGACTGGTGGGTCGACTACTCAGGATGTCTCTACGACCCTGCGGATTTGGTAAAGCTGGTAAAGAACTATGCCCACATGCTTGACCGTGAGACCTATCCTGGCGTGAAGCTGATCAGTGGCGAGAGCTTGGGCTTCACCCAGAACTACACCGACCCGCTGATGAATGACCCGACGTGCCGCGAGCAAATCGACATTGTGGCAGGCCACCTCTATGGGCATGCACCACTCACTTACATGAAGCAGTCGGCCGTGCTTGCCGCCAAATACGGCAAGGAAGTCTGGATGACTGAGCATTCGGTGACCGATAATATCGACCACCTGCCCAACTGGCACGAGCAGCTGATTTTTGCCGAGGAGCTCAACGAGTGTATGCTGGCTGGCTGTACTGGATATATATATTGGTATATGCGCGCGCATTGGGCTTTTGTCGGCACTGGTGAGACGAAATATAACGTCGGCGACATGAAGAATACCAAGAACAAGCTGCTGCCCCGTGCCTACGTCATGTCTCACTTCTCAAAGCATGTCACCGGCTCCACCCGTCTGGTCACCTCGCGCGACAAGACATCTGGCGAGGGAGCTACCCATGAGTACTCGGCCTATATCAAGGGCGACTCGCTCATCGTCATGGCTATCGATACCACCAAGAACGGCGTCGACCTGAAAATCCTGCTTCCCTACCAGGTGAAGAGCGGCACCCACATTTTGTCAACCGGCAACGAGCCCGAAAATCTCTGTCAGGAGAGTCCCATTGTCATCGACGAACCGACAAATGAAGTAATCGTCCCTATGCCTGCCCGCAGTCTGAACACCTACATCTTTATGATCGACAAGGGTAGTACTGCCATTGAAGAGCGTGCTGTGGCCACTGATGAATCGAAGGTCTACTACGATCTCCACGGTCGGCTGATGGACACGCCGAAGGGGCTGTGCATTGAGAAATCTGCCGACGGCGCGTCGCGAAAGATCTATGTGGGATATTAAAAATGTATGATTTATGGTCAAATTCGTTTATTTTTTACGAAAAAGAAACGATGCGAAACATACAAGATAGCCTGATTGCAGAAAAATGCCTAACTTTGCACCGTGAAAGAAATAAAGCAGATAATATAAAACAGAATCTCATACATAAGGTTATTAGTTATAGTTAGTAGTTAGTTTTTGTAGAAAGAATTAGTTATGGTAAAGCTAATCACAGTGGTTGCCCGTATGTGAATATCGGCAGCCACTTTTCTTTTATCTGTTTCACCGAGAAGACCGCTATGAGACAATGAGACATAAAAAAAACTAAAAGAAACGTAAAAAGAACACACGGATAATGAATAATTAGTATCTTTGCACGCTGAAAACGATATTTTACCATAACTATGAATAAGTTATTATCTTTGTTGTTTTGTCTCTTGACTTTTTCCAATGCCTCGGCGCAGATGGGAAACTTCTTTCCGTCAGACCGCTTCTCGAGCAGTCTTATTGCCGACCTTTGCCAAGATAAATACGGTTACATCTGGATAGCTACCGACTATGGACTGAACCGCTATGACGGCTACCATTTTGAAACCTTTCTACACAACGATGAGTCGCCGACGTCAATATGCAACAGCGTTGTGGTCAGTCTGCTGCTCGACCGTGACGGCAGACTGTGGGTTGGTACCAATCGCGGACTCGACCGTTACGATGAGTCCATCGACGGTTTCGTACACTATCCATTCCCGAATGGTGTACTTCCCCGTGTCAGCAGTATGTTACAGCTCCCCGATGGTCAGATTCTCGTGGCGACGTCGGGCTACGGTGCCTTCCTGGTAGGCGAGGACGGTCAGCCTAAACCCACTAACGACTATGCTGACAAGGACAATAACCAGTATTTCGGCGAGGTCTATTTAGACTCACATGGGCGTATATGGAAAACCGGCTACGACAACACCGTTGTGATGAAGTCGGGCAACAAGTTCCAGCTCTTCCAGTCGAAGGGCGAACCGATAGGTATCTTGGAGCGTGGCGATGAGCTATGGATCGTCGGTGTACACGGTATCATGTCCTATCACAACGGCCGGATGTCGGATGCCGACATCGACATGAGCTACTTGGCAGGCAAGGACGTGTTGTTCAGCACGGCAGGCAAGGATGCCAACGGTAATATATACATAGGTTCGCGAGGCCAGGGCTTGTTCCGCATCCTTCGTGGCAGTCGGCAGCTGGAGCGTTACGATGTGAATATCTTTGGCGTCAACCTCAACACGGCCAAAGTGTGGAGTATCCTCTGCGACCGCCGGGGCAACATGTGGCTGGGCCTGCAGCGCAAGGGACTGGTCCTTATCCCCCAGCGCCCCATTACCTTCAAGAACTGGAGCTTTGAGGCTCAGAACATCAATGTCGGCTCGTCCATCTCCTCTGTCTGTGAGGGCGACGGCGGCATCGTCTGGTGTACCGTCCAGGGTGTTGGCGTCTACGGCTTCAACAGCAAGGGGCGTGTCGTGGCCCATCCTGCGGCACCCGATGCCGTCGAGTTCATCTTCCGCGACCGCCAGCGCCGCTACTGGATTGGCACCGACGACGGCCTGTTTGCCTACGACCCGCTGACAGGTGCCTACAGCCAGAAGGTGACTTTCGACTGCGACAAGTTCAACGATATGACCAGCGACGACGAAGGCAACATCTATATTTCTACCTTCTCGCGCGGCTTCTGCGTCTACAATATGCAGTCGGGCACTCTGAAAAACTACAAGAACATCGGTGACGACACTACCAAGGTTGGGCACCTCTGTAATGACTGGGTCATGTGTATGTCGCCCGACCGCGACGGCATCATCTGGATGGGTACGGCCTCGGGTGTCGCCTGCTTCGACCCCAAGACGGGCAGCTTCCTTTCCCACGGCTGGAACCAGCAGCTCGACGGCGTCATGTGCTACTCCATCTGTGAGCTCAAGGACGGCAACATTGCCATCGGTACCGACCGTGGTCTCTATCTCTACCTTCACGACAAGCGGCAGACAGTCCTCTTCCCCGGCAGCAAGCAGCTGAGCGACAAGACGGTGAACTATATTGTCCAGTCGAACGACGGCGACATCTGGTGTGCGACGTCTATGGGCATCTGGCAGTACGAGGCCAGGAAGAAGCAGTTCGTGGGCCATGTCAACGGCAACGGTCTCTTCAAGAAGGAGTACCTCTACGGCGTAGGCATGCACACCGACGACGACGACGTCTATTTCGGCAACAACGATGGTCTGACCGTCTTCAAGCCGCAGAATGTGAAGAGCGTCAGCCGTCCTGCCGACGAAGTGGTGCTGACGGCTTTCCTTTTGGGCAACACCTATGTCAATGCCAATAGCGTCATCAATGGTGTTCGCGTCACCGACCGTGCCGTGGCCGAAAGCGATCATTTCACGCTCTCCTACCTCGACCATACCGTTACCCTTGCCTTCTCGCAACTCAACTTCGACAATCCCGCCAACGTCTCGTTTGAGTACAGCGTCAACGGAGGACGGTGGATGCGACAGGCAGAGGGTGTCAACGAGATAACCCTGAGCCACCTGCAACCCGGCGACTACAAGGTGAAAGTGCGTGCCCTTGCGGCAAACGTCTATTCGCCCGAGAAGACCATCACCGTTACCATCCGTGCCCCTTGGTATCGCACCCGCCTGGCCTATCTGCTCTACCTGTTGACATTGGTGGGACTGGCCACTTACGTATTCATGACCTACCGCCGCAGGGCAAACCAGCAGATGAACGAGGAGAAGATGAAGTTCCTCATCAACGCCACCCACGACATCCGCTCGCCGCTGACACTCATCATGGCACCGCTCTCAAACCTGCGCCGCCGCCTCACCAGCGACCAGACAGAGGCTCACCGCGACGTCGACACCATCGAGCATAACGCCACCCGCATACTGAACCTCGTCAACCAGATTCTTGATGTCCGTAAGATTGACAAGCAGCAGATGCACCTGCACTGTCAGAAGACCGACCTCGTCAGCTTCATCCAGGGTGTCTGCAAGATGTTCGAGTATAATGCTGAGGAGCGCAATATCAAGTTTGGATTCAAGCACGAGGGTTTCGACAGGCTCGAGGCCTGGGTCGACCCCGGACAGTTCGACAAGGTGGTCACCAATCTACTTTCCAATGCCTTCAAGTATTCGTTCGACGGCGGTACCATCGACGTCGTATTGTCACAAGATGACCAGCATGTGGTGCTGAAGGTGGTCGACACGGGCGTCGGACTCGACACCGACGGTCAGAAGCACATCTTCGAGCGATTCTATCAGGGGGGCAACTCGCGGCGTATGCACATCGACGGCACGGGTATCGGACTGAACCTCTGCAAGATGATTGTCGATATGCATCATGGCACCATCGAGGCTGCCAACCGCACCGATGCGCGCGGATCGATATTTACCGTCACACTGCCCTTGGGCAACGAGCATCTCGCTCCCGAGGAGATTGACACGACGCCCGAAATTCCGGAGCCAGAAGAGGGAGCAGCATCCGCTGAGAGCAAGAAGGGCGGCAAGTATCGCGTGCTCATCGTCGACGACGACCTTGAAATAGGACGCTACATCTCCACCGAACTGGGCCGTTTCTACAAGTTCGGCACCTGTACCAACGGCAAGGAGGGCCTGCGCGAGCTGCTTACCAACGAGTACGACCTCGTCATCAGCGACGTCATGATGCCCGAGATGGACGGCTTCACCATGTTGCGAATGATCAAGACCAATATCAACATCTCGCATATCCCCGTCATCATGCTCACGTCGAAAGCCGACGTGGCCAACCGTCTCGAAGGACTCGAGCGTGGGGCCGACGCCTTCCTGGCCAAGCCCTTCGACCTCGAGGAGCTGCGCATGAACATTGAGAACCTCATCCACAACCGTCAGCGGCTGAAAGGCAAGTTCAGCGGTGCCCAGCTCCAGGCCGAACTCGTTGAGCAGCCCGAGGTGAAGGGCAACGACGAGCTGCTCATGGAGCGCATCATGAAGGTTGTGAACAAGAACCTGTCGAACAGCGACTTCAATGTCGACATGCTCACCCAGGAGGTGGGTATCAGCCGGGCTCAGCTCCATCGCAAGATGAAGGAACTGACGGGAATCTCAACCAGCGAGTTCATCCGCAATATCCGTCTGGAGCAGGCCGCCCGACTGCTGAAGGAGCAGAAGATCAATGTCACCCAGGTGGCTTATACCGTCGGCTTCTCTAATCTGGCCCATTTCTCCACCATCTTCCGCAAGCACTTTGGCGTTGCTCCATCCGAGTACGCCGAACAGGCTTGAGAAGGTCTATAACCAGTGCTGATGGAAAGCAAGAACCTTGGAAGCCGCCTGCTGAAAATTGCGATGCCGCTCGTTCTGGGCGGTGCCATCCTTTACTGGATGTATCGCGACTTCGACTTCCAGACCGTCGGGCATGTCATGCTCCACGAAATGGACTGGACGTGGATGCTGCTGTCGTTCCCGTTTGGTATTCTGGCGCAGATGTTGCGCGGCTGGCGATGGAAGCAGACGCTCGACCCCATTGGCGAACATCCGCGCTGCTCGACGGCTGAGAATGCCGTTTTCCTCAGCTATGCTGCCTCGCTGGTCATACCGCGTATTGGCGAGTTCACCCGCTGCGGCGTGCTGAAGCGGTGGGACGGCATCTCGTTCTCGAAAGCATTGGGGACGGTGGTCACCGAGCGGGCTGTCGATACTGCCATCGTAATGCTCTATTCGGGACTGATCCTGCTTTTCCAGATGTCGACCTTTGGCTCTTTCTTCCGCAAGACGGGGACGTCGTTCAACAACATCCTGAGTGGCTTCTCGACGACAGGCTGGCTGGTGACGGCCATCTGCGGCGTGGCTGCCCTGCTGCTGTTGCACCTGCTGCTGAAGCGCCTTTATATATATAATAAGGTGAAAACCACGTTGAACGACATCTGGGAGGGTGTACTCTCGCTACGAGGCGTCAGCAACCTGCCGCTCTACCTCGTTTTCTCCATCGGCATCTGGGTATGCTACTTTCTGCACTACTACCTGACGTTCTTCTGCTTCGACTTCACGGCCCATCTGGGGCTGGGTTGCGCCCTGGTGTGTTTCATCGTCGGCAACTTCGCCGTTATCGTCCCCACCCCGAACGGTGCTGGCCCATGGCACTTCGCCGTCAAGACAATGCTCATCCTCTACGGCGTCGCCGACCTCCAGGCCCTCTGGTTCGTGCTCATCGTGCATACCGTGCAGACCATGCTCGTCATCGCATTGGGTATCTGGGCGTGGCTCAGACTGTCCTTCACTTCAAAAAAAGCCTGTGTCTGAATCGTTTTTCACTGATACCGACGCCATACGGTCATCGGAATTCACCGACATTACGGTTTTGCCTTCAAGCGGCTATAGTCAGCTGGTGAAGGCCAGACGCTATGGGCGGTGGTGGTTGCTGAAAGGACTGAAAGAAGACTACCGCAGCCAGACCATCTATCAGGTTTTCCTCCAAAAAGAGTACGACATCCTGAGCCAGCTGCAGCACCCGATGGTGGTCTCTGCCTTTTCTTTTGAAGAGGTCGACGGCTTGGGCGACTGCATCGTCATGGAATGGATTGAGGGTATCACGCTGAAACAATGGCTCCTGACGAAACACAAGCTCAGCGAACGGCGACAGATGGCCGACATGCTGACAGAGGCATTGACCTACATACACCATCAGCAGACGGAGCACCGCGACCTGAAACCTTCCAACGTGATGGTGACAGACGACGGACACTTCTTGAAGCTCATCGACTTCGGGCTGAGCGACACCAAAAGCTATGCCATCCTAAAAGAGGATGCTGGCACCGATGGCTATATGGCTCCCGACGGTCCGTCAGACATCTACTCTTTGGGCGTCATTCTGCGTGAACAACGCCTGGGCTTTTTCTCACAATTTGTCATCAGACGCTGTCTTGCTCCCAAGACAGAACGGCTCAATGATGTGCAAGAAGTCAGAAAGGCGCTGCATCGCAGTTGGCAATGGCCACGAAGGACAGCCGCCATCCTTCTTGCCACCGTCCTACTCACGGGCCTCTTCGCGCTCGGACTTTCCTATTCCTCCCAGCGGCTACGTCCGGAAATCACTGCCGTGCAGACTTCGCTGTCAGATTCGCTCAGCCGTATGCAGACAACCAACCAAGCCACAACAGACTCGCTTCAGCGGCGCATCCGTGAACTGGAGGCAGAAAAGCAGGCATCAGAGGCCCTCGTGAATCAGCGTGAGGAAATCATACGTACCATCCAGCAGGCCATTGACAAAAAGGTCAAGACGATGGGCATCGAACAACTGCTCGACACCGCCAGCTCACAGGCGGAAGTAGGCGGTTGGGTAGGAATAAGCGAAAAAAAACTGCAAGCCTTTACTGACGAGCAAGTGGAAACGCACACACGTTACCTAACACAGTCCGATCAGGTCATCATCAAAAACGCCCTTCAGGAATACCTGCTTTCCCGCTACACCCAGCGCTGGGAGAAACGCAGTGCCGCGTTGCCGCTCTACTAATCAAGCACCTCCACCGTCACCCCGTTACGCTCACCTGCCACGTATGCCGTTGGTGGCATTCCGTCGTGCGCCAGCTGGTCTAAATAGAGCGGTTCGTGCTGCAGCATCAGGTGACAGGTGAAAGTATCGCCAACATTCAGCTTCGAGTTTTCCGACACTTCCACGATGAAGTGTCCGTCGCCCTGATGCTTCACTACAATTCGTCGGTCTGGCCGCCATCTGATGACCAGCCGCTGTCCTCTCTTCAGTTCGTTGGCCGTCACCCGTTCTGTTGCCTTTACCCCGCTTTGCTCATCTTCCTGCCGTGCCGCATTCTCGTTGAAGTCCGCATACGACTTGAATCCCACGAAACGGGCCAATACGTCAAGGGTATGAGGACGTGTCTGCACCTCTTCACGTTTTAGGTATCCCCACAGCCGTTTCAAGGTCGTGGGCGACAATCGTTCACGCGTACCTTTTAATATATATTCGCTCAGTTCTTCAAAGTCACGGGCCTGTCGTAACTCGTGTCCGACAACACGTTCCACATCTCTTTTCAGTTCTTCTTGTTTCATGGTGCGAAATTACAAAGAAAATATCAATTATGCAAAACCTAAGCCGAAAAGGACAGAAAAGGACTTGCGAGACAGCTATTTTCACTCTAATTTTGCACGAAAAACAAAAAAACAGCTCACAATGTTGCAACTTTCAAGATTATTTCCTATCTTTGTCCCGCCGATTGTGAATAACGCCCGGCGACATCGAGGAGAGCAATTAAGCTTTGACCCGCCAGAGAATCTGCAAAATTCAATGTATAAGGGTGAGAAGTTTGAAAGCTGCTTCTCCTGCAGTAGCATATATACTGCTTCTCCCTCGTTGGGATTAGCTCACATATATACCTGCAGGTGTGAGCTGATTTCATTCTTACTTATACAGGTATTGCAGAACCTTCTGGCTAAGGATGCGAGAAGGCTCACACTCTTTGTGTATAGAATTGGAATATCAATAATAAAAAAAACAGATAATATGGGACTATTTAAAAATTTATTTGGCAATGCTGTCGATGAGATGAAAAAAAACTTAGAAGACAGCAAGAGAGAAATGCTCAAGAGCCTGAATGAAACAAAGAGAGAGGCACTTGGTAATTTAGGTAATAAATCTTCAGAAGCATTTAAAAGTGACGATGAAGACGTAAGAATCAAGATTGGAACCTTAACAGATGGAGTCCTTGTCATTAAAGAAGGTTTTAAGAAGCTGAAAGAAAATAGTCTTGAAGACTATAAGAATTTGAGAAAAATTGTTTTCCCGTCTACTTTGAATGAATTAGAAGAAGGTGCTATTGACGGTCAAGAACGACTGGAGGAACTTGATTTCTCAAAAGTCACATTACTAACTAAGATTCCTGAAGACTTTATTTCAGGAAAAACGCATATAAAATCTTTTGTTGTACCAGAAGGGGTAAGGACTTTGGAAGACGATTTCCTGGGAAGTACTGAAACTATTAAGGAAGTCTATATACCAAGCTCTGTCAGTTCCATAGGCTGTATCGCAAATTATGCAAGAAATTCCATAGACGTATATCTGTACGCAAGTGGCTTGGATTTGGAGGATATGCATGACAATGTGAAGACACTCTATGTACTTGCTCAGGATTATGATGATTATGCAGAACAGTTGAGTGAATATGATAGTGATGCTCGAATTAGGACCATGCCAGATGAAAAGTTTTCTTTCTACAATGAAAAAATGTCCGAAAGAGTAGAAACATCAACAATTGAAGAACCGAGAAAACAGAGAGTAGAAATTGTTACCAAAGCAACCCCTGGAAATGGACAGGTTACTGGAAAGAAAATCTGGTGGGTTAATGATTTAACTGTTCTATATGATGGAAATAAGTATGCCTTGAAATATACAGGCAAGCAAGGTCAAATTACAAAATACATTTATGACGATGTGGATATTTTAAACGAGTATCAAGTGCGATTTGCAAAAAAGCAGGCTGACGGTTCTTTACGTTATGGCGTAGCATCAACATGTGGATGGAGTTTTATAATGACAGATTGCGAATATATAAAAGTCACATTCTTAGATGGCATAGGAGCTGTGTTAGCAGTAGATGAAGAAAATGATGAATATGCTATCGATCGCTGGGGAAAAATCTTTAGCATTGAGGGATATAGAGAAAAAGTAGCTAAAGACTTGGCAGACGACTAAAGTATAGTTTAAAAAACAGTTAAATATATTTAAACATTTTCAATTATGGAAGTTATCACAGGTGTTAATGACAATAGACTATCCTTTGAGCAGAATGCTGAAGGTAAGTACGATATCATGATTACTCATGACAAGAAAAAGTATAGAACAGGTTTTATTTACGATTCCATTAAATTGTTTAATGAATACCAACTCCGTGTCAGTCAGACAGATTCTGAAGGGAATAAAAAGTTTGGTATGATAGCAGTTTGTAGCGATGAAATAGTTCTGCCTTGCTGCTTTGACAAGCTCAAACCCTATCAAGGTACTGTAGCTCAAGCTTTTATTGGTGAAGAAGAATATAGGATTGACCGTTGGGGAAAAGTATATAGTCGCGAATTCTGGGATATGAGAAATAAATAAATGTGTAAAGATAACATTATACAAATATAGGAGTTTCGAGCATTTTGAGTTCTTCATTGACTTGCTGATTAAGAAGCGTATCTATGGGGCAACGTTTAAAGAATTGAACGACCCCATGGAAGGCTACTTCATATCGGAGAATTTCGGCGAAACGGAATGGGAAGCAATGAGAGAGACAAAGAAGAAAGTAAGAATATGCTCTCTTTCTAAAACCTATGACAATGCTCTTATGTGGGCCCATTATGCTGATGAGCATAAAGGCTGCTGCATAGAGGTGGAAATTCCAGATTCGACTTGGAAGTGTTTGGAAGTGCAATACAAAGCAACAATGCCAAAACTATCTTCTGGGATTAAGCCAGATGAAGCCATAAAAACTATTTTTAGCGTTAAGTCCGATTTCTGGAGCTATGAGCAAGAAGTCCGCTATATCAAGACCGTTCAAACTACCAAAGAAGGGAAACCGTACAAAGCAGAATTGCCTATTCGCATCAAAAAGATATACTTAGGTGTTAGGGCATCCAACAAAGACAGTATAGAGCGAATAGTAAAGGCGATAGATAGCAATATCGTTGTTGAGAAACTGAAGCGAAGTGATATAAAGTTTTGGAGAGACCAGTGATGATGGCATCTTATACTATTACCCAGAATTGTCTCTATTGGAAATCTTGCAAGTATGCAGACAGCACAGAATGTATTGATAATCCATGTGGATGTCTAAGATATCATATTAACAAGGAAGAAGCCGAAAATCCTTTAAAGAGTAGGCACTAATTTAAAACAAAACAATTATGAAAAAGTATGCAAAGCCTCAGATGATGGCAAAGAACGCTCCTACTGGCTCTTATGCAGCCGGATGTCCGACTAATCGTCACGAGAGTACTAGTTGGACATGGTGCACCAAGTGTGAAATTGCAAAGTAAAACATGTTGTTCGGGTGTGCATCGTTTTAATTGCACACCCGTTTTTTAATTTGATAACTAAATGGAACATATTATAAATGTATTTTATTGGATTGAATCCCACATAAATACTATCATAACCATAGGAGGCTTGCTTCTTGCGTGGTATACCTATTGTAGAGAGGTAAAAAATAGTCTTATTGTTAAACTGGCAAGACAGGTTATTGCTTATTATAGTTTAGAACAAGAAGCCGTTAAAGAAATTCAGGCAAAAACAAATGAAAATGCCAAAACTATTAAAATAAGATTACGAGAAGCTGCTAAGAAAAGCAAAGAGAACCTAGAAAGTGAATATCCATCCATGACTGCCAAAGCGGCCAGAAAACATGTTTGTTAATTATGCTTATACGACAATCAAAAAATAGTTTTATTCGTGTATACGAGAATGGGGGTATCGGTTATATTACCAATCAGTTAACCCGGCAGGATCGTACTTATAACGAAATAGGTGCAGATTTTTTGGTACAGATTTCGCGTCAGCCTACTACTATTGAGGAAGTTATTAGTAAACTGTGTTTGTTATACGAGGATGTCAATAAGGAAATAGTACAATATGACTTTTACGAATTTGCCAAGGACTTATTTAATCATAAGTTTATTGTAATGGGAGATACAAAAGAAGAATTAGATTCTATAGATATTGATTTTAGTTATTCAATGGAAAACCCAAAGACGCTTGTTGATGACTTTACACAAAAAACGGCAGAGAAATCAGATAAAACCACTCAGGATTTCTTATTGCAGCATGACATCAAAGATCCTCGTCTCGCTGGTTTACAATTTGAACTGACAAGTCGTTGCAACGAACGCTGTATTCACTGTTACATCCCTAATGGTAAGAAGAACAAGGGTTTCGATATGTCTTTCGAAAGATTCAAGTATATCCTTGATCAATATGTGAATATGGGAGGCATACATGTAACTTTGTCTGGCGGTGAAGCATTAATGAATAAAGATATTATCCGGATGCTTCGTTATTGCCGAGAGAAAGATTTGCAAATATCCCTCCTTACAAACCTTATTTCTTTAACAGATGAGCAAGCAGCTGTGTTGAAGGAGGTTAATATATCGCTCGTCCAAGTGTCATTATATAGTATGGATGCCCAGTTACATGATATGATAACTACGGTTAAAGGTTCATTTGAAAAAACAAAAGCTGCAATAGAGAAACTATATGAGGCAGATGTGCCAGTTCAAATATCATGTCCTGTAATGAAGGCGAACAAAGACGGATACAATGAAGTTATGAAATATGCCCAAAGTCTTAGGATGAAAGCTACAACAGACTATATTATGATGGCCCGAGCAGACCTTGACACCTCCAATTTGGCAAATCGTCTCTCTATCGATGAAACAGAAAAGGTTATACGTGATATCTTAGATGTTGATGTGGATTACAAAGAAAAGACACTTGAACAGGAACCTCTTTCCAGTATTCCCATAGAAGAATTTGCTGAAATGCCTTTGTGTGGAGCAGGCATCAATGATTTATGTATTACGGTCAACGGTGATGTCTACCCCTGTGCCGGTTGGCAAGACTTTGTGGTCGGAAATGTATTTAAACAATCGTTGAAGGATATTTGGGAGAACTCTCCAAAGTTGGCCGAGGTAAGAAAGGTCCGTCAAAAGGATTTCCCCAAGTGCCTGACATGTGAAGCTCGTGACTATTGCAATATGTGTCTTGTTAGGAATTATAATGAAAGTGGTGGTGATATGTTTAAAATCAACCAGCACTTCTGCGATGTGGCATTCCTAACGAAGCGATTAGTAGAGGAGTGGCGTGAAACCCCCAAAAAGGAAAGAGTATGACAGACAACCATGCGCATGTAGGATGGTTCAACGACAGCTATTATTCTCCTATGGATATATGGCAGAAAGAGAAGAAGGCAGGCATTGACGATATCGTCGTTGCAAGCACTTCTACATGTGCAGAATTGTATAAACTGGTCGTTTCTGAGATGCGAGAACTGATAAGAATGGGCGGAGAACATATACATCCCCTACTTTGGTTGACTCCCCGCATGTTCCATTCCAATTGCCGATGGGCACTGCCTTATCTTCTTCATTCTGGCATTAGATGGGAAGGAGCCAAGTTTCATTGGAGAGCTCACTGTGAGTGGTATAATAACAGAAAACTGCTACATAATGCTTTAGAGATCGCCCGATGGTTAGACGTACCAGTCCTTATGCACACAGGGGAGTATGACGTGTGTCATGCAGGTGTCTTCAAAGAGGTCTGTTTGTCGTATAACGATCTGTCTTTTGTTTTGGCTCATGGCCGTCCTCTTGATGAGACTATTGATGTGCTTTCAAGTTGTTCTAACACCTATGTTGATACTGCCTTTATGCCAGCTACAGAGGTGAAGCAGCTTGCCGATTCAGGTTTCTGTGATAGGGTTTTATTGGGGACAGATGCACCCATAAACCAATTATTCTATAAGGATATCGACACATCGGAATATATTAGGAACTATATTTCAGAGTTGCGTAAACTATTATCCGAAGAACAATTTGAAACTATTGTAAACAATATACTTTATAAATAATGGAAATAATCGGTATTATTGCCATCGTCATCATTGGACTTTTGGCATTCAGTCTATTAGGGTGGGGGTTGAATATCCTCGGGTGGATTTTCGACTTCCTCGGCGAGGGCTGCTCTACGTCGTGGGGCTGCCTCATCTGGATTGCCGCCATCATCATCGGGCTGATGGCAGTACTATAAATCAAAGATGGGAATATTACAGAAAATAGAAGGGGCACAACAGTTCATCATGAATCTGGCGATACGGAATATGAAAGAAGCGATGTGGCCTGACGAAGGCTCATACAGAGAGCTTGGCAAGTCGCATTTCGGCGTGCTTAAGATTCGTGAGGGAATCAGAAAAATCGATATTGAGAATTTTGATGAATATAAGCAACTTCGCAAAATCATCTTCCCTGCCAGTCTTGAAGAAATTGATGATTACACCATTGACGAGCAGATGAATCTGGAGGAGTTAGACTTCTCGCGAGTAAAAAAACTGAAGGCTATTCCCCAGTTCATGGTCTGTTGTAAAACAAAAATCAGCAAATTTGTTATTCCCCAAGGCGTGACCACTGTGGGAGATTTTTTCTTGAGCGAGGCCAATGCGGAAACGAAAATATACGTGCCAGAATCAGTAAAGAAGATGGGCTGCATCAGTGGCAATAACGACAACGACCTAATATCTCTTTGCACACAATCTCGACATTGAGGAAATGGAGCAAGACATCAAGACTCTTTATGTGCTACCCCAGGACTTTGCAGCCTATGCCCAACAGTTGAAAGACTGCGATAGCGAAGCACAGTTGTGCGAGATGCCAAAGGAGGCAATGAACGTCTATCCATTAATACTTTGATATGTCGTGGGGCTGCCTCGTCTGGATTGTCGCCATCATCATCGGGCTGTTGGCGGTGCTGTGAATGTATATTAAGCCTTACGCTTTGCGCCATCAACAAAAAGTTGCCCTATTTTTTGTTTTTTGCCTCAAAATAGCTTAAAATTAAACTTTTATTCGTATATTTGCACCGTAAAAGTTTAAAATCAAACCGTTATGACTGATATTTATATGCTTGCCGACAGGACTATCCTCACAAAAATCGGGGAGAAACTGAAGACTGCCAGATTGAAACAGAACATTACTCAGCAGAATTTGGCTGACGCAGCAAACGTGTCACTCTCTACAGTCAAAAATATAGAAAAAGGAGAGATTCGTTCGTTTGACGCCTTTCTGCGGATGTTACGCACCTTAGGAAAACTCGATGTACTCCAGCAGTTAGTAGAAGAGGAACAGCTGAGTCCAAGTGAATACTACAATATGGTGCAGGCGTCCAAGACACATCAGCGGAAACGGGCGGCAGGGAAACCAACAAACACAAAACAGGAGGAGAAGTCGGAATGGTAGATGTAGCAATGGCTCGCATACAACATCAAGGATGCGGCACTGGTTATTGATGAAATATGCGAGACGGCATCCGAATGGCACAAAATAGCCCAAGAGTGTGACGTGCCCTCAAAAATGATAACCTCCATCGTACCTAACATGCTTTTACGTCTTTAACATCGGGCTGATGGCGGTGATGTGAAAAAGGAGGAAGATATTTTCTATTCTTTCTCCTTAACTTTTTTTTCCTCAAAAGAGCGGCTTTTCTCGTTTTTTCTTTTTATCTTTGCGGCGCAAACCTAAGAACACTCATTTTACTACATGAAAAAATGAACGAAATTCAGAACCTACAGCCGCAGTGCATCTGGAAGAACTTCTATGCACTGACACAGGTGCCCCGCCCGTCGGGACATTTGGAGAAAGTACAGCAGTTCCTGCTGGAGTTTGGAAAACAGGCCGGCGTCGAGGCCTTCAAGGACCCTGCCGGCAACATCGTGTTCCGTAAGCCCGCCACGCCGGGCATGGAGAACCGCAAGGGCATCATCCTGCAGGCTCACATGGATATGGTGCCGCAGAAGACACCCGAGTCAACCCATAACTTCGAGACCGACCCCATACAGCCGTGGATTGACGGCGAGTGGGTAAGGGCCAAGGGCACGACGCTCGGCGCCGACAACGGTCTGGGTGTGGCCTCTATCATGGCCATCATGGAAGCCAAGGACCTGCAGCACGGCCCCATCGACGCCCTCATCACCCGCGACGAGGAGACGGGCATGTTCGGTGCCAATGAGCTGCCGGAGGGCGAACTGCAGGGCGACATCCTGCTGAATCTCGACTCTGAGACCTGGGGTAAGTTCGTCATCGGAAGCGCCGGTGGTATCGACGTTACCGCAACCTTGGATTATAAAGAGGTGGAGACCGATCCCGACGACGCTGCCGTCCGCGTCACAGTCAAGGGACTGCGCGGCGGACACAGCGGTCTGGAGATTCACGAGGGACGCGGCAATGCCAACAAACTGCTGGTGCGCCTCGTCCGCGAGGCCATCGAGGAACTCGATGCCCGTCTGGCCTGCTGGCAGGGCGGCAACATGCGCAACGCCATCCCCTTCAAGGCCGAAGTGGTGCTCACACTGCCGAAGGAGAACGTCGACGCCCTGAAGGAACTATGCGCCGACTGGCAGGAGGACTTCCGCGACGAGTACAAGCAGATTGAGACGCTCGGCATCGAGGTGCTGGCTGAAGATGTGGAAACGCCGAAGATGGAGGTGCCCGTCGAGATTCAGGACAACCTCATCAACGCCATCTACGCCTGCCACGACGGTGTCATCCGTATGATACCCTCCTATCCCGAGGTTGTGGAGACCTCGTCGAACCTCGCCATCATCAACATCGGCGACGGCAAGGCCTCGCTGAAAATCCTGGCACGCTCCAGTCGCGAGGACATGAAGGACTACGTCGTGAAGACCCTCGAGAGCTGCTTCTCGATGGCTGGCATGAAGGTAGAGACTGCCGGCTCGTACGGCGGCTGGGACCCAAATCCCGACTCCGAGATTCTGCACCTCTTATTAAAAGAGTACAAGGAACTGTTCGGCCAGGACGGTATCATCCAGGTCGACCATGCCGGCCTCGAGTGCTCCGTCATCCTCGGCAAGTACCCGCATCTCGACGTCGTGAGCCTCGGTCCCACGATGAAGTCGCCTCACACCACCACCGAGCGCGCCCTCATCGCCACCGTCGCCCCCTTCTGGCAGCTCCTGCAGAAGACACTCGCCGACGTCCCCGAGAAATAGCCCCCCCCAATCCCCCTTCCCTGTCTCTCTTTGCTGCAACAGTGTTGCAGCAAAGAGAGACAGGAGGGGATAAACAAAAAAGGCCCCCAAGGATGACCTGGGAAGAATTTGAGAAGCACAAGGCCTTCGCAGGTGAGAAGAAACCATCGATGCTCCGCCGCCGTGTAGGCCATGACTATCAGTCGCGCCGCATCTACCTCATCACCATGACCGTGGAGGGACGGCGCCCCCTGTTAGGCCAGCTTGCCGGCAGTGCCGACGCCCCTGACGGCACCCCTGATGCTCCTCACGTAGAACTGTCACCTTTAGGCGAGCAGGTCAGGGCTTATTGGCAGGCTATTTCGCAGCACTACCCCGCCATCAAGGTGCTGGCCACCCAGGTCATGCCCGACCATCTGCACGGCATCCTCTTCGTCCAGCAACAAATGGACCAGCACTTAGGCCAGGCTATCAAGGGCTTCAAAATCGCCTGCAACAAAGCCTACCGCCAACTGTTCCCCTATGCTGCAACACTGTTGCAGCAAAGAGAGACCAACGACCGCAGCCACGGCTACCTCTGGGCCCGCAACTACAACGACCACATCCTCGAGTATGGCGGCGAGCTGGACCGCTGGTTCACCTACTTACAGGACAACCCGCGCCGCTTGGCCATCCGTCGCGCCCATCCCGACTACTTCCGCGTAGTCTTCGGCCTCACCATCGGCAACCAGACCTACTCAGCCATCGGCAACCGCTTCCTGCTCACCTACCCACAGAAGCAGCAGATCCAGTGCAGCAGAAGCCTGACTGCTGAGGATGTCAAGGCTGTTGCCGCCTCCACGCTCGCCATGGCCCGCAAAGGCGTCATTCCCGTTTCGCCAGCCATCAGCCAAGGCGAACAGGCCGCTATGCGTGCGGTGCTCGATGCCCGTCTGCCGCTTATCTACCTCACGCCCTGGGGCTTCAACAGCTACTCCAAGCCCGGCCACCAGTTCTATGAAGCCTGTGCCGAGGGCCGTTTCCTCATATTGGCTCCCTGGCCCCACCAAAATCAGCGCGTCCCTTTAACCCGTGATATGTGTCTTCAGTTGAACGGCATGGCCGCTGACATTTGTCGCTTGTAATATTACAAATAGACTCTCTGAGGTTGACATTTCTTAGCTTCACCTGTACTATATATAAATGGACAGACTGACGACAAACCAGATAGAGACGCTGTACAAACGGCATCGTGGCCGTTTGCTGCTTACGGCACGTACACTGTTGGGCAACGACGAAGAGGCCAGTGATGTTGTCAGCGATGTCTTTACCGAGTTGTTGGTCAAAGGAAAAAACTTGGACGACCATCAGGCAGAGAGTTACCTGCAGGTCAGCGTGCGTAACAAGTGCCTCAACCTGCTGGAACATCGCCGTGTGGTCAAAGGATCGGCTGCCGGACTCCCTGCCGACACTGAGGATACTGAGTATGAGGAACCTCCGGTAGACGAGATTATCGACTATATGAACACCCAGCTGAATCCCAAGTCACAGCAGGTTATTGAACAGCATTTCATAGGTAAAAAGAAGTATGGCGAGATAGCTCGTGATATGGGCGTCAGTCGCTTCACAGTCTATAAGCACCTGTCACAAGGTATCAGCCAGTTGCGGGCACACTTTGCTTGGTATCATTTAGTAGTAGTCCTGGTACTGCTTTCAGGGGTTGTCTTCGCCATTCTTATGCAGAGTAGCCGCCCGGCGGACCCAAAGCCTGCGGTGTCACCCGCTACTGAAAAGACCGCTCCATCGAAGGCCGCACCCACCACCATCCACTACGAGAACGCAACGTTGGAACAGATACTGACTGACATTACTAAATATAATAAGGTAGAATTGCGCTTCATCAACGACGGTGCCCGCCAACTGCGGCTGCACTACGACTGGCATCAGGCCGACCCGCTCACCGACATTGCCGCCACCCTCGACGCTTTCGACGGCATCAGTCTGGAACTGCGCGACAACACCCTCTATGTGAATCAGCCATGAGACAGGTCATCAGCTTCCTCCTGCTGCTTTGCACAGCTTGTACAACACAGGCCCAGCGCGTCAGCCGCAATTATCGCGACTGTCCGATGACCACTGTCCTTTCCGACCTGAGCCGGGTCTCTCAGCGGCAACGCATCGTCTTCATCTACAACGACCTGGAGGACTACCTCGTCACCCAGCGGTTCGACTCGCTCAGCGTGTCCGAGGCCATCGTAGCCTGTATTGGCCATTACCCCATCAAACTGACCAGCCGGGGCGACTCCATCCTGCTCGTGGAGTGCAGGCAGCGTCTGCCCTACAAGGTTAAAGGGCTGTTGGCCAACGAGCATGGATTGCCTGTGGCCGATGCCAACATCAGTCTGACAGCCGACGAAGCCTCATGCGGACAGGGCATCAGCAACAAGAGCGGGCGCTTCGTCATACCGACCAGTCAGCCGGAAGGCACCATCCACATCAGCCACGTCGCCTACAAGCCTGCCAGCCTCCGCTATTCGGCGGGCGACTTAGGCACCATTCGTCTGGAGGCAGCCAACATCAGGCTCGACAGCGTCAGCGTGATGGCCAGTGTGCCAACCTTTGCCGAGAGCCGTTACCTGAAGTATGCCGACAAGATAGCAAAAGAGGTGTGGAACATGCAGATGCCGCAGTTCCGCATCGATACTCTGCCAGCCAAGTACCGCCACGCTGATGCTGTCGTGCTGGCCGACTACGACTGTATAGAGTATCATCTGGTCAGTCAGAGCTATCCTGGTATGCCTTTTAGCCTTGCCAACTTCCACGAGAAATGGATCAGCACACGCCACTTTCACCGCAGCCGCTACTACGTCAACAGCCCCGAAGCCGCCCGCCGTCTGTCGCTCGTCAGCTACTCACAACAGAACGACATCACCGACGTCACCTTTCACAAGACTACGGTCATGGGTATCAGGGTGATAAGTCCTGACGGAAGCACGCGCACCGTCAACACCTACCCATATTTCAAGCCCAGAGCCAGAAGCCGCACGACTGCTGTCAGCGCTACTGACACCATCCGTCTGGCGCGACTGGAGCCGGGCGACATTCTCGACGTGTTCGTCTATCACAGCTTCGAGGAACCAATGTCTCCATACGAATTGAAACTGCCCGCCCGCTACCCTGTGCTGTACTACGAGGGCAGAGCCGTAGCCGACCGCAAGCTGCAATTCATGCACCGTGAGACTGGCACCTTGGGGCACAAGATGACAGAGGAGAACGAAGGGCGCGACGTGATTGTCTACACCCAAAGCGACTATTACCAGCCACAGGCGACCGCCGCCAGTGTCACCGTGGAAGTAAATCTGAATAAATAACATACAAGCGTAATGAAGCATAAGACAAAGAAACACATCCGAACAGTACTGCTGCTACTGACAGCGCTTGTCTGTCAGCAGACTGCGGCCCAGTCGACGGAAACGCAGTTAGAGCCGACAGCGAAAGAAAAGAAGGTGTTCAACACCATCCTGGCCGACTTCACCACGGGCTGGGTCACCTCCGAGGTGACCACCCCCGAAGGCAGCTACAAATGGCGGAACGGCCAGGGCTTCGAAATCAGCTACCGGCGGTTGCGCAAGGACGGCTACGGCATCGGCCTGGAGTTTGCCCACAGCGCCACCAACTACCCTTCGCGGACCTACGGCGGCGAGTACCAGCTGAAGGCCAACTTCTATGGCATCTCGCTACTCTACGGCGGTTTCGTGGGCCAGAAGTGCATCGCCACTGTCGGCATCGGCGCCGGGTGTGCCTACGCTTACGGCAGCGACAAAGGCAGTGTTGGCTTCGGACTGAAGGAGGCCATCAATGTGGAATACCAGCTGAGTCCGCTCGTCGGCATCGGTGCCGGGCTCGACTACTTCATGAACATATCAGCCGACCAGCAGCCCGACGGCTACGGCAAGAAATACGACATCACCGGTTTCAAGCGACTGGCACTCCACGTCGGGCTCAGAGTGTACTTCTAATAAATCATCAGTAATATGAAACGCATCATCCTACTATTCACCCTCCTGGCAGCCACGCTGGCAGGCCAGGCACAGAGCAGCTACTGCCTGACGTTCGACGACTACGCAGCTGGCACGTGGCACCCGCTCAGCCAACTCGAACTGCAGTACCGCTCGGGCAACAAGTCGCTCTGGAACGGCGGAGCCAGCTACAGGCCCGTGACAGGCGACAGCAAGACCGACAAGACGTTGAAGAAGGACGCCTGCCTCATCATGCACCACGACTCACTCTACATCAACTGCCGCGGCCTGTCGTGCCAGGGCGTACGTTTTGGCAACTGGTATGCACCAGCTTGCATCTTCGATCACGACTACTTCCTCTTCACAGCACTGAGTATCAAGGCCAAGAAGTCCACTGCCAACTCGGCCTTCTGGTTCGGTATCGTCGGTGGGGCCATCGCAGCGGCCAAACACAAGGACGAGTACATGTGCTACATATTCTATCCCAACGCCGGAACGGTGAGAGCCGTAGACCAAAAGATGATGTACCAACTGCTGGAGGACTATCCCGACCTGCGTAGCAACTACGACGACATGGTGGGCGACGAGGCCGACTGTTCGCCTCAGATCGTCATCCCACTACTGAAGAAAGCCGGTCTCATCTGACGCCAGAAAAAAATATCGTCCCCGCTTTTAAACCTTTTGCCCTCCCGAACGTCTAAAGGCTGTTATCTAATTAAAATTATTAACAACTAAAATTAACAACTATGAAGAAAGTAATGATGATGCTGGCCATGCTGGCACTTCCGTTTGCCTTGCAGGCACAAACAAAGTTCCACGATGTAGAAGCTAACGAGGCTACAGGTCCTGTGAAGTCGATCACGCAGTCGGGCATGATGGGCCGCGGCGAGCAGGTTATCAACTTCACCAAGGAAGGCAAGATGCAGGCAGAGGGTCTGTCGGGCATGGAGTACGATGAGAATGGCTACCTGAAGAAGGCTGAGAGATCAGTCGAGGGTCCTCAGGGCAATATGAAGATTACCACCACCTTTAAGTGGGAGAACGGCAAGGTGAAGAGCCAGACGATGGATTTCGGCCAGGGTGCAATGACTCAGGTCTATACCTACAACGAGAAGGGCGCTCCCGCCTCGATGTCGATGGACATGATGGGCCAGGCCATGGAGACTCCCTACACCGACTACAAGTACGACGACCACGGCAACTGGATCAGCCGCAAGATGTCGATGATGGGCCGCGAAATGGAGCAGACCCGCAAAATTGAGTACTACGAGTAAGAAAACGCCGCGTGACCGCAAACCTACCCGCACCCCTACAACAGGTGCGGGTAATTTTTTTTGCTGCAAAAATTTGGTTTTTTGCACGCTTATTCGTATCTTTGCACCCGATAAACCAAAATAGTAACAAAATTATGGACGACTACCCGGCGGATAAACACAATTCGTAAAGGCGGGGGATAAGGCGAGCAAGGCTGCTAATCCCTTTGCCGCTAAAACCATTTCACAAACGAAAAAAGGATTAGCACAATGAAGACTTACTGGAACACCCAAGACGGACTGACCCAGCTCACAGAGTGGCAGCCCAATTGTTGGATACAGATGACGTGTCCGACTGAAGACGACCAGCGCGAGCTGGAAGAGCAGTTCAAAATACCCGACTACTTCATGTCGGACATCAGCGATACCGACGAGCGTGCCCGCTATGAGTACGACGACGGCTGGATGCTCATCATCCTGCGCATACCCTACGTCAAGGAGGTCCGCTCGCGCACGCCCTACACCACCGTTCCCCTCGGTATCATCCACAAGCGCGACGTCACCATCACCGTCTGTTACTACGAGACCAACATGATGATCGACTTCGTCTCGTTCCAGCAGAAGCGCGGCGAGGGCTTTACTGACCATGTCGACATGATTTTCCGTCTGTTCCTCTCGTCGGCCGTCTGGTACCTGAAGCGCCTGAAGCAGATCAGCATGCTCATCGACAAGGCCAAGCGCAACCTCGACAAGGAGGTGAACAACGAGAGCCTCATCGGGCTGAGCCGCCTGCAGGACTCGCTCACCTACTTCCAGACCTCCATCCGAGGCAACGAGACGCTGCTCTCGAAGCTGAAGTTCAAGCTCCAGATTGACGAGCTCGACGCCGACCTCATCGAGGACGTCAACATCGAGATGACGCAGGCCCGCGAGACCACCAACATCTACTCCGACATCCTGGAGTCGACCATGGACACCTACCAGTCGATTATCAATAACAACATGAACAACGTCATGCGAACGCTGACCTCGGTCACCATCATCATGATGTTCCCCACGCTCATTGCCTCGCTCTTCGGCATGAACCTCGTCAACGGCATGGAGGAGAAGTCCTGGGGCTTCATCTTCGCCCTCATCATCTCCGTCCTCGTATCCTTCGGCTGCTGGTGGTTCTTCCGCCACAAGCGGCTGGTGTAGTCATACTCATTTCGGATAATTGAATCACTTTTCGTTTTTGTGCTTTCGTTTTCAGCTGATTTCAGTGTTTACTGGCTATTGGAGATGTTTTTATAACTCAATGAGACAAACTTTATACCTTGTATACATTAAATACCGTACCTTTGCAGGCAGAAATCATAATTCACATTAATAACTAAATTTTAAACAACATGAAAAGATTTACAAAATTGTTTATGACGCTCGCCCTGCTTTGCGTGGCAGGGAGCGTAAGTGCGCAAACGCAGGTGCATGCCACCTTTAATAGCCCAAGCAACACCAATACAACTTGGACAACGGATGCTTCTGGGGAAACCAAAGGAACTTTTACGTGGTCTGCAACTTATTATAACCAGTTACGTAACATCGGTCTACCTTCAGGTGACATTTCCAAATACAAGAAGCTGGTGGTTGACTGTAAAATGGTAAAGGGTGAAACATTCCGTGTCCTCATCTACAAGGGAGGTAGCAACAAAACTCTTTGGGTTGTGGATGGCGTGAACGAATTCATTCTCAAGGATGAGTTGGAGAAACTTGGAAGCGACTACAATGAGTATCTGCTGGGATGTTCGGAAATTTGTCTCTCTGGCGACGGTGGTGGCCGCCCTGATGCCGTTGCTCAGGGTGAAGTCATTATTAACGACATGTATCTTGAAACTTATCCCGAAGGTGAAGAAGAGGAAATTCCCGACGTTGAGTACGAAGAAGACCCCGGCAAGCCCGATGGTGACTTTGTAGACTTCACCGAAAAATTCCCCAGCCTTCAGCCGAAAATTGGCTTAGGTGCTGATGAGCACCCCATCGTGCTTGGCAATGGTGATCTTGTGGTCGGCGCTAGAAGCAAGGATATCATCGCCGACCTCTCTGCTTACAGCAAGCTGACTATGGTTACCTCTCCCAACTTGAAGCTCGTGCTCTATATGAACCATGAGGTTGATGCTCAGCAGAACGCTGGCGACTACGCTGAGGGAGATGCTGGCAAATATGTATTCCTTGAGGTTCAGGCCGGCGAGAATGGTCTGATTGAGGTTGACCTGACTCAGTATGCCAAGCAGGATCTTAACTGCATCTGCCTGCCTTGGGACAACAGTAACAAGGGCACTGTGTGGTATCTGCTCCTAACAAAAGTAACGTCTGTTCCCGTAACCGTCGGTTCTACCGGCTACGCAACGTTCTCCAGCAAGATGGCTGTTGACTTCACCAGCTCTTCTATTAAGGCTTACACCGCAACTGTCAGCGGCTCAGACATTACATTCACTCGCATCTACCAGGTTCCCGCCAACACTGGCGTACTGCTCTGGGCTGAGGGTGATGTAGAAGAGAATGTTCCCGTTGCCGAAGGTGGCGATCTGGCTGCCATCCAGAACAATCTCGTTGCTAATGCTACAGCTATGAATGGTACAGCACTCAGTGGCAAGTACATCCTGGCCGAGAGCAATGGTGAGGTTAGCTTCTTCCCCGCTGGCAGCAGTGCTACGCTCGCAGCTGGTAAGGCTTATCTGGAAGTGCCTGCCGGTGCCCGCATCATCCTGCCTGGTAGCGAGGCTACTGGCATCAACGCCGTTGAGGCTGCCCAGGCTGAGGCTCCCGTCTACAACCTGCAGGGCCAGCGCGTGATGAAGGCTGCCAAGGGTGTGAACATCAAGGGCGGTAAGAAGTTTATCGTACGCTAATTACTCAAGAATCATCAAACACATAAAATAACAAGTAAACGATTATGGAAAAGAAAATGTATATGACTCCCGCTGTTGAGGTGCTTGCCACCGAAGCTGAAGAACTGCTGGCCGGCTCTATCAACCTTGGTGATGAAGGCGGTACAGGTACGCTGGGCGAAGGTGAAGTGAACGGGCCCGGCCTAAGCCGCGAAGTCGAGATGTTCTTCGACGACGAGGAATAATCGTAAAGCGACAGACTGAACAAGTGGGGCGTGCCGAAAGGTGCGCCCCGCTTCTTTTGCCAGCGTGAGCTGTTGCTCCGGTCAAACTGCCCAGTTGGCCGTACCAAGTGGCCCAGTTAGCCGGACTAAGTGGCCCAGTCAGGCGGGGAAAATGATAAACGGGGGGGTGTTGTCATCGCTGTAATCGGGGTGCTGACGTCGGTTTGAGCGCGGGCTGTTGTGTATATTATTGTTTTTCAGCGTGTTACGTATTATTACCCTTGACGGCAGAAGCGATGACACCGCTGA
>JAEEGJ010006765.1_pt1 | contig 33927 bp, 22 predicted proteins | sample 8958761 | NCBI WGS metagenome assembly JAEEGJ01 (sample SAMN16246546, study PRJNA631951) | gut metagenome | biome: gut microbiome; feature: rumen; material: RS-attached | host: Bos | place: Iran: Karaj | collected 2018-10
GCCTGAACAACTCGAAACTGCGCGACTGCCATGTGCACTACAACAGCAATCACGAGCGACGGTTGGAGAGCACCATCTTCATCACCGAGGGTTTGTCGGCATCGGGTTCCATCACCAAGAGCCGCGACGTGGAGACGCAGGCGGTGTTCAGCCTGCGCGGCAAACCCCTTAATACAGTTTCAGCCAACAAGGCTGACGTGTACAAGAACGAGGAGCTGAACCTGCTGCATAACGCCTTGGATATCGACGACGGCATGGAGAACCTGCGCTACAACAACGTGGTCATTGCCACCGATGCCGATGTGGACGGGATGCACATCCGCCTGCTGCTGCTGACGTTCTTCTTGAAATTCTATCCCGAGCTGGTGCGGCAGGGGCATGTATACATACTGCAGACACCGCTGTTCCGCGTGCGAAACAAGCAGAAGACCACCTACTGCTACAGCGACGAGGAGCGGGTGGAGGCTATCAACAACACCAGCAACGCCGAGATTACCCGATTCAAAGGTTTGGGTGAGATTTCGCCCGACGAATTCAAGGGCTTTATCAACCAGGACATGCGACTCGACCCCGTGCTGCTGCACAAGGACTTCGACACGCAGGGGGTGCTACGTATCTACATGGGGCAGAACAGCTCGGAACGCCGCGAGTTTATCATGAAGAACCTGCGCGTGGCGGACGACGAGAGCATCATGGTTTGACGGGCTGGAGGGTCTCCCAGTCCGCCTCTTCAACATCGACATCGAAGGTGTGTCCTGGCGAGGCAAAAACATATTTCCAAGTTAGTCCAACGCCTTTTTGGAAGTGGTAGATATAGCCGCTGTAGGAACAGATGGCCTCAACAAGTGGCAACTGTTTCTTGGCACTGACCCTGCTGCTAATAATATCGTCGCTGACCGTGTAAGCGTATCTCCCCCCTTTGACCCTGAAGGTCATGACGGGACCGTTGTTCTCCAGCTTGAGCATGGTAAGTTCGTCCCAACGGACAAATAATCTGTCGCACGTCAAGGGACCGCGAAAGTCCTCTGTATTCGCACGGGCGAGATACATGCCCTCCGGCGTGAGAGCCATCACAGAGCATCTGCCCCAAAACCAATAGCCGACCATGCAGGCCGCTTGCACAGTCAGGAAAGCAATGATTGTCACCACCGTAGTGCCGTTGGGGAAGAATAGGGAAACATCCCACAATACGAACAAGAAGATAAACATCGCCAGCAAACCAATGTGCTGAAACTGGTTGCGAAAGACCTTGGTTTCGGGATTGCAAAGCAGTTGTTTTACTGCCGCCTTGTCCAACTGACGGGGCATAGTCTTGTAAAATTAAGAATTAACAATTAAAAATTAAAATCATTGATGTGCGTCAGCCTATTTTAATTCTTAATCCTTAATTTACTGCATTTTAATCAGCCGCACATAGTCGAGCATGGCACGGTTGATGCCTTGGGCGTTCATGTTCTCATTCTCTGGCTCGTAGGAGAGTACGAGGGTGTTGCTGCCCTTCTTCAAAGACACCCGCAAACTGGAGCTGTAGCCCCAGAGGGTCCACAGATCACGGCCACGCTGGGGGAAGACTACCGTCCCCACCTTGCTACCGCCCACGCTGAGCGTGCGCACCGCGCACATGTCGGCATCGGTCAAATTGTTACTGCCATTTGCATATTGGAAGTCAAGCAAATACTCTCCATCCGAGAGGACTTCGACCTTCATCTCGATACGGGTGTTCACCTTGGTGGCAATCTCCACCGCACCATTACCCGTGTAGCCCTTGCAAGGGGCAAACTGGGTGGCGGCAGCAAAACGGGTCATATCATAGCGCAGCTCATTATCGTAGTTGTAGTATGCCACCGGCTCGCTGGCAAAACTCTCGTAGCCCTCCTCCGATACAGCAATGACCTGATATTCGGTATAGGTCCTGCCAACGGGGATGTCGTAGCGGTTGCCGTTGATGATGCGTTCGGGCTGGGTGGCAATCACCTTTCCGTCACGCACAATCTTATACTCCTTGGCATTGGGCACCTGCCGCCATGCCAGCCGCGTGCTGCCGTCGAGGTAGGCCTGCGGTGTTTCGGGCGAGGTGATGACAGGCTGGTTATTGATGCGGTCGAGATTAGAGAAGGCATTGTTCATCACCAACTTCACCGTATGGCGCCCCGTCAGCGATGCCGGCACGGTGGCCACGGCCTGTCGCCTGCCGTCGATATAGCAGGCAGAGACCTTGTCGCCGTAGCCTTGCACGGTGATGTCCAACACCGCCTTGCGGTATTTGAAATTCTTCAGCGTCTTGTTCCCACCCCAAGGCGTGGGCACGCAGGGACGGAAGTTGATGCCCTCCTCCTCGAAATTAATGCCCACCAACACCCTATGCACCACGCTGATGTTGCCGGCAATGCTCCACAGCATGCTAGGCGAGTTCATGGCCGTATGGTAGTCGCCTGTCTCGGCAACGAAGTTCTCCTGATTGGTGGCAAACAAGGCGGCGGGTCGATAGATGGAGGCAATGCTGTGACTGACAGCCAGCGAGTTGCCAGTCAATGCCGATGCCCACATCCAGTAGGCCTGCACAAATGGCCACACGGCATTGTTGTGGTAAGGATAGATGTTGGGAATCTGCGGCTGTATGCATGGTGTGCCGAACGGTGTCTGCCCAATGCTGGCGACCATACGCTTGGCGCGGGCAGGCTCGGCAATGCCGAAAAGAATACACAGCGCCTCGCCCAACGTCTCGCTGCGGGGAGAGAGAATCAAATGTCCGCGACCGTAGAGGTACTGCCCATAATACCCCTTTTCCTCAATCCAAAGGTGGTTGTTGATACCATCCTTGATGCGGTCTGCCGTACGCGAAAAGTGGGCCGCGCCGTCATAGTCGCCACACAACTGCGCCATACGGGCGGTAATCTGGTTGGCACGGAAAAAGAGCGCGTTCGTACCCAGACATTCCGACATGGCGATGTCGGCAGGCTGCATCCATCGAGGATAGCTCTCCTCGCGCCAGTCCAAAAACGACGACTCGCCACGCATCAATCCCGTTGCGGGGTCGTATGCCACCGCCTCGTCCTGCAAGAGGGTCTTGCTTGCTATCTCGTAGCACTGCTTCACCCACTGCTTGTCGCCCGTCACAAGATACATCTGCCATCCCGCCAGCACCCACACCGCATGGTCGGTCGACACCGGCCACGAACCACCCGTGCCCGTATCCTGCAGAATCCTGCCGCCCCGCACCCGCTTCATCAGACTGACGCGGGTCACATCGGTATTCAAATACGAAAGGGCCAACAGCGAGCTGTAGCTCACATCTCGTGTCCACACACCTCCCCACCACTTGCCCGTGCGCCAAGTGCTGTCCGGTTCAATCAGGCCCTCCAACTCATCCAAGGCGAGATTGTAGGCTGTCACCCCGATAGGCACCTCGCACGAGAAAACGGGATACCTGCCCGCCTTATGCTGCTGGACCCACTTGCGCATCTCAAACGTACTGGTAATAGCATTATCCGCCACAATACTGGCATGCTCCTCAGCCTGCACCACCTTGCGCGGATATATCGTGTATGCCTCCGACTGGTAAATCGGCGCATCTTGTGCCACAGCAAAAAACGCCGCCGACACAAGACTTATAACAATAAATAGTTTCTTTATCATCTTCAACATGTTGCAAACAATTGTCGTCAACAATAACTTTTGCAAAGATACGAAAAAAGTTGAAAGTTGAGAGTTGAAAGTTGAAATTTTAACCACACAACTCGAAAAAAAAGCCTTAATTCAAAAAAAAGTCGTACCTTTGCACCGTCAAACTAGTAATTTAGAAGTTAGAGATTAGGAGTTAGTGTATAAAGGTTTGAGGTTAACCGCGTCAGCCAACTTTCAATTTTCAATTATCAACTTTCAATTTATAAAGATGAACAACAAAGATTTAGAAGACCGTATTGCCGACATCCTGTGCGATGTACTTGATTTCCCCGAGGAATATGCCGACTGTGTGCTCGGCATCAACAAGAAGACCCTCGAAGTCGTGCTCGACGAACCCAAGAAACTATCCAAGGATTTCGACACCTTTGCCCTCAACAACTTCATGACCAACAACGAAGACGGCGATGTCGACCTCGACCTCTCCGAAATCAGCTACGTTGCCAGCCGCTTTGACCACGTGGTGTGACTGCAGGATTGCTTGATTGCCTGATTGCTTAAATGTTTGAGCGTTTGTCGTGCCAACCACCCAGGCATTCAAGCAATAAAAACACTGAAATAATCAAATAGATTATTTACCTTGCGAATATATAATAATTGGAACATTGTTTATATATTTGCAAATTGAAATGTGGGAGCCCCCCATTAACACATTGGCAAGCAGACGACTATACCCAACATCTCTTTGTCAACCAATACAAAAAAAACATGAAAAAGCATCTACGAACACTCCTACTTCTGACAGCACTATTGATACCGTGGGCAACAAAGGCTCAGGACACTTGCATCATCAATTCGCTCCCATACCTCAACGATTACGAGAGCGAACCTTCCTACCCAGGCGTCAGTTCATACAGAATCAACGCCTTCCCTAACTGTTGGGTACGCATCAACGACGCCATCAGCTCAGAAAACTACTTCCCCTACATTGCTACCAACAACATCAACGTTATCCACGGAAATAATAGCATGCTTTGGCGACTTCAAACTTACTATGCCCATGCAAACAATCAGTATGCCGTACTGCCCCCTATCAACCAGAGGATTAGCAATCTCACCCTGGCGTTCTATGCCAAAACCACCGCCACGGAGGCCCCATACCCGATGTTCATCGTGGGGGTGATGTACCAAGTAACCGACACCTCCACCTTTGTGCCTGTCGACACCATCACGCTGACCTCTACAGTCACACTATACACGGTTGATTTCGCCGACTATACCGACTCGGGCAAATATATCGCCATCCGCTGCCCGCGCACCCCGGAGGAACGGTATGCATCGCTCGACGACATCTACCTGAACCGGACCGACCGATGGTGCAATCCAGTCTCCAACCTGAGAGCCACTGCCACCAATTCCGAAGTAACAGTGAGCTGGAACTCGAGCGGCAGTGGCAGCTACACCGTCGTCCTCGACACTATCACCGTCACGGGTGTTACCGACACTTTCTACACCTTCTATGGCCTTACTGACACCACAATTTATCATTATGCCGTGGCTGCCGAATGCGCGGGAGGCAGCAGTCCGTATTTGCACGGCAGCATCCTAACAAGATGCCACACGCTGACATACGACGACCTGCCCTACACCGAAGACTTTGAGAGCTACGGATATGGGAGAGATTCGGCCATCAGTCCCTGCTGGCGCAAAGGGATGACAGACATGGTGTACCTCAACTACCCCTACCTTGCATTATTCCAAAACAGAGGCGATACCGTAGGCCTTGGCTGCTCCTCCTCGACGAGCTATGCCAGCTGGGCTGCGCTGCCACGAATGGACGACTCGGTGGATGTCAGAGAATTAGAAGTAGAGTTTCTAATAGGGCGAGTCCTCAATGCGCAGTATCTCACACGGTTGGTGGTGGGTGTCGCGTCCGATCTTTACACCGACTCGTTCAACAATTTACAACTCGACAATTTCGTGGCGGTCGACACCTTCGACCTCAGCAGCGAGCCGATTGGCTCCATCAACCCTGCCTCGGTGCGGTTTGAGAATTATGCCGGGGACGGAAAATACATTGTGTTTCTAGCCCCGAAGCTTCCCGACAGCCTGCCGTCGATGACGTACAATGGTTTCTACCTCGACAACATCACACTCAAGATAGCCAGTCCCTGCCCCACGCCTCAGCACGTGAGGGTTACGCGCACTGCAGCAGACAGTGTCTTTGTGACGTGGGATCACCTCGATAATCACGATTTCGCCATCATATATATCGGCACGCCAGGCTTCAGCATTGACACCGCCTCGCCACAATATTGGTCCGACAGCAGTGCCGCCATCGGTGAGCTACGTCCCGACACCGAATACGAGTTGGTGATTGTCGCTCTGTGCGATGGAGTTGAGAGCTACGCCTCCTACCCGGTCCGATTCCGCACACTCTGTGCCTACATCACCACGCTGCCCTTCGTAGAAGGCTTCGAGGAGGTGACGGGATTTTCCTACCCCGCGTCGAACGTCAACAACCTGCCACCCTGCTGGCTGTACTGGAACACAGGAACAGAGTTTTCTTACCGGGGATTTCCCATTGTATTTGGTAGTGATGCGGCATACGCCCACCACAGCAGCAACGCAATGCGGTTTGCCACCACTAACCAACCGGGTAGTTATAGTGACCAAATAGCCATTATGCCCCTTACCGACCCAGACGAGGCTCCCCTATCCAACTTGCAGGTGTCGTTCTGGATGCGTACCGCCCACTATTACCACAATTCCTACATCGTGGTGGGTGTGATGAGCGACCCCTCCGACACCAGCACCTTCGTGCCTGTGCGAACCATTTACACCAACGCCTCCACCAACTATGCACACCATACGGTTGGCTTCGCCAACTACTCCGGCCCCCACGGTCATGTGGCGTTTAAAGCTCCTATGCCCGCCACGGGAAGCAACCAACCTATGATAGACGACATCATCCTTGACGTAATACCCAACAGCTGCCCGGAAATCTCGGCGATACACGCACAGACCACCGCCTCGGCGGCACTTCTGACATGGGATTACAGCATCGAGTTTGGCACCCCATTAGGATTTGATGTCACGTACCGCTATGCCGACGACACCACCGCCACTCCTATCTGTACCTTCACCAGTGAGCCTGAGATTCTGCTGACCGACCTCGGTTCCGACTCTCTTTATTGGGTGTCGGTCTCGGCCGATTGCGGCGGCATGATAGGAACAGCCTGCACCACACACTTCCGCACACAAGGCGTTCCCTGCACCCAATTTGACAGCATCGGCGCCCCCGGCGACACCATTACCTTGGGCAACCCGGGCACCGCAGCCACCCAAGCTGTTCCCCTCAGCAGCGGCAACGAATACAGCTACTGCCAGCACCTCTTCCTAGCCTCGGAAATACCAGTTAATGAACCAACAACGATTAGCGGCATCGCCTTCGACTATTACCACGCCCAATATCAGCCCATGACCAACACTACCAACTGTTCCATCTATCTGGCCCACACCAACCGTCCCCACATGTTTGTCGGCGACTCGTCGTTTGTGCCATACAACCAGTTGCAGCTGGTGTATGTGGGACCTCTCAACTTCCCCACTAACGGCTGGCACTATTTCGAGTTCAACCAAGGGCACTTCCACTACGACGGACACAGCAACCTCTGCCTGGCCATTGTCGACAACAGCGGCACATCACACAATGCCTACTTCTGTTTCCGCTACGAACAAGTGGTGGACGACGACAACTCCGCAATACCCATGACGCTCAGGTCTGTCGCATGGGGAAGCACGGCTGTCCCCTACTCTCCTGTGGAGATGGATGCACACCCCACTTCTTATGGCTTTTCCAACTGGCGCAGCAATACGCGGTTCATCACCGACGGGGCTGGTGACTGCACCGGTTGGGCCACCTGCCTCCCTCCAGTAGTGATTATCGACACAAACTACGAAGACTATTACCGTATTTCGTGGATTCCCGGCTATCACGAGTCCTCTTGGGATGTGGACTACCGCGTGGCCGACTCCAACAGATGGACTCGTGTCGCCAACGATACCACCGCCACCTTCTGCTTCGTCCCGACATCCAACTTCCAGCCAGACACACGCTACGAGTTCCGCGTCACCTCCAACTGCAGCGACACCACAGTCTCCGCCTCGGCTTTTATCACCACCCCTTGCTCCTACATCAGAATCCCATTCGCCTACAGCTTCGAAGGCTTGCCTACAGGCAACAGCACCACGCCTGCCGACATACATTGCTGGCACCACCTGAACGATGGTGCCATCTACAACGGCTCCCCATTCATTGTCGGTTCGGGCCATAGCGGCAGTCGTAGTATTGCGTTTGCGCCCTCCGTTGTCAACTACCACGGCACATATAATGTAATCGTCCTGCCCCCGGTGGATGTCTCCACCGACCCCATCAATACGTTGTATCTGAGCTTTTGGGCTGCGGCCAGCACCAACAACGATCCCCCCCTATTGTATGTGGGCGTGATGACCGACCCTGACGACATCACATCCTTTCAAGCGGTCGACACATGAACTACTCCACCTACGGCTGGGATTTGTACGAAGTTCGCCTAAACGACTATATCGGCAATGGCCAATATATCGCCATCCGCGCCGACCGCCCCTCATTAGGCTTTTGGTCGGTCATCATCGACGACATACGGGTCAGCAACGCACCGCTGTGCCCTCGCGTACACGACCTCAAGATTAGCAACGTCACCACCGACAGCGCCACCATATCATGGACAAGGGGAGGCAGCGAGACGGCATGGAAACTCACCTTGGGCGACAGCACCTATTATCCCACCGACACAGTCTACAATATCCATAACCTTGTGAGCAATACTCCTTACACTGCCGCCGTGCACAGCATCTGTAGTGAGGGCGACACAAGCATTGCCGTGTCGGCCTCCTTCATCACCCCCTGCTATCTCCTCAGCACCCTTCCATTCTACAACAACTTCGAGAACGAGCCTTTCTATCAAACTCGTACCACCTCATACATCGATGCCTTCCCCTCCTGCTGGAGACGCATACCGCCCAACCAGTACTACCCCTACATTGTCAATGGCAACACCAGCAGTATCCTTGGCAATAACTATCTGTACTGGTATCTTAACCCCGACGACAATTACCCTGACAACGAGTACGCCGTGCTGCCCCCAGTCGATTTAGGCGAGTACGACATCAGCGACCTATACCTCCAATTCTATGCCAAAACCACGGTCGACGAGGCTCCCCACCCCATGTTTATCGTGGGTGTGATGCCCCACAGCACCGACACCGCCTCCTTCATTCCTGTCGACACCATTGTGCCGACCCGCAACGCAGCCCTCTATACCGTCAGTTTCGCCAATTATAGCAGCACATACAACTACATCGCCATCCGCAGCCCGCGCACCTCACGAACCCGCCAAGCGATGCTCGACGACATCTATCTGACCGACCACGTATGCAATCCGGTCAACAACCTGCGCGCCTCTTCCACCGCCTCCACCGTGACCCTATGGTGGAACGCCAACGGCCACGACCGTTTCACCGTTGTTCTCAATGCCGATACCATCAGAGGGGTTACCGACACATTCTATACCTTCCGCGGACTTGACGACAGCATAGTGCACAACTATGCCGTAGCCGCCGAATGCGATGGCGACAACAGCATCTTCCTGACCGGCAGCATCCAGACAGAGTGTCCCCCCCCCACCTACGGCGACCTGCCCTACACCGAAGACTTCGAGGTCTACGACTGGCGAGGAAACGCCATCAGTCCCTGCTGGCACAAGAGTACGGCAAACAATCTCCCCAACCCCGACAGATGCGATATAGCGGGCGACACTGTCGGACTTTACTTCACCGCTTCGACGAGGCACAACAGCTGGGCCGCGCTGCCACGACTGGACGACTCAGTAGATATCAGCAGACTGGAAATCGACTTCATGATCAAGCGATACTACAACCCATCGTATCCCACCCAAGTGGTGGTGGGTGTCGCGTCCGGCATCTACTCCGACTCCACCAGCATCCCGCAACACTCGGATTTCGTACCCATCGATACCATCGACCTCAGCACCGAGTCGGGCAGTTCCATCCACAACGCCTCGATACGATTTGCAAACTACACCGGCAACGGCAAATATATCATCATCCAGTCAGCAATACCACCAGACAGCACAGCATTGAACAACGTCTTCTACATCGACAACGTCACGCTCAAAGTGGCGAACCCCTGTCCCACTCCACAACACGTCGTTGTGACACGCGTTACTGACGACAGCGTCTATGTAACTTGGGACCCTATGTCAGATGCCGACACTTTCCTAATTTATATCGGTGCTCCCAGCTTCGATACAGGCAGCGTTGCTCCGCAATATGTCTACGGTAATAGTGCTGCCATCGGCAACCTGAGCCCCGACTCCGAATACGAACTGGTGGTGGTAGCCAGATGTAACGGCGGCGAGAGTGATGCCTCCTACCCCATCCGATTCCATACCCATTGCGCACCCCTCACCACACTGCCCTTTACTGAAGACTTCGAAGGTGTGTCAGGTAATATAACCCCATCGTTGGGTATCAACAACCTGCCTCCCTGCTGGCTGTACTGGAACATGGGCACCGAGCTATCAAATTCCATTTACCCTATCGTCTATGGCGACCAGTCTTACGCCCACGGTGGCACCAACGCGATGTGCTTCTCCACCGGCAGCGTTGCAGGCTATACTGACCAGATTGCCATTATGCCAATTACCGACGCCACCCGGTTCCCCGTGTCAGGATTGCAAGTATCGTTTTGGATGCGCAGCCACCACTACTATTACAACTCCTACATTGTGGTGGGTGTGATAAGCAACCCCGATGACACCTCTACATTCATTCCTGTGAGCACCCTCTACACCTACAATTCTCAGGTCATTAGCTCCAACCACTATTCTCATCACACCGTCAGTTTCGCCAACTACACCGGCCCTCACGGCCACATAGCCTTCAAAGCCCCATGTCTCGTCGCTTCGAATCTGCCCTATATCGACGACATCACCCTCGAGCCTCATCCCTGCCCCATTGCCGAAGGCCTCCATGTTGTACACGCTACCACCGACAGCCTTATCATCGCCTGGACCGACACAAACGGTTCCTCTTGGTTTCTCGAGTACGACACTGCGGACTTCACACCCCACACAGGCATGGCAACCCCCATTTACGTCACCGCACAGGCAGACACTGGTGTCTGCCTCTACACGTTGGCTGGTCTCGACTCCGGCACCACCTACCACATCTACCTCTATCCCGACTGCCTAAATCCCGACACATTCTATCACCTCACTGCCACCACGCCCGCCACCTGTACTCCTCCCCAAAACATCACTGGATCAATCTTTGCCGACAGCCTCAGCCTCACTTGGTCTCCCGTCGGCACCGAAACCTTATGGGTGGTCACTCTTGGAAACATTTCTGTCATTGTCAACTCCCCAGACTACACTTTCAGAGGACTTTCTAGGGACAGCATCTACATGGTCTCCATCCGCTCCATCTGTGGCCAAGGCGACACATCCTTACCCACCATCGCATCATTCACCGCCCCCACATATTTGGTCACCGTAACAGCCAACAATCCCACCTTTGGCTCAGCGACAGGCGACGGCACCTACTACTACGGTGACACCGCCACGCTGACGGCCACGCCCAACACAGGCTACCGTTTCACCGAATGGAACGACGGCGACACCGCCAACCCAAGGAATCTAATTGTGACATCCGACACCATCATCGTCGCCCTGTTCCAAAGGGCAAACGATAGCGTCGGCATCGACAATTCTCGACTCTCAACTTTCAACTCTCAACTAAGAATTCATCCCAATCCCACTACGGGCGCCACAACAGTCTCCCTCACGGGCATCAGCGGCAAGGTGTGCATCGCGGTGCTCGACATGCATGGCCGCGAGGTAACAAGGGAATGTATCGAATGCCCCACCATGAGCAGCACCCCCTGCGAGAAGCAAATCAACATCACACACCTCCCCGCCGGAGCCTACATCCTACGCATCACCTCCGAAAGCAACGCCCCAATAGTCCAAAAACTCATTGTCAAGTAATGTTTAAAGTTTTACCGCGTCAGCCGTCCCCTCTTGAGAGGGGTGCCACGAAGTGGCGGGGTATGTCTCTCCAATTTTCAATCCCCCAAACATGTCCAACACCGAAATCCACCCCCTCCAGCCCTTCCTGCCGTCCAACGCACGGCTGCTGATGCTGGGCAGTTTCCCTCCGCCACGCCAGCGGTGGTGCATGGACTTCTTCTACCCCAACCGCACCAACCAGATGTGGGAAATCTTCGGGCTGGTCTTCTTTGGCGATAGCCAACGCTTGGTGGACGCGGAACATAAGACATTCAAACTGTCAGACATTCAAGCCTTGCTCATGGAGCAGGGCATCGCCATCTTCGACACCGCCTACCGTGTGCGCCGCCTGCGCGACAACGCCTCCGACAAGTTCCTCGAAGTGGTAGAGAAAACCGACATCCCCGCGCTACTAGAGCAAATCCCCCTCTGCTCCGACATCGTCTGCACCGGGCAAAAGAGTGCCGAGACCCTCTGCTCCGACTATGCCGCCCACCTACCCCGCCTAGGTGAGAGCGTTCCCCTCACCATCGCCGACCGCCAATTACGTCTCTGGCGCATGCCCTCCTCCTCCCGCGCCTATCCCATGCGGCTCGAAGAAAAGGCTCGGCACTACCAAGTCGTACTCAAGCCTTAGCCAAATATGAAGTGTCAATGTACATATCTGTTATTATCGTGAATCAATTAGCACATCCACACATTCTAAAGGCTAACCCATTAACACCTTCAAACATTATATTTAGTGACCAGTGAACTGTGACCAGTGACACGAATGCGCACGTTTCACAGGTCACAGTTCACTGGTCACAAATTATAATTCTTAATTTTAATTTAAATCACCCCGTAGAGGTGTGGCAATTAATAATACTGAATAGTTTATATGGGAATACGGATAAAAATACTGCTGCCAATCCTATTGCTGACCCTTAGTAGTGACCTGTGGGCGAATACGGGCGACCGCGCGACCACGGAGAGCATTTATCCCGCCCGTTGCCAAGTGAATGCCAACCTCAACGTCCGTAGCGGCCCGACGAAAAGATACTCCAAGATAGGACTTCTTCAAAAGTACGACTATATCACGGTGAAATCCACCACCGGCCCCGACTCCGACCTCTGGGGTGCCATCGACTATGGCGGGAAGCCGGGTTACGTGTCGATGCGCTATGTCACTTACATCGAGCCGCTCAGCGACTCAACCACCCAGGCACTCAGCCACCCGAAGAAAGCCTCAAAATTCTTCGCCGGAGTATGGCGGTTCCTCAAGTCGATTCTGTTGATCATAGCCATCATACTGGCTCTTTACCTGTCGAAATATATCGTCGCACTCGCCATGTATGCCGGTATGTTCGCCGGAGGGGGCGCGTTGCTCTTTCTCATCTTTGGTGGCAGCGGTGCAACCAGAGCCATCGTCGGTCTGGTGGTTGCTGCGATAATAGGTGGTGGTTTGCTGATCATCCGTCTGGATTTAGACTTGCCGTACATAAACTTGGGTGGGATAATCCGGGCTATCTTCATGGGTGCATACTACATCATCTCATTTCCCATATATTTCCTCAACCGACTGGAGCATTTCCTAGTGTCACCCTGGCGCTATTTCTTTAAAAAGAACTGGCCTTCAGACAAATCCAAACCTATCTGGCGAGTAGTGACAGAGATCATCACCGTGTTAATGTACATCGCCACAACACCGTTACGCTTGGCCAATGCAATAATATACAACATCTTCATCCACTGCATTACGGGTGTCTACGACCTGCTCCTAGAGGTGCTGGCTCCTTCCGACTACAAGGAAGGTGGAAAAGGTTTCTGGAGGTGGCTATGCATGCTTCCGTTGCGCGTGCTCAAATACGCCATATGGCATGTTTTCCTACTTCTTTTGGAAAGCGCTATATGGACCATAGTGGATATCTTCATCCCAGCACGTACTTTCTACCATGGCACCAACCTTAATGCCGGCAACGCTATCATCAGCGACCCACACCGCAATCGCTATATGCGAAATACCTCGAAGTGGACTTCTGGTACCTTCCTGGCCAGCTCTGACCCCAATTGCAGTTGGGCGGGCAGGGGAGTCTATTTCGCCATCCAACGAAAGCTTGCTTTGGCTTATAGTGGCGACAATCGGTCGGGTATCGGTGGTGACGCTGCGATGATAGCCTGCCGCGTGTCTATGGGTCGCGTCATTACTTACACCCTCATGCCCGACTATGTATACAATCAGGCAGGTGGCGGTGGAAATCACGACAAAATCAACCAATTCGCTGACGCCCACGGCTACACTAGGGGGAATGGTACAACTACAATAGGGTCTGGGAGTATTGCCTATTCGACTGGCAGAACCTTTTCAACAATCCGTGGCGCATTCGTCCCATCTACATGCTCAACCTTCGCACAGGCCGTGCTCAGCACGTTACTGGCGGCATGCAGCATTGGCTCTTCGACAAAGGTGTGCTGAAAAGCCTCTTTAGTTGATAACTCTTTTTTTCCGCGCCTAACCTATGAAACTAGATGAAAAGGATCGGTACTACCAGGTCGTGCTAAAATCCTTTGCAAATTAAAAAAAAGTTGTATCTTTGCAACCAAGTTCCACAGGGGTGAAACCTATGGGACTTCCAAAAAACCAGCACATTGAAATATTAATACATCTTTGGGGTCAATCTTGTAATGAGATTGCCAAGAGGGAATCACGTGCAAATCGTGAGCTGTCGCGCAACTGTAAAAAACGCCGCTGACGGGCAGAAAAAGAAAGTCATTGGGAGCACTGCTCCTGAGAAGACTTCTGCCAGGAGGCCACAAGCCAGGAGACCTACCCCAGACGATTCGGCAATGCTTTCGCGTTTATAAGGCGATTGTCGGCACCAGCACCCATGCTGCCCCATCTTCTTATCCAATACAAATACCGTTAGCATTGCCAAAACAACAATGACTGACGACATAAAACAATTAACACTAATGAACTGGAAAGAAGAATACAAAAGAAAAGTCTCAAAACCCGTCGAAGCAATCAAAGACATCCACGACGGACAATGCGTAGTAATGGGACACGCGGCAGCAGCTCCACGCCTAATACAACAAACCCTAGCCGACCACTGTGAGGACTATAACGACGTGCTCATCTTCCACATGACCACCCTCGGCGACAATCCCTGCTACAAACCACGCTGTTTCGGTCATTTCCGCCATGTCAGCAACTTCCTATCAGCCAACTCGCGCGAGGTGATAGAACGCCGCGAAGGCGATTTTTTCCCCGCATACTTCAAAGACGTACCCTCCATGATAGGAGGCGACATCCCTTGCGATGTAGCTGTTTTCCAGACCACGCCTCCCAACGCTGAAGGCTACTGCTCTCTCGGTGTAAGTTGCGATTACGCCAAAGCTGCCATCCGTGCCGCCAAAACCGTCATCATCGAAACCAACGAACTGATGCCGTTCTCCTACGGCGACACACTAATACACGTATCGCAAATCGACCACATTATCCCATGTGCCTACCACCTACAGGAGCTCCAACTCCCCGAACCTGGCGAAGTGGAGCTGGCTATCGGCCAGCACTGCGCCTCGCTGGTGGCAGACGGCTCCACCCTACAGCTTGGCATTGGAGCCATTCCCGACGCAGTGCTACAGTCGCTCGCCAACAAGAACGACCTCGGAATACACAGTGAAATGTTCTCAAACGGTGTCATGGAGCTCATGCGAAAAGGTGTCATCAATGGCAGCCGCAAAACCCTCCACCGTGGCAAGGCCGTTGTCACCTTCATCATGGGCACACGCGAACTCTACGACTTCGTCGACGAAAACCAAGATGTCGAATTCCACCCCGTGGACTATGTGAACAGCCCGCTTATTATCGCTAAAAACGACCGCATGATTTCCATAAATTCATGCCTCGAAGTCGACCTTCAAGGACAGGTGGCCAGCGAGACTATTGGCATGAGGCAATACAGCGGCATCGGCGGACAGGTGGACTTCATCCGTGGAGCCTCGCTCGCACGCGAAGGCAAAGCTATCATCGCCATGCCTAGCACCGCCGCTGGAGGAACCATCTCACGCATAAAACCCTTCCTCACCGAAGGTGCCGCCGTCAGCACCTCGCGCAACGACGTGGACTACATCGTCACCGAATACGGCATAGCACGCCTCAAAGGGCGCACCCTTCAACACCGTGCCGAAGACCTCATACGCATCGCCCACCCCGACTTCCGCCACAGCCTCATCGAAGAATACGAACACCGCTTCCACTGCCGCTACCAGGAGTAGTGGAAAGTAATGGAAAATGAAATATAGTTCCACGTATCTCGCGTATTTTCACGTATTTTATACTTGTGATACGTGCGATACGTGGAGCCTTGGGAATTGATTGCTGCGGCAGCCGTCCCCTCTTTAGAGGTGTGGCCGATAGGCCGGGGTATGTTCACAGAGGGGTATGCCGATAGGCGGGGGGTATGTCCCAGTGGCGGGGTTTGTAGTTCAACTCTCAACTCAAAAACAATTTTCAACTCCTTGTCGACAGTCTGCTTGTCAACATATTTGGGTTTATTGTTATACCCATACAATATTTGTTGTTTATTTGCGTTATAAGATTTGAATCAAGTAAAAGGAAGTAGTGATGACTACATTAGCACATAGAGTATCAGAAACCCCGATGGCTCCATACATGGGAATCATGCGGGGGATGAACATCAATGACATCAACGTCGTTATTGAATTCCTGAAAGAAACTGTACGAGAAGCCGAAGAGTCCAAACGGAAAGCCGATGATGAATTTCTAGCAAAGAGAATGGCAGAAATCGAAATCTCACCAGAAGTCAATGAACTATTTGATGCACTTCGCCTTACCCCAGAAGAAGCTGCGGACGAACGTACAAGATGGATTTTAGGACTTGACCGGAAATGAAAGTTTTTCTTGACACCAATATCCTTGTGGATATAGCAAATAATCGCGAATTCTCTCAGCAAGGTAGAATGATATACCAATTCGGAGCAAGTGGCATTTTTGATGTGTGTGCTTCGTATCTTACCTTTGCCAATTTGAACTATATTCTGAAAGAAAGAACAAAAGCAGAACGTCACAAACTTCTTGACAATCTTCGTAAAGGTCTTACTGTGCTGCCCTGCGATACTCATCAACTTGATACTGCATTGAACTATGGAGCCGTGCACGATTTCGAAGACATGTTGCAATACCAATGTGCTCTTGCTGCAGGTTGTGATATCATTGTGACTAACAACACCAAAGACTATGAGGAATTCTGTCAACTTCCTTTTATGACGTCACGAGATTTTCTGCTGAACTATTTCAAAAGTCATTCGCTCTAACATGAAGAAACTTCTACTATTTTCATTCTTGCAGATAGCGACAGTCATGTCGCTCATGGCTCAAACTGGCAGCTTCACCTATTCCCGTCCCGACGGAAGCAGTTTCAACTGTGTCGTCACCTCCGACAGCACGGCCAAACTGACTGGCGGCAATGTGGACTCCCTCAACAGACTGATATTGCCCGACACGGTTTATCAAGGCACCACCCCCTACCTGCTGACAGATGTTGACAGTGAAGCATTTGAATCGTGCCGTGCTGATTACGTCTGCATTTCCAATTCTATAAGGACAATCGGACCGAATGCTTTTAAACTGCTATTGGTACAGGATAGTCTGACAATAGGATCAGGGGTAGAATCTATCGGTGATTGGTGCTTCTATCGACTATCTCTACGTAAAATCCGTTTCAACGCACGCAATTGCACCAATATCGGGGAGCATTGTTTCACTGGCAGAGGTGGTACAATTACTCTGAGAGAACTCATTATTGGCGATAGTGTCCAATCAATCCCCAACGGCTTAATGAGTCATTGGACTAGAACGGCAGGTGCACGGATAATCATTGGACCAAACGTAACATCTATAGGGGACAATAACTTTCACTTTTTGGTTACTTCTCAACGCGCGGAGATTGTTATGCTAGGCCTTCCTCCAACAGTGTCTCAGAATGCCTTGAATGAAGCTATTGGTTGCTCAATAGCAATACAGGTGCCCTGTGAATATATGTCACAATATCAGTCCGACTCCATTTGGGGCAATTGCAACCTTGTGCCCTACCTGCACCGTATCAGACTGAAGGCCTCTCGTGGCACGGCAGAGGTAACTACTCCGCTAAGCTGTACCAACAATGTGGCGACCATCGTGGCAACACCCGATGCGGGCTATCGATTTGTCGGTTGGAGCGATGGCGACACTTCGGCTACACGCAACATAATCGTAGACAGGGACACCATAATTGCCGCCCGTTTCGAACCCATACTAGACAGTGGCGATTACGCCTTCTTCTTTGACTTCGACAACCCAGCCAACGATAGTTTATGGGTACTGCCCGACAGCCTTGATGCCAATTGGCATATAGGCGACAACTATTTAGTGAATAACATCAACGGCAGTCGCTGTCTTTATGTAAGTGGTGTTCAGCAACCAGATGGGACTGCACCAATGGGCACAGGCAGCAGTGACTTATGTGCTAACGGTTGTGGGTCCTCTGGCGTAGTATATGCATATTATACAGAAAGTATTTATTTGCCAGAAAGAACCTACATTCCACACATCGACTGCAACTTATGTCAGACATATATATGTCATCCATATGGAATTGGTATTTCAACATGTCCAACCGTAGCCCTTGTGCCAGATAGTGCCGCATTACCTACATCATCCAATGATCATGGGAGTATATGCAATATGCCAGAGGGCAGCATTATATTGGAAAACGACAACCAAATGATAATTCCTGAAGGTGCGTACAAACTGATTATCTGCTATGGTTGGAGTGGATTGTGGGACACAATTGGTGCCTCTGTAGATAATATTTGGCTTGAAATTGTCGACAGTGTAAACATCATTTTGCAATCAAAATATATTGACAGATATGGACGTTCCAACATGGGAACTACACTCCCAACAATAAGAGCTGGATATAACGACACCTTCTTTTTCACTCCTCCTCCAATCAGAGATAGTGACTACTATCATTTTAGCCGTTGGGGAGGGAACTATTGGCCCTATGGGGAATATTCTACAGACAGTTTATTACAGATTGTGGCGAAAAAAGATTTACTATTAAGCGCTTATTATGACCCTAATATATATAACGTTAGCATTGACACCACTGGACTGTCGCCTTGTATGACGATAGGTGAGGGTTCTTACCCATACGCATCAATGGCAACCATCGGCATTACTGTTGATAGAGGTAATTCCTTTACTGGGTGGACAAATGGTGCCACCAATAATCCACATACTTTTCAGGTATTGGGGGACACTATCCTTTACCCAATAATATCCCCTACTCAAAGGGATACCGTTTGGGTAGACAACTACATTCACGACACAACCTATCTTTGGCAGTATGACACCACTATCGTCATCCAATACGACACCACCTATATTACCCAGTATATCCACGACACCGTCACGGAAAGCATCGTGTACTACAACCTGTCGGTAACAAGCGGCAATTCCGCTTGCGGCATCGCCGCAGGCAGCGGCCGTTTCCCCGAAGGCACCCTGGTGGAGATTGCCGCCATACCCTTCTCGGGCAACAGGTTCCTCCACTGGGATGATGGCAACAGCGACAACCCCCGCATGGTGACCTTGGACGGCAACCAACAGTTCACCGCCCTGTTCGACACCGAAGGCATCAGCAGCGTGGAGGCCTCCCGCTGGTGGCTGCGGAGCGAACGCGGCGCACTGATTGTGGAGGGTGCCGCTGGCAGGACTATCAAGATATACAACATGTGGGGACAGCTGCTAACCACCTACCCCGAGGCACTGAACAGGGTACGTTTCGAAGTGCCCGCCGCCGGCTCCTATGTGGTCCGCATTGACGACGGCCCCGCCAAGAAAGCCACCGTCATCCGGTAGAGCATACTCTCATTAATAGCCTTTACACAAAAAACAGACTCACCCCGGCCACGCTGATAAGTGCGCCTAGCACCTCGCGGGGCGTTACCTTCTGGTGGAACAGCCACGCCGCGGGGGCGATGATGAAAATGGGGGTCAACGCCATGAGGGTCTGGGCGATGCCCGTGTTGGTGTACATCGTCGCCAACAACGACATACTCACCCCGACAAAGGGACCGAACATCATAGAGCAGAAGGCACACAGCATCGACTTGCGGTCGTGTATGGCGTGGTTCAGCTGCTGCTTGCCTCCCTTAGTGAAAAGGAGCAATGCCACCGAGAAGCCCATGATGCCCATGATGGCGCGTATCATCGTGGCGGCGAAAGGCATTGACAACGAGAGCGGAATATTCAACACCGCCTCCGCCGGCACGCTGTCGGGTGTCAGCCCATGTGCCAAAATCGAGGCGTTGTAGTGTTCCAATCCCATCTTACTCAACACCAATCCTATCCCCTGCCCCACGCCGGCACCGCAGCCATAAAGCACCCCTTTCGGCGAGAGTTTCAGCCGCCAAACAGAGGAGCGAGAAGAAGTTTTAGAGACATACCCCCCGCCTATCGGCGTACCCCTCTCAAGAGGGGACGGGGTCGCCTGCTTCGACAGCACCGACATCCCAATGCCCACCAGCGTCACCACCATGCCCAGCAATGCCAGCGGTCCCATCCTCTCGCCCAGCAGCAGGAAACCCGTCACCGCAGCCGTCGGTGCCGAGAGCGTCATAAACAGCTGCCCGAAGCGCGACCCAATCAAGATATAGCCCTTAAACAGGCAGTAGTCGCCCAGCACATACCCCACCACGCCCGACAACAGTAGCCACAGCCACGTCGCCCCATCGGCATAGCGGGGGTACGGCACCCCCAGCGTCAGCCACAACGTCAATGCCAGCGCCGCCAGCGACATCGCCATGCGGCACACATTCAGCGGCAGCGACCCGATACGTTTCGACGCCACCTCGGCAAACAACGCCGTCACCGTCCACGACAGTGCCACACAGATAGAGATTATCTCGCCCTTGAACACGACCTTAATAATTGAGAGTTGAGAATTGAGAGTTGAGAATTATCCGGGTGCGGCAGCCAACTCTCAATTCTCAATTCTTAATTCTCAATTCCCAACACCTGCTCCGTGTGGTTCTTCGTGTCCACCTCACCGATGGCATCAACGATTACTCCATTTTCATCTATGACGTAGGTGGTGCGCAGCGTGCCTTCGGTTTCCTTGCCGTACATCTTCTTCTTGCCCCAAGCCTCGTAAGCCTTCAGGATGGTCAAGTCGGTATCGGCAATCAAGTGAAACGGCAGCTCATACTTGGCAATAAACCTTTGGTGCGACGCAGCCGAGTCGCGGCTCACGCCCAGCACCTCGTAGCCCAGCGCGAGGAAACGCTCATAATTATCCCTGAGGTCGCAAGCCTCGGCGGTGCATCCGGGCGTGCTGTCCTTGGGGTAGAAATAAAGCACCAGCTTCTTGCCGGCAAAGTCGCTCAGGCGTACCATGTTGCCATTCTCGTCATAACCCTCGAAATAGGGCGCAGGGGTTCCAATCTGTAGCATATTTTCAGTTTTATTTTCCCCCAATAACGCAATTCCTTCAACATTATTGCCTCCCCTCACAAATGCCACACATCTCACCCATCCTCCCTAACAGATTCAGTACTTATCCTATATTTATACTTTAGTTATACTTTAGTTATACTATTATATATAGAATAACTAAGGTATAAATAAAGTATAAATATAGGATAAGTATAAATGATATGCAGGAACTACTGAGAGATGCCTAATCATCAATTCCTTTTTTTCTTCGTATCTTTGCATTTTGAAAAAAAATTTTCGGGACTTGTAACATTTGGGGTGCGCCATACGACTATTCTAAGCAAAAGGCCCGTAGATTGGGTAGAAAACAATAAGAGAAAAATGTCCGACAAGGAGAAGTTAGAACGATACGACGAGCTGATAGCCAACCACAAAGGGTTGATTGTAAAGGCATGTCAAACTTATTGTCGCTACGACAGCGAGGCGGCTCGCGACCTCTACCAGGACATCGCACTCGAGATATGGACGCACATGGACACGTATAGAAAAGAAAGCTCCGAAGCCACATGGATATGGCACCTGGCGGTGAACACCGCTATCGACAAGCTGCGAAAAGAGCAGCGGAGGCCGGTGCTAGTGCTGGGGAGTACTTTAGAGGATTTAGAGACATACCCCGCCACTTCGTGGCACCCCTCTAAAGAGGGGACAAGTCCGCGGCGCATCGACGACCTCTACGAGGCGATAGCGCACCTCAGTGCCGACGACCAGCAGTTGGTCAACGCACGGTTACAGGACTACAGCTACGAGGAGATTGCCAAAGAGACGGACGTAAGCGAAGGGACATTACGCGTGCGTTACAATAGAATAGTGAAACAGTTAAGAGAATTGATGAAAGGAAAATAATTATTTACGGTTTAAAGTTTAAGGTTTAGGCTGACGCAGCAAATATTAAACATTAAACACTAAACATTAAACCCAAATAAAAACAGCCATGCAGGAAGACAAGTTTTTAGACGATTACAAGCAGACCTGGCAGCAGGACAACGAGGAAATGGCACGCATAGTGGACATCCCCTTGGAGACGCTGCACGCAAACATAGCGCGCTACGAGCGGATGAAAACATACCCCGGCCTTACAGCCACCCCTCTCAAGAGGGGACGGCGCAGCCGCCGGATAGTATGGACAACGTTGAGTGCCGCCGCATGTCTGGCATTCGCGGTGACTACGGGAATACATTATCTGACACCCAGCACAACAACTGACAGTCCCGTGTTGGTAGCAGAGAATAGGGTGGAGAGACATACCCCCCGCCTGACGGCGTACCCCTCTCCAGAGGGGACGGCTGGCGCGGTCATAAACAAACAAACAGACAAGCAAGCAAAGCACCATTTAATAAAAACCAACAATACTCAACTTCAAGATAATATAACACAACAGGCGACTGTCGAGGAGTTTGGAACAATCAATGTCACACCTAACGCAGAGGACGAGTCTCAATTCTCAATTCTCAATCCTCAAATCCAAGAGACTGCCAATGTGATTGAGACTTCGCGGCTGGTGGCGATGGGCGAGACGCGGACACCCGCCGTGGAGGTGGAGACCGATGGGCTGGTGAAGATTGTGTCGCCGTCGCGCAACACCTTCCACGAGGCGGTTGTGGAGCCACTGCTCGCCTTGGTGACATTCGATATGTAAGACTATAGTAAACAGAGATCTCTATCCATAGATTATTCACACATTTAAACACGACTTTAAAATGAAAAAGTTTTTAGCAACCCTATTTATTGCAGCAGCCCTGCTCACTGCCTGCACCGAAAAAGAGGACAACGGAAATAATAACAACCAGAATCAGGAACCCACCATCGTGTCGCTGGCAGGAACCTCATGGATTGGCACAGTGACCAACGACCCCGAAGAGTTCGACCCTGAAATGGATGTTCTCATCGTCTCAGCCAAGTATCGCATCACTTTCACCGACAAAGAAAACGGAGTAGTATCATACCTCATGACAACCCTCTATGGCGAAGGTGACACGCCTGAAGAGTACACCGAAGACTATACGACCGAGATGACCTATACCTTCGACGGCACTGCCCACGGCACTATGACTATCGACGGAGAACCGACACCGTTCCAATACAATGCAAACGACAACACTATCGTCATTACCCTCGAGTACAATCCTGAGCTGGATGTGACGGAGATAGTGCTGCATAAAGAATAAACTTTTTACATACCCCCCGCCTAACGGCGTACCCCTCTGAAGAGGGGACGGCTGACGCGGACAGACACTCAAACACACAAACAATATGAAAAAGATAGCCATAATGATGTTCCTGCTGGCTGCGCTGGGTGGCGCGGCGCAGGAGCCTACGAAGCTGGTTCAGCGGCTGGACTTGAGCTCGCAGAAGTACCTGATGATACACGTGGGTGGTGAGTACGCCTCGGTGGCGATATATCAGGACACGGAGGACTATGTGGCGGTGCGCAATCCGCTATGGAACGACTCTTCGCAGACCAGCCAGCCCCTGTTCGAACTGACTCAGAGCGACTTCTTCTACACCCTCTGGGTGGGTGGAAATGCCCGTGCAGGAATGATAGAGATACACACTAAGCGCGACAACTTGGATGTCTACAGCCGCCTGTACAACCATGTAGGAATATACTCTGCCAAGGCTGGCGACACTGTGTGGCTTAGGTCGATACGCCTACAGACCGACGACTATAGCATGGTGGAAATAGGGGCTCCTTTGGTGGCAGAGGATGTGCAAATGATTGCGGAGAAGCATTCCACTATCTACTACCACAGCTATGCGGCAGAGCGCTACTCGGAGAACACCAAGGAGAGCGGCATCATCTACGGCGGAATGCGCAACGGGGAGTCTCTCGCCAAGAAGCGCCATCTCTTCGACTACAACACAGATGGCTACAAGATGTTCGAGCACCGTTATCGCCCAGCACAGCGGCTACACCTGTCGGTAACTGCTGCACTGCTGTCGGCGGGCAGCAAACCCCTGTCGGGCTTTGGGTGGACGGAGAACCACTACCCCGAAAGCACTGACCCTTTTCCCGAAACGAAGACCACGTTGGGATGCTACCAACTGACGGTAAGCTACGACATCGTGTGCCGCAAACACTTTGCTTTCGGCATAGGGTTGGAATACTCATATAACCGGTTCAAGTTCAAGGATCCATACGTCGACTTCTTCCATCACGACCAGCCAGATTTGGGGAGTTTCATCTTTTCAACTAACGACTACCTCACACCCATGGAACCTCCTTACGGCGGGGGCGACTCGATACAGTACTGGAGCAGCCAACTGACCGCCAAGTATGTCGCCATTCCCATCGGGGTGACTTACTATGCCGACAGGAATCACCGCAAGGGTTTCCATGTGGGGTTGGAGCTGGTACCCAGTTTTGCTATACACGAAGGTGATCTGCACCGCCGCTACTGCCAATGGGACGGGATAGAAGGATCCAATACTACTGAAGGATTTGTGATAAATAGCCATCAACCCATATCCCTGTACACAACGGTAGACCTACGACTCAACATCGGTTGGGGGGCATGGAGCGTGATGATACAGGGAAATCCCGACTCCGCCAACTGGGGATTTTCATTCTCCAAGAGCGGATTGAGGCCCGTGTATTCTCTCCGCATGGGCGTTAAGGTGAGCCTTTGAAAAATTGAAAGTTGAAAATTGAAAATTGAAAATTAGCTGCCGCACTACATATCAACATATTTGAACAATGAAAAAAACATTTTTTATAATCACTCTGCTGTTGAGTATTGCCTGCCAAGGGCAGGAGAAACCCGACTTCTGGCACAGACCGTTTTGGCACAATTTCACCGTGGGTGCGGAGTTCTGCCACACCGTGGAGCAGAGCTACCGGTATGGGAAAGGCATCTTCCGCAACCACCCCAACAACTCGGCCAACGTGGTGCTGTCGTACGACTTGAACAAGAAATGGACCTTTACCACCTTTGTGGGGTATTATGGAGCGTGGCGCCCCACCGAATACTGGGATTACGAGATGTATACACCGGTGAACGGCAGCTCGTCATTATCGGTGATAGAGAATGAGGCTAGTTTCTCATTTGGGCTGGAGGCAACGTTTCATTTGTTGCCCCTGCTGTACAAGGAAAGCACCCCCTTCGACCTATCGCTGAGCGCACGCGTAGGGAAAAACTGGCGCGACTTGGACACAGGCCTGGGCATCGGTCTTGGCTATAGCCCACTGAAATGGCTGACCCTCTATGGCAAGGCATACTATGGGGCATTTGGCTTCCCAAACGGGATGCAGGAAGCGGGATTCCACAACCATCTGGTGTGCGGAGTGAACTTCAGACCTTTTTGAATTGAGAATTGAACAACATACCCCACCACTTCGTGGCACCCCTCTAAAGAGGGGACGCTGACGCCTACGATTTTATTTTCTAATTATCATTTTATTTGTATCTTTGCACTTTGAAAGTAATCATTATAAACAACTAAAATACAAACGCTATGAAGAAGTTAGTATTATTGGCAGGCATGATGCTTGCCGTGGTGATGTTCTCATCATGCCTTGGAACGAACAGGATGACCTACAACGCCCTCAGTCAAACCGAGGTAGTGCTGGCTCAGAACAACTTCAATGTTGTGGGCACTGCTGAAGGGTCCTATTCAGTGACTTACATTTTCGGTCTTGGCGGAACATCCAGATCTGCCGTACGCGAGAATGCCGTCCAGCAGATGTACAAGAATGCCAACCTAAGAGGCAGCCAGACAATCATTAACGTCAGCTACTCCACCTCTTCACGAACCGTTCTAGGCATCTATACTCAGAAAGTGGTGACCGCCTACGGTACGATTATTGAATTCAAGTAAATGTATTTGATAATGCGTTAATTTGTTAATTCGTAAATCCGGATTCACACGTTAACACATTCATTTCTCGCCTTGGCAAAAAAAGTGCTTTGCTGAGGCGAGAAATTCTTTTTATTTTCAAAAAAAAGCGTATTTTTGCAACCGATTTGGTCACCCAAAGAACAGACTTTTTTTGCTGTAACGGCATAAGAGAATGTTATTTGGGCGTTAAAAGGGAATCAGGTGAAAATCCTGAACAGTCCCGCTGCTGTGAGCTCGCGGAGAACCTCCGCTGGTATTTACCACTGCAGCCCTCAAAGGAAAAGACCACTGTACGGCGCCATAGTCGCATGGGAAGGTCGAGGGTTGTGGGGAGCAAGTCAGAAGACCTGCCAAGTCATGATTTTAAAGCTTTCGAGGAAAGAGCTGAAGAATTGAAAATTGAAAACTGAAAATTGAAATTCGTCTGGCACTGCCAACCACAATTCAAGATTCATCAATCAATTATCCCTTTTTCACCTGTTTCATTGAGAAAGCTATTTTGGGCGGAGAGACCTCCGCAGGTGACAATATGACAACAACAAAATAGTTTATACAATGATTAAAAAGATTACATTTTTCACACTGAGTCTGCTGCTGACAGCAGGCCTGTGGGCCCAAGTGGGCAACAACGACCTTCACCGACACAATACCGGGGGGGCTAAGACCATCACGTTTTCCGCTTCGGACATCCAGTTCTGGACCGGCACCGGCACCAATCAGGCTATCATCATTCTAGACTGGGACGACGACCCCAACAACAACAATATCGCCCTCGCATGGGGCGTGCACTGGAACGGCTCAGCCACGGCAACCGACCTATTGGACACCATAGTGGCTTACGACAGCCGTTTCAGTTACACGCTGAGCGGGTCGCTGATGACCAACATGTCGTATAACGACGGGACTATCAACCCCGGCTCGAGCATGGGCGGATGGTGCTACTACATCAATGGCGACTGGGGCATGTATGCTTGGCCCAACATGCCTATGACCAATGGCGATGTTCTTGAGATGAGCAGCAGCTGCATGTGGACAATGACCTCAGCCGTAGCCGCCACCAATCCCAACCTTACCGCACCTGAAGATGCCACCATCGACGCTTCCGACATCACCTACTGGATTGGCGAAGGCCCCTTCGACATCATCTTCACCGTCAACTGGCCCGATACCGCGCTGGCATGGGGCTACCATTTCAGCGCACGCAGCACCAACCTGCAGAGCGTGATGAACGACATTGCCGCCGAAGACCCTCGTCTGGTGTTTGAATTCGGCAGCTACGGCATCGACGATATCCTCTTCATTGAGAACGGCGACACCTTGCGCAAGGGCGCATCCAGTTGGTGGGAGCATTCTCTGAACGGCTCAATGTCGAGTGGCTTGAGCCAACAGCTCAACGACGGCGACTTCAGCCGCTGGGCCGACCCCACTGCGGGTGTGCTGGCGGACAGCACCTACGACTCGGTCTGGAACTACTGGATGTACACCTATGCCTATCCGCAAACCATCTACCCTGTCAGCGCTCCTACCCCCACTGATGCCACCATCAACGCTGCCGACCTAGTCTACTGGGTGGGCGAAGGCAGCAACGAGCTGACCTTTGTGGTCAACTGGGCCGACACCGCGCTGGCATGGGGCTACCGCTTTGCCAACGACAGCGTGACGCTCGCCACGGTGATGGACGACATCGCCACCGCCGACCCCCGTTTCAGCTATAGCGGCGAGGGTATGGTGAATGATATCTACTTCGTGGAACACGGCGACACCCTGCGCATCACCCCTGGCAACTGGTGGAGCCATCTACTGAACGGAACGACCTCGGCAGGCATGGGACAATGGATGCACAACGGCGATTTCAGCCGCTGGGCCGACCCCGCCGCCGGTGTGGTGGTTGACAGCATCTACCATTCCGACTGGAACTGGTGGGAATACATCTATGCATACACGCAGACCATCCATCCCGTCAGCAATCCCGCACCGCAGAGTGCCACCATCAGTGCCGACGACATCCGCTACTGGGTGGGCGAAGGCGAGAACCAGCTCATCTTTGTGGTCAACTGGCCTGGCACAGCTCTGGCATGGGGCTATCGTTTTGACGGCAACGCCACGGTGCAGGATGCCATGGACGCCATTGCCGCCGACGACAGCCGCTTCTCTTACGAAACTGGCGACTGGGGTGTCGACGACATCCTCTTCGTTGAGAACGGCGACACGTTACACAAAGCCGCCTACAGCTGGTGGGAGCACACGATGAATGGCGTGATGTCAGCTGGGATGTACCAGCAGCTGAGCGACGGCGATTTCAGCCGTTGGGCCGACCCGACGGCAGGCGTAGCAGTGGACAGCACCTACGACAGCGACTGGAACTACTGGATGTATTCCTATGCTTACCCCCAGGCCATCACTCCTGTCAGCAACCCCGACAATCCCGAGGTGGGCCCCTTCTGCGGCGCAGTGGGCACCGAGGGCTGCACGGCCGTGAAATTCGACGACAGCCGTATCAAAGGCTGGGCAACGACCTGCACTGTGGTGCGTGGCTCGAGCAATCTGCTCGACCCCGATGCCGCTCCGGTGACCTATGGCACTGACCAAGATGCTGTGGGCGCTGCCACCTCAAGCACGATGGATGTCGTGAGCCTGGGCGACGGCGGCTCTGCCACCCTCACCTTCGCCACCCCCATTGTCAATGGCGAAGGCTATGACTTTGCCGTGTTTGAAAACTCCTTCAACGACAGCTTCCTCGAACTGGCCGTGGTGGAAGTGAGCTCCGACGGAGAGCACTTCGTGCGTTTCCCCGCCACATCGCTGACTCAGACCGACTACCAAATTACCGACAACAATGGCGGCGTCGACCCCACCTTCATCAACAACCTCGCCGGCAAATACCGCGTGGGCTACGGCACCCCGTTCGACCTTGACGAGCTGCGCGACAGTGCCAATATCGACATCAACAATATCACCCATGTGCGCGTCATCGACGTGGTGGGCAGCATCGACCCGCAGTACGGCACCCGCGATGCCTTCGGCCACATGATTAACGACCCCTTCCCCACCATCACCCATAGCTCGGGCTTCGACCTCGACGGCGTGGCCGTGCTGAACGACATGCTGAGCATCAACGAGGTGCAAGCCTCCGCATTGAAACTCTACCCCAACCCCGCCAACAATAGCACAACCATCTCTTTCGAGGTTCAAGCACAGCGCACCACTGCCTTCCTCTACGACATGACGGGCCGCACCGTTGCCACCTTCGCCATCGAGGCTGGCACCAACACCCTCAACATCAACACCGCCACCCTCACTAACGGCATCTATATGCTCCACATGGCCGGCAACATCGAGAAACTGGTCATCCGTCACTAAGCACGCACACTCATCAATCAATCTTTATTCCCGGGCGGCCGCCCACACAAGCGACCGCCCTTTTTTTAAGTTTAAAAGATTCGCTTCGCTGAAAAGGTTGAAAAGTTTACAAGGTACGCATACCTTTAAAACCTTTAAAACAAAGAACCAAGGCGGCAGCCAATTCTCAATTTTCAATTCTCAACTCTCAATTCCCATGGATCTCGTTCCCTTCAGCATCACCAAGCGCGACGGTCAGCAGGTGCGCTTCTCGCTCGACAAAATCATGAACGCCATTATCAAGGCGTTCCAATCGGTTGACGAGCCTGTCGACCTCGCCAATCTCAGCAAGATAATCACCCACCTCGACATTCACGAAGGCATCACCGTCGAGGACATCCAAAACCAAGTGGAGGTATCCCTCATGAAAGAGGGGCACTACCGCGTCGCCAAGTCGTTCATGCTCTATCGGCAGAAGCACACCGAGGACCGCGAGACGATGGAGAAGCTCAACTTCCTTGTGGAATACTGCAAGGCGGAGAATGCCGCATCGGGCAGCAAGTACGATGCCAACGCCAACGTGGAGCACAAGAACATCGCCACCCTTATCGGCGAACTGCCCAAGGCGAGTTTCATTCGGCTGAACCGCCGCCTGCTCACCGACCGCATCAAGAAACTCTACGGCAAAGAACTCGCCACCCAGTACCTCGACCTCCTCACCCACCATTTCATCTATAAGAACGACGAAACCTCGCTCGCCAACTACTGCGCCAGCATCACCATGTACCCCTGGCTGCTCGACGGCACCGCTTCCATCGGTGGCAACTCCAAGGCTCCCACCAACCTCAAGAGCTTCTGCGGCGGCTTTGTCAACATGGTCTTCATGGTCTCCAGCATGCTCAGCGGTGCCTGCGCCACGCCCGAGTTCCTCATGTACCTCAACCACTTCATCGCCCTCGAGTACGGCAAGGACTACTGGAAGGAACCCGACCGCGTGGTAGACCTCTCCACCAAGCAGCGCACCATCGACAAGGTCATCACCGACTGCTTTGAGCAGATTGTCTACACCCTCAACCAGCCCACTGGCGCACGCAACTATCAGGCGGTCTTCTGGAACATCGCCTACTACGACCGCTACTATTTCGAGAGCCTCTTCGGCGACTTCGTCTTCCCCGATGGGAGCCGTCCCGACTGGCCCGGACTCTCATGGCTGCAAAAGCGGTTCATGAAGTGGTTCAACAAGGAGCGCACCAAGTCGCTACTCACCTTCCCCGTCGAGACCATGGCACTGCTCAGCGATAGAACATACCCCGCCGCTGACGCGGCACCCCTCTCAAGAGGGGAATGCGACTGCCGCGATGAGGAGTGGGCCGACTTCACCGCCGAGATGTACGCCGAAGGGCATTCCTTCTTCACCTATCTGAGCGACAATGCCGACTCGCTCTCCTCCTGCTGCCGTCTGCGCAACGAGATTACCGACAACGAGTTCAGCTACACCCTCGGTGCCGGCGGTGTCTCCACCGGCTCCAAGAGCGTCCTCACCGTCAACCTCAACCGCTGCATACAGTATGCCGTCAAGAACAACATCCCCTATATCAAATACCTCTCCGACATCGTCGACCTCTGCCACAAGGTGCAGATAGCCTACAACGAGAACCTCAAGGAGTTGCAGAGCCATGGCATGCTGCCCCTCTTCGACGCGGGCTATATCAACCTCAGCCGCCAGTATCTCACCATCGGCGTCAACGGACTGGTCGAAGGTGCCGAATTCCTCGGCATCCCCATCAACGACAACGAGCAGTACCGTGACTATGTGCAGTCGGTCCTCGGTGTGGTGGAGAAGTACAACAAGCAGTACCGCACCAATGAACTAATGTTCAACTGCGAGATGATTCCCGCCGAGAACGTGGGCGTGAAACATGCCAAATGGGACCGCGAGGACGGCTATTTCGTCCCCCGCGACTGCTACAACAGCTATTTCTACATCGTCGAGGACGACTCGCTTACCATCCTTGACAAGTTCCGCCTCCACGGCACCCCCTACATCCAGCACCTCACCGGCGGCAGCGCCCTACATCTCAACCTCGACGAGCACCTCTCCAAGGAGCAGTACCGCCAGTTGCTCCGCGTGGCAGCTACCGAAGGATGCAACTACTTCACCTTCAACATCCCCAACACCATCTGCAACGACTGCGGACATATTGACAAGCGGTACTTGAAAGAATGCCCCGTCTGCCACAGCAAGAATGTGGACTACATGACCCGCATCATCGGCTACCTCAAGCGCATCAGCAATTTTTCTCAGGGCCGCCAAGAAGAAGCCCACCGCAGATACTACCACGAAAAAAATTGAGAACTTATTAAATTGAGAATTGAGAGTTGAGAATTGAGAACTTATTAAATTGAGAATTGAAAGTTGAAAATCACTCAATGCGCCAGCCGTCCCCTCTTTAGAGGTGAGCAAACCTCCAGTGGATGTTTGCCGAAGGCCGGGGTATGTCTTAATGAAGTTGAAGATTGCAGATAATCCAACCGCGTCAGCCGTCCCCTCTTGAGAGGGGTACGCCGAAGGCGGGGGGTATGTAAAAAAATGCTCAAATACATCACCTCCGACATTGTTTTTCAGGAAATCCCAGACGAGACAACCCTTGCCATCAACCTCACCGGCTGTCCCTGTCGCTGTCCTGGCTGCCACAGTCCCCACCTGTGGGCTGACATCGGCACACCCCTCACCCTCGACAGCCTCGACGCCCTCATAGCCTCAACCGCCGACCACATCACCTGTGTCTGCTTCATGGGCGGCGATGCCGCCCCAGAGGAAGTGGCCGCACTAGCAGCTCATCTACACGCCACGCACCTCACCCTCAAAGCCGCCTGGTACAGCGGCCGCCAGTACATCCCCCACCATATAGACAAACAACAGTTCGACTACATCAAAGTCGGCCCCTACATCGCCCACCTCGGCCCCCTCACCTCCCCCCGCACCAACCAACGCCTGCTCCAACGCCAACCCGACGGCACCTTCGCCGACATCACCTCCCGCTTCCAGAAAACGAATGCGTGAACGTGTGAATACGTGAATACGTTAGTCATCAAACGCGCAATTCGACTAAAGTACTAACACATTAACGAATTCACAATTTCAGAAGACTAACGCATTAACACATTCACGCGTTAACACATTAATACCCGTCCTCGCGAGGTTTCAATTTTCACCTTTCAATTTTCACTTTCCCCCTTCCCTTCGGCAATCCCTCTTCGGCCTTTCTTCAATCCCTCTTCAAAACTATTGAAAATCAATTTGTCCCACCAAGTTGATGTCTTTAGATATAACCCGTTTTAAATCAGAGGAAATAAATTATCTACAATTCCCCACTTCTACATCATTCGGCTCTCGCTTGACATTACCAACAACTAACGCAATTGCCTTTCAAAATATTATTTTGCCAATTCAGAAAGATTGTGTATCTTTGCAATTTCAAAATAATGTAAAAGAGGGAGTCCATTGTATGGAACAGAATAGCTTTATCACAAATCAAAGCAAACTACTGTCTGAAATCATCAACGGTGTTTTACCCAAAAGCAAAGCCGTTGATATTCTGGTTGGGTATTTCTACTTTTCTGGATATAAGCTAATCTCAGAGAACCTTCAGAATAAAAACGTAAGAATACTTGTTGGACTTGATATTGATACCACCATCACCAAAAATCTACGAGAAATGGACTCCTTGACGAATGCAAACAAGTCACGCACCCAAATCAAGGAGGAATATTTTGGTAACTTTGTGCGACTGTTCAACGAGACGGACTTTTTTGACAACCAAACAAAACTTGACGGTTTCACTCTTTTCTACAACAAACTAAAAGACGGTTCTCTTGAAATCCGCAAGACGGAAGACCCATGCCACGCAAAACTTTATATCTTCAATTATAACGATGACGTAAACGAGAACGGAGAAGTTCCCGGCGCCGTAATAACCGGTTCAAGCAACCTTTCATACGAAGGTCTTTCCGGAAGAGTGGAAATTAACTCCCGATTCAACGACAAGCAATCCCACATAGACGCATCAGCCATATTCAACGAATTATGGGAGAGTTCAGTTGTCATTGCAGACAAAGAGACTATTCCAGACTTTGAGATAAAAGTCATCAAAAAGATTTGGTACGACCGTCTTTTCAGCCCCTACCTGATGTATTTGCGTGTGCTGAAAGAATACTTCACCATTCCGACGGTCGACAATATAATGACCCCTTACGACATAACCGACGGCCGTTTCTCCAATCTGAAATATCAGACCGATGCCGTACAGATGGCCATAAATGCCATAAGAAATCATAATGGTGTTATTGTCTCAGATGTTGTGGGCCTTGGCAAGAGTATCATTGCTTCTACCGTTGCACGCAATTTGCGTTTGAGAACTATCGTTGTCTGCCCTCCACACTTGGAAGAGCAGTGGA